>Ga0114969_10004931_pt1 | contig 10523 bp, 9 predicted proteins | sample M_130807_MF_Meta_FD_87316 | JGI IMG/M metagenome (GOLD analysis project Ga0114969, IMG submission 87316) | Freshwater microbial communities from Lake Montjoie, Canada to study carbon cycling - M_130807_MF_MetaG | ecosystem: Environmental > Aquatic > Freshwater > Lake | place: Lake Montjoie...
AACGTCTGTTTGGCGTCGGCAGCTAGCGCTTGGCAGGACATTGTGCACGAGACGACGAGGTACGCCGCACCGAAAACCGTTCGCAGGTCCCCGGCAGCCGTCCTATTCATCGTCACTAAAATCTTCAAGCGCTTCGAAGTCTTTAATACGAACCACGCGGGTAGATTCGATTGCAATCAGCCCTTCGTTTTCAAGCCTGGTGAAGCATCGACTGACGGTTTCAAAGGCGAGGCCCAAATAGTCGGCAATGTCTTCGCGCGTCATGGGCAAATGCACTGGGTTTTCAATGCCGCCTCTTTTGGCCGATTTCCGCGACAGGGCCAATAAAAATGCTGACACTTTTTCTGCTGCCGATCCTTGCCCCAACATCACAATATGGTCTTGCGCCGAGGCGATATCGGCGGCGGCCATTTCCAGCAGCCGGTGCTCGACTTTGGGGAATTCCGTGGTGATGCGTGCGAGATCGGCGCGAGAAAACCGGCAGACCTTGGCGCCGCGCACGGCTTCGCCGGTCCACGGGAAGGACTCGCGATCTGAAAAACCAATGAAATCGCCCGTGAATAGGAATCCAACAACTTGGCGACGTCCATTTTTGAGGGATGTCGATAACCGGATGGCGCCGTCGGTGATGTTGTAAACCGTCTTGGCTGGATCACCCTCGTGGAACAGCGCTTCGCCGTTGCCAAAGGATTCGCACCGCGCAATCTGTGAAAGGCGTGAGAGTTCTTCCGGTTCTAATGAACCGCACATGTTTAACGCTTTGGCGCTGCAAATCAGGCACCTTGATGCGTCGAGCGCGAAGCTGGCACTTTTCGTGGAGGCCATTTTGGTCATGATCTATCCCCGAGCAATACGGTAGTCATGTAATCCGATTTTGACCCATGTCAACGCAAGCCCATGCCCTCGGTTCCAGACTGACCTCTCGAAATCACAGACTCGAGGGTTATGCGCATGAAACTCAAACAAATTCTTGTTCCGTTGACCGGGGAAACCAATGCCTCCCACGTCATCGATGTTGCGTTTCGCCTGGCCCGCGAATCGCGCGCCCATGTTGTCGGTACTGACACCGTGACCGAGCCAGGCCCGTTTCTGGACCAGACGGGCGTGGGCATGATGGCCAGTTATTACGACGAGTTATTCAAGACGGCCGAAAAAGTACAGGTGCAAAAGCGCAGCAATGCTCAGGCGACATTTGAAGCTGGACGCAAACGCGCGGGCGTTTCCTTAGCAGATAAGCCAGGCACCACCACGGATGTCAGCGCTGAATGGGTATCGGGGGTGGCGTACAACGGCGCCACGGCATCAGCATTGGGGCGCCTGTCTGACCTTATTGTTGTGAACCAACCTGGCGAGAAAGCCAGTTATGCGGAATTGCAGGTTTTTGAAGCTGCCGCCTTTGGTGCGCGCAGGCCCATTCTTGCCGTGCCGCCCGGCTGCACCAGCCTCGGTGGGCATGCGCTGATTGCCTGGAATGGCAGCCTTGAGGCATGTCGCGCTGTTGATGGCGCCTTGCCGATGTTGAGCGGACTTGATGCCGTTGATATCGTTCAGGTCGGCGACATTGCCATCGGCAATGCATCCAGCGAAGCGCTCGTCAATTATTTGGGCTGGCATGGGATCGGCGCTAAGATTCGCAAAGTCAGCGATCAGCATCAGTCAACAAGTAAAATCATCGCGCGCGAAACGGAAAATGTCGGGGCGACTTTTATGGTTCTGGGCGCCTACACGCACAGCCCTTTACGCGAGCTGATCTTGGGCGGCGTGACGCAATCCATGATCACGAACGGCAAGCTACCGATGATCATGGCGCATTGAGAGCTATTTATTTGACGGCAACAAAAATCGGTACATTTCCGAACGAGCCCATGTAGCCCCGCTTGGCGTCGGTGTTGATGGCCACCTTAGTCATGTAGGGCGTGCGTTCGATTTTGACCTTGTCAGGCGCAAAACCAGCTGCGACAGCGTTGCTGATGTGATCCATGCGCAGCATCTGCACCAAGAACTGCTCGTTGTTATTGTAGGCCTCCCAACTGCCCAAAAACTCACGTAACGGCGCAGGCTTTTCGGTGCGCCACGCATCCCAGTGAATCATCACGCCGCCCGGTTTCAGCAGGCGGTAGCATTCCTTGAAAATCGCGGGCGCGGCAGTGGTTGAGGTTTCGTGAAACATCAATGACGAGGTCACAACGTCGAAGTGGTTATCGGGGAAATTGGTGTGCTCGGCATTTTGTTGGCTCAAATGCACCGCCACACCCATAACGTTGGCGCGCGCATGGCCATAGCGCAAGCAGGGCGCGCCCACATCCAGACCGTACACCTCAGCTTCGGGGAAATGCTTGGCCCACGGCACAGTTGAGTTACCGATGGTGCAGCCCATATCAAGCACGCGGGCCGGCTTACGATCAGCAAAATGCGTTTTGAAATAGTTGATGCACGTCTCACCGCTGGCATCGTTCTCGGGGCCCATCATGCCCATGGCATAAATCGGCACACTCATATCGTACACCAAGCCTTCCGACACATCGTCTTGGATGGCATCGGTATGATAGCCGCCGGGCTGCTGATGAATGTCGTAGGCCGTATGGTAGCGCGGTATCTTCAAATTTGGGTCAAGCGTCAGCGAGCCCAGCTGTTTTTTGCCGCGTGCTTTGGTCAGCGTATCGGGCAAAGTGCGTTCAATGGTGTCGATCGTCGATGCCCACATCATGCGTTGGCTTTCGCCCTGCATAAAACTCCACAGTTGATACATCGGATCTTTAGTCATCACCTTGCGCACTTCGTTGCCATCGTGGGGCGGACGGCCATGAGTTTTCTCGAAGGCAGGCTTTACGCGGTTCTCATACACGGTGGTGCTGCCGGGGCTGACATTCGTCGACAAGTGCCTGCGAAACGACAGCACAAAGTCCTGACGCGCGTCTTCGTCATGGTTCGGTTGGGGCAGCATGTCGTGTAGCGTTTGGCGAAATTGCAGGCTCATTGGTGACTCTCCGGCAGCTACTCGGCGGCTTGCGATGCAGCGTCTTCGCGCCGCCACGTTACGGGGAAAATGTCATCATCACCCGCCATGGCGCCGGGTTTGGCCCCGCGCACCATCTCGGCATGGGGGCGGCCAGGTGTGTTAACGCACTCGACCCGCGGGTCCCAGCGAATGTCATCGCCAATCCAGCGGGTTGATAAAGCAATGCGGTCGCGCGTGGCGTCGGGGTTGTCGCCGCCGCCATGATGGACGCGCGGGTGAATTAAAATGGCATCCCCCGGCTCCATGTCCCACGCCAGGAAACGAACGGATGGATCGCCGCGTAGTTTTTCGTAATCAATAAAGTCAGGGCGCTCGGTCTTGTCCCACGCCACACCACGCGAGTTGAACGATCGCGGCCACTGCATGCTTTTATCGTGATGCGTGCCGGCGATGGTCTCGACGCAACTTTCTTTGGCGATGGGCGACAATGCAATCCACAGCGATGGAATCATCTCGCCGGTCACGGGCCAAGCTGGATAGTCGGCATGCCAATAGGTTTTCACCTTGCAACCGGCGTCCTTGACGAACATCTGGTCCCAATAAAACCGCACAACATCCGACCGCATGACGCGCCCGACGGCCTCACCAGCCGGTGATTCAAGCGCGAACTTTCGAAACGAAGCGTCCCAATGCCACATATACTTGCAGCCGGTAAACCCGGTCTTGGCTTTGTCGATCTTGCGCATCGCATCGTCGGCGCTGGCAATCTCTGCTTTCAATTTGGGGTCACGATCCAAGAATTCTTGCGGCAAATGGTAGATTGGCCGTCCTGCATTGATGTCGGCGCGAATTTTCCCCCACGCCTCCAAAAGCAAATTCACCCAATCACGATCAAAAACTTGCCGCAAGCAGGCCACGCCGTCGCGCGCATAGGCGTCGATCTGAGCTTGGCCAATCGGTTTGATCGGATGACGATTCATATCGCCACTCTCATCAATGATCTAAATAGTTGCGCAATAAGGTGCTGACTTTTGCCGTTTCAGCATCCAAAAATCCATGCGTCCAGCCAGGTAAGTCGTGCACGCGACCGTTTTTCAGCAGGGCCGCAGCACGTGGTGTGTAGGTCCACAAATCATCCTCGGGATTGAGAACCAAAATCGGGTGAGTTGATTCTTTTAAGGACTTGGCGATGTCGTAGTTGAATGCTGCGCGGTGCCCCCACGCCGACCAATCGGGGTTGCGCTGGCCATCGAGCCACAGGTTGAGCTTCCGGTGCTCGCTTTTTTCCATTTTCCAGAAATCGTTCTTAAACCACGGCCAGCGTTCGGCGATATCGGCAGGTCGCTGGTCGGCCGTTTTGGGCACATACTTCGTGCGAAATTCTTGCGTTTCTTCGGGCGTGAACATGGTGGCGGAAATCATCACAATCTTGCGCACCACATCGCCGCTTTGTCGCGCCATCTCAACGGCAGTCAAAGAGCCTGTATGGTAGCCCAGGACATCCACCACCACGAGGCCCATGTCGGCCACGAAGTCGCCCATAATGGTCGCGTAATCTTGAATTTCAATTGGGTTGGACGGCGGGTCGGACATGCCAAAGCCTGGCGTATCGGGCGCAATGACCATGCGATCGCGCGCCACATCGGCCATCAGGTTTTCGAAGACGTAACCAGACAACGGGCTGGGATGCAGCAACAGCAGCGGGCCGCGGCTGCCGTGCGAGCCGGCAATGCGGTAGTGAAGTTGCCCGTGGCGGCTTTTGATGTAACCACGAGTGATGGTTGCTCGCGATGCTTGGCCGACAGTCGGTGCCATGTTGAACCCCTTAAGTACGCCCGGTGAGTGGCGCCGGGCCATATTCTAGCTTGTCTCGATGTCAAGCGCGGCAGAAATTTGACCCCGCTCTACAAATGGGCGTTACATTGGCCGTCGCGACTGATGCGGCCTACATAAGAAGGAAAGTTGCCATGGCCACAGGCCCCGACGTTGATCGCGCGTTTGTTCGCATCCAAGAAGGCTTGGTGCATTACCGCCATGCGGGCGAGGGGCTTAAAAGCACTCAGTTGCCGCTTTATATGGTCCATGCTGGACCGGGGTCCTCGGTGGGCATCGCTCCGCTTATCGCAGAGCTAGGCAAAACACGCTGGGCGGTGGCGCCTGACACCCTTGGTAATGGCGACTCGGTGCCCCCTGGCATTCAAAACCCACCGGTATCCTACTACGCCGATAGCGTCGTGCGGATTATGGATGCGCTGAAGATTGATAAGGCCGATTACTTCGGCACCCACACCGGCGCTCATATTGGCGTGGAATTGTTACTCACACGGCCCGACCGCATACGTAAGGCTATTTTTGATGGCATCGGCATTTTCCCCGACGATCTCAAAAAGGACATGCTGGCGAACTATGCCCCTGAAATTAAACCTGACGAGTTTGGTCGCCAGTTCACATGGGCGTGGCATTTTGTCCGTGATCAATCGTTGCACTTCCCATATTTCCTGCGCGACCCGGCCCATCGGCTGAACAATCCCATGCCGCCCCCTGAAGCGCTGCATCGCTCTGTCACAGAGGTGTTGAAGGCCGTGACCACCTACCACAACGGCTATCGCGCCGTGTTTGCCCACGACACCAAGGGGCGGCTGCCGCTCATTAAAAACACACCGCTGATGTTCATGGGCTCAGAGCCCGATCCGCTTCATGTGTATATCGACGCCGCCGCTGCGCTTTGCCCGGGCTCGAAAAAAGCTCTGATCACCCGCGAGCAGGGGATGCCCGGCCGCGTGAAAGTGATGCTCGATTTTTTGACTTAAGCCGTTTTACTCAGCGGCCTGCGACTGGTTTGATTTCCACACTAAAATCTGGTCGCCCAACAACCGCCCATAGGTAATGGCGGGGCCAATGCTGGTGCCCGACAAATAAGCATTGCCGAAACGCCCGAAGCCAACCATTTCTCCGGCGGCATACAGGTTGGGAATCGGCTGGCCATTGCCCCGCAGTACGCGGCAGTTCAGGTCGGTATTCACACCGCCGAAGCTGAGCACTGAAATGGCGTAATGCTTCACCGCATAGAACGGACCTTTGTGAATGGGCAGCGGCATGTGCAGCCGACCGAATGCATCGGACTTTACGGCTTGGCCTTGGTTGTAGCGCTCGACGGTGTGCTTCAGGGCGGCAGCCGACAATCCCGTTTTTTCGGCCAATTCGTCCAATGTCGCACCGGTGCGATAGTCGGCGTGCGTAGCAAATGCGCGATCTTGCTTTGGTTTGTCCCACGCGAAAAGTAATGGCGGGGCTTTTTCGCGCACTGCTTCGTCATAGATACTCCAGAACACCATGTCAGGCTGCTTCATCAACGCGCGCTCGCGAACATCAACCGATGGATTGTCTTCAGCCAGAAAGCGTTCGCCATTGAGGTTGACGAAAATTTCCCACGGCATGCGCAGCTGTGGTGTGCAAATGGTGTTGATCCATTTGGTGTCACCGGAATCGGGGTCGGACGTGCCGGCAAACGTGGGGATTAAGTTATCAGCCCACTTAAACTCAGCACCCAATGACATCGCAGCTTTAATGCCGTCACCTTTTGAGTGAGGCCAAAATTGCCCGCGTACAGGACGATTATGGAATTTGCCCCATAGTTCGGCGCTGGCGGCATAGCCACCGCAAGTCAGCACAATATTTTTTCCATGAATCTCTTCGCCCGAAGTGGTGCGTACTCCGACTGCCGCACCGTGATCGTCGGTGATCAACTCGCTCATGCGGGTCGACAGTTTGAGCGTGATGTTTCCCTTTTTCACCTCGGCGTCGAATGCGGGCGCAAGCACATTGGCCAGCCCAATACCGCCGTCTTTGGACCAATAGGTGCGCGGTGTGGTGTAAATCTCGTGGCCATAGGTAATGGCCGGGTGATCGTCTTGGGGCTGCCAACCGATGTCCTGCAGCCAGTCCACTGTCGCTCCGGCATTTTCAGCAAACTTGCGCATGAATGGATGGTCGCCGGTGCCGTGATTGATGCGCATGAAGTCGGCGAAATGTTTATCGGGGCTGTCGTCAATTCCGCGCTTGGCTTGCAGTTTGGTTTTGGTGCCGCTGATTTGACCGCTGGCCAGCCACAATGTTCCGCCGATTTTGTCAGCGGCCTCGATCACCATAACTTTGGCGCCGCGCTTGGCTGCAAAAATCGCGCAAGGCATACCGGCGGTTCCGGCGCCAACCACGACCACGTCCCAAACTTTGCTCATGACTCAATCTCCCTGCCCAAGGGTCAACTTTAGCCCGAAGGCGATCGATGGGGCTAGCAGTTCGGCGGCGGTGACAGTGGAAACGTCCACGGCCCGGATTGTGTCGAGGGGCCGATGGCACAGGAGGCTGTAGCGCGTGGGGGTAGTCCGCGTTCGGCGCGCGCGGCAGCACTAATAAGGGCCCGGCCCAGATCGGCCCAATAGTCGAGATGCTGGTTTAGTGCCGCGGCGGCACCGCCGGCAGCAAGCTTGGCGGCTGACACGGCATCGTCGGCACTGCGATAGGGCGCGGCTAGCTGATTAAACGTCGTACTTTGTTTGCGCAAATCTTCGATGGCCATGCCCACTAGCTCATCAGCATGGCTATTGCTGGCGGGGTTTGCGTGCGCGTCCAGTGTGGCGGTAATCGCGCCATCCCACGCAGGGATGCCTGCGGCAAGAACCTGTCGTGCGGCGATCAGTGAGTCCTCGGCTGCTTTGAGTTTGCTTTGCGCATCTTTTTGCGCCGCCCGTAAACTCCGCACCAAAGCCGTTTGGCTTTTTGCGCCGGCCAACAACGCGAAATCACACGATGGTTCAGAAGGAGGCCATGCCGTTGTGTCGGCCACTGCGCCGACTGCGATCATCGCCGCATGCTCGGAATCCGAGACTTTGACGCAATCCGTTTGCTCGCAAACCAGCCGATCAGTGGTCGATGGAGCAACTTGGCCGCGTTGTACGCGCTCCACCACGTTGACCAAAGCTTGGCCTTGTTCATGCAGACGTTTGGCGTCGTCATTTAAGGCTTGGCGCGCGGCGCGCAAAGCTCGCTCACTTTCGATCCGTGCAATGAGTTGCGGGCGTTCGGCGGCAACCGCTTGGTCATATGCTTTTTTAGTTGTTGCGAGCGTGCCAATGGCGCGGTCAAGCTCGGCTTCGGCTCCATTGGCGCGCGCCTTGGAAACACTGGCAATGGCGGCGTCGAGTGTACGATAAACCGATACAACGTTTGCGCGCGAGCGTTCGGCCGCCTCCGACACCGTTTTCAGTTGAGCTTGCGCTTTTGCGAACGTGCTTTGGGTTTCGCCAATTGTGGTCGCGCAGTCTTGCGCAGCACGACTTGCGCCGCTTGCAACTAACGCAACGCAAAGCCCAACGGCAAAAAAACTTCGCTGCATGTCAGCGCGCTTTCAAAAAGGCCTCGGTGCGCACAATGGCGTTGTCGCGGATGTTTTTGAAAAACAAATCCATATCGTGGAAATGCAAATTCTGTCCGGGCAGTACCAGCAGCTTAAAGTCATCGGTCGTTGGAATGTCCACGTACAGCATGCCGTTCTCGCATGTCGCACCAATCACACCGGGCTTTAAGGCGGGTAAGGGGCCGGGCGCGGCCACACCAGGGAGGGCGCCGAGATTGCCGCTCGCGGGCGCATCGGGCTTTGACATATCGAAGGTGAGGGGGTTGATGCACAACGTCTCAGCACCCTCGCGCGTTTTGAATCGCGCCTCATATTTCGCCGCGTTGCGTTCGGCAGCGGCTGCCCCCGCGCCCCCACGCCCAAAGGTGTTCCAACTCACCACGCAGCCGGTATCGTCGGGCTTGGCGCAGGCTGTGATGGTTTTGTATTGGCGGCCAAACACGCCCACTGGAAAGCCAATGCCGATGCCATAAGCCGCCACCATTTGCGGGCGGATAGGTGAGGCATCGACGACCTCTTCCAACAGCCGCTGAATGTAGAACGTGCCCTGGCTGTGACCGACCAGAATAAACGGCCGCCCATCGTTGTAGTGATCGAGGTAATACTGGAACGCGGCTTTAACATCCTCATATCCCAGTCCACGCGCTTTATCGCCGCTGTCATCTTTGGCATACAGTGCTGCCGACCCTGCCTGGCGATAGCGCGGCGCATAAACTCGACAACAGCCATTGAACGCTGCAGCTTGGCGCGCGACGACGCTGATATCTGTCCACGTGTTTGTCGCGGTGTCGCTGATATCCTGGTTCCAGTTCTCGCGGCCCCGGTATGTCGTGGGGTGAATGTAAAAAACATCTACCGCTGCTTCGGCTTGTCGGTCACCCACGCTTTCGCCGGCGGGCACCAAGTCGGCGGCATCAACGTGCTCAGGCCCAGGCAGTGCCGCCCACGCCGAAGGGTCGGCATAGTTGGGAACGGGCGGGCGCGAATAAGCATCGTAGGGTTTGTCGAGCGGGCGCATCGACGCCATCATGGCAATGCGCGGATACAGCCAATATCCACCGGCCAGGATCACAATAATCGCAGCGGTGACGCTCACTTTTAAACGGCTCATTCGGTGCCCAATCGGAAACGTTGATGCCTGTAAGTATGGTCAATTCGCCCATGGCTTCCTAGGCCATTTCTAGGCGTTATGTTAAGATCGATTGGCATTGGGCGGAGTTGTAAAGTATGTCGCGGCGCGGGAATCTGTTGGTTTATCTGGCAACCTTTGTCGTCCTGGTGTCGGGCTATTTCGCTTACGACTGGCGGTTCTGGGTGCGCCATCTGCAAAGCCCGCCCGATTCTCGTATTGTTTTTGATTTCGATTGGTACGAACCAAAAGCTCGCGTTGGTGAGGGCGCGGGGCGCGAGATCGCCGTTGCGGCCCCTGACCAACGCACGATTGACCAAGCCGCGCTCGATCAGGTTGTCGCTTACGCCAAAGAGCTTGATTCGTACGCGCTGATTGTTGCCCGCAACGGCGTCATCCAAGCCGAGTATTACAAAGACGGGTTTAGTGCGGACTCCATGTATGATACCGGCTCGATGCACAAGGGGCTGCTGAGTGTTGCGTTTGGCATCGCGGTTGATCAAGGGCTGATCCCAACACTTGATATGCCAGCGTCGACTTATTTGCCCGAATGGCAGGGCGATGCGCGCCGTGCCATCACGATCCGGCATTTGATTGCCAACACCAGCGGCTTGGCTGAATTACAATTTTCTGAGGTGCCATGGTCGGCGGCGTATCGATTGTTTATCGGCACTGATATTGACCGTATGGCTCTGGGCGTGCCGCTGGTCGATCCGCCGGGCACAAAATTTGTGTTTAATCATGTGAATGCCCAAATTCTTCATTCTGTTTTGACCCGCGCCACGGGCATGACGTACGTAGATTTTCTGAAGCGCCATTTCTGGGCACCCCTGGGCAATGGTGCGGCGCAGATCAGGATTGACGAGCCGGATGGCAATGCGCGCACCGTGTGCTGCTTTCAGACCACTGCACGATCGTGGCTGCGCATCGCACAGATGATCCTGGACGGCGGCAAAGTTGGTGACGTGCAAGTGATCTCACCGCGTTGGATCAGCGACATGACCACGGGCACGGCGCTC
>Ga0114969_10004935_pt1 | contig 10520 bp, 4 predicted proteins | sample M_130807_MF_Meta_FD_87316 | JGI IMG/M metagenome (GOLD analysis project Ga0114969, IMG submission 87316) | Freshwater microbial communities from Lake Montjoie, Canada to study carbon cycling - M_130807_MF_MetaG | ecosystem: Environmental > Aquatic > Freshwater > Lake | place: Lake Montjoie...
AGATGATCCGCGTGGTGCTGGATTCCGGCATCGACAAGCTTTCCGGCACGGTCGACGGCAATCGCATCCAGGACGCGGCGGCGACGTTCAAACTCTCGGGAAGTTCCGCCGAGTTCAACGTCTTCACCGCCGACTCCTTCGCCGTCGAGGTGCGCAGCGGCCGCGACGCGTTGCTCGCCGTTTCCGGACTCGGCGATTGGCGCGCCAAGACTTCCCAGGGCGGGCTCCAGTTCAATGCCGAGGGCCAATTGGCGCCGCTGCTGGCGCTGTATCCCTTGCCGGACATCGCGTTGAAGTCGGGCGTCGCGAAGTTCAGTGGGCAGATCGCCAAGCGCAGTACCGACATGACCGCCAACGCCAGCGCCAGCCTGGGCAGCCTCACCGGGACCGTCGGCAAAAGCCAACTCGTGGATTACCAGGCCAACGCGGATTTCTCGGTCACCGCCACGGGCTTGGACAAGATGCCCGTCGCGGAAATCGACATCCAGCGCGCCAGTGTTTCCGCCCAGTCGGGCTTCAATGGCGGCGGCACCCTGGATTTCCACGGCAAGTACAGTCTCGCCAAACAGGCCGGCACTTTCGATTTCAAGTCGGTCAACCTCAACGAGAGTGCCCTCGGGCCGTTCGTCGCCCCGGCCGTCGCCCCGAACAAACTCATCTCCGTCGCCGTGGATCTCAACGGCAAGGCCGAGATCAACCTCGCGGCCAAGTCCAGCGCCGTGATCGACATCAAGGTCACCAATTTCCGCGCCGAGGACCCGGCCCACCGGTTTCCCGCGACCCCGCTCTCCGCGGGTCTCTCCCTGGATGTCACCCAGCAGGGTGCGGTCAGCGACATCCGCCGGATCGAGCTCGATCTCGGCGCCACCGCGCGCGCGTCGAACAAGCTCTCGATCGCCGGCCACGTCGATCTCTCGACCAACAAGCCCACGCCCTCGACGGTGAGCCTCCGCAGCGACGGACTCGACCTGACCCAGTACTACGACCTGTTCGCGGGCAGCACCACCAACGCGGAGCCCGCCCAGCCGTCCCGTCCCGCCCAGACGAAGTCCGATCCCAACGTCGAGCCCGCCCCCATCCACCTCCCGCTGCGGGATCTCACGGGCGACATCGACATCGCGCACGTGTACCTCCGCGAGATCGACGTCGGCGCGGTGAAGGGACGGGTGGTCCTGAAGGACGACCACATCGCGCTGGATCCGTTCGGCCTCACGATCAACGGCGGCCCGGTGACGGCCCGGGTCCTCGCGAACCTTGCGGTCGCCGGCTACGAGTACGACGTGAAATTCGGCGCGGGCCAGGTGCTGCTGGCGCCGCTCGCCAATTCGTTCGTGCTCGACCTGAAGGGACTCGCCACGGGCAACGCGCTGGCCACCATCAATCTCAAGGGTGCCGGCGTGACCGGGCCCAACCTCCGGAAGAACCTCGGCGGGCTCGTCCTCGTCGTCGCCACCAACGCCCAAATCCGCATTCCCGACAAGGCGATCAAGTTGCCCGCGTTCCTCACCTGGTTGCCCATCTTCCCGAACGAGATCAATCCCGCGACCGTGCTCGCCCTGATCGGCAAGAAGTCGGTTCTGTCGGAGCCCATCAGCACCGTCCAGACGCGCGTCGACATCGACCGGGGCGTCGCGCGGTTGTCCGAGACCCGCGTCTCCAGCCCGGCGATCCTCGCCGAGGTCGTCGGCACCGTTCAGCTCAACGACGTCGTGACCAATTCCACGCTGAATCTCCCGGTGTCGGTGGCCATCGGCGGCAACGGCCCGCTGCCGGCCGCGCGGACGATCGGCAAGGCCATCGGGACCATCGGCAATCCGAAGTTCGACAAGGACCTCGTGGCCTTGGCCAGTCTGGGGATGAGCATCCTGCCGGGCGGCGGCGTGTTGGGGGACAAGGCCGCGGGCGCGCTGCAGGGTGCGGCGGACAAGCTCAACGCCAAGACCGGCGGCGCGCTCGGTGCGGTCGGCAACCTCATCGGCGGCGCCAATGCCGGGGCGGGAACGCCGGCGGCGAAGACCAACGCGGCCCCGGCCGGCAGTGCCCTCGGCAACGTGCTCAACGCGCTGGGCGGGGCACCCAAAGGCACCAACCCGGCGGCCGCCAACACCAACAAGGCCATCAACCCGCTCGACTTCCTGCCGTTCGGCAGGAAGAAGTGAGCGGGCGCCCGCCCGGCCCGTCCCAACCATCGAAGCCACCCCCATGACTTCCGTCCTCGAGTACATCGCGGCGAACCGTCGGCGTTTCGTCGACGATCTCTGCGCCTACGTGCGTTTCCCGAGCGTGAGCGCCCAACCGCGCCACGCCGCCGACCTCGGACGCTGCGCCGAATGGATCGCCGCCCGGTGCCGCGGCATCGGCCTCGCGACCGAGGTCCACGCGACCGACGGCAACCCGATCCTCGTGGCCCGGACGCCCGTGGTGCGCGGCGCGCCGACGTTCCTGGTCTATGGCCACTACGACGTCCAGCCGCCGGAACCGTTCGAACTCTGGAAGTCGCCGCCGTTCGAACCGCGCATCGCGGGAAAGAACCTCTTCGCCCGCGGCGCGAGCGACAACAAGGGACAGCACCTCGCCCACCTCAACGCGGTGGAGGCCTACGTCCGGACCGGGACGCGTCTGCCGTGCAACCTCGTGTTCCTCATCGAGGGCGAGGAGGAGATCGGTTCGGGCGCGCTGTACAAGTTCCTGCCGAAACACGCGCGCCAACTCCGTTGCGACGCCGTCGTGATTTCCGACAACGGCCTGCCGTCGTTGAAACATCCGGCCCTCACCTATGCCCTCCGGGGCATCGCGGCGATCGAGGTCCGCCTCGACGGGCCGTCCCGCGACCTGCATTCGGGTCTGTTCGGGGGAACGGTGGACAATCCGGCGATGGCGTTGTGCCAGTTGCTCGGCCGGATGCGCGACGCCAAGGGGCGGGTCACCGTGCCCGGCTTCTACGACGACGTGAAGCCGTTGAGCCGTTACGAACGGAAACAGTTTGCCGGTTTGCCGCTGGATGCCGCCTCGTACCGGCGCCTGACCGGGGCGCCGCGGTTGTTCGGCGAGGCGGGTTACACCCACGAGGAACAGCGCACGGCGCGGCCCACGTTCGAGATCAACGGCCTCACCAGTGGCTACCAAGGGGAGGGGAGCAAGACCATCGTCCCTTCGTGGGCCAGCGCGAAGATCACGATCCGTCTCGTGCCCGACCAGCAACCGCGGAAGGTGATCGAGGCGGTGAAGAAGCATCTCGCCAAACTCTGCCCGCCGACCGTCCGGCTCACGATCCGCAACGGTCACGGCGGCGAACCCTACATCGTCTCCCCGGAAGGCCCCTTGGCCCAGGCGTCGCTCCGCGCCCTGGAGGCCGGCTTCGGCCACCGCGCCCTGCTCATGCGCGAGGGCGGCAGCATCCCCATCGTGTCCGCGTTCCGCAAACACCTCGGGGCGGACACGCTCCTGTTGGGATTGTCGCTGCCCGACGACAACCCGCATTCGCCCAACGAAAAATTCAATCTCGACGCCTACGCCGCGGGTACCCGCACGTCCGCGCACCTTTGGCCGCTGCTCGCCGCGGCCTCCGTCTGACGTGTCCGACCCCGCTTCCGAGATCCGGCCGCGCCTCCCGGTGATCCTCCTCACCGGGTTCCTTGGCGCCGGCAAAACCACGCTGCTGCTCCGGTGGCTTGCCGAGTCGCCCGCCACCGGCCTGCGCGTCGGCATCGTCATGAACGAGTTCGGCCTCGAGAGCGTGGACTCGCAATTGCTCCGCCGGCCCGGGTTGCCCGTCCGCCAGGTCGACGGCGGCTGCGTGTGCTGCGCCCCCGAGTCGGACATCGACCGGGCCTGCCGGGAGTTGGTGCAGTCCGGCCTCTGCGATTACCTGGTGCTCGAGACCAGCGGTCTCGCCGATCCCGACAACGTCATCGACGTGCTCACGGATCCCGACCTGCTGGCCGACGTCCGCCTCCAGGCCGTCGTGACCGTCGTCGATGCCGAGTGGTATGCCCGGCCGGGGGACGCCGTTTCGGAACGGGTGTTGGCGCGCCGCCAGATCCAGTTTGCCCATGTCGTGTGCCTCTCCCGCTGCGATCGCATCGGCGAGGACGCGATCCTCGGCGTCGAGCGCGACGTCGGCGCCATCAATCCCCGCGCGAGGATCGTGCGGTTGCCGTTCGGGTTGCCCGAGGTGGGGGCGATCCTTGCGGCGCCGCCGGCGGAGATCGAGTTGGACCCGGTCGGGGAAGGCGCGCCGGAAGGGGCGCACCTGCATGCCGCCTACCGGAGCGTCACCTGGCGTTTCCCCACGGCGGTGCCGCGATCGGCGTTCGAGGCGTTCCTGTCGGCCCTCGACCCGAAGGAAGTGGTGCGGGCCAAGGGATTCGTCCGGTTCCAGGGGCAACCGGGGAAAGTGTTCCTGTTCCAGACGGTGTGGGGCCGCCATATCGTCGAGGAGTTTCCCGCGAAGCCTGATCCGGAAACCCTCGCGGTGCTGATCGGGCCCGGGCTCGACCCGGCGAAGTATCAGGCGCGGTTGCGCGGATTGATGGCGCGTGCCCCCGGTTTGACGGTGGGCTGAAGTACCCCCGCCGGAATACTCCCGTTGCCATGGCGGGCGGTTCCCCGGTACATGTCAGGAAGTGCCCGCCCCGAATCTTCGCCCGGCCCAGGACGAACTGGCCCAGTTGGCGGCCTTCCAGCGCCGTCATCGGGTCAGTTTGCTTTCGGTGGTCTGCATCGAGTTGGCGGGCGTCGCGCGGTTGAAGCAGCAGATGGGCGACGCTCCTGCGCTGCGGCTCCTCCACCAGCACGAGCAGGTGTTGCGCGACTTGCTGGCGGGTTTCCCGGGTGGCCTCGAGGTCAGTTCCGGCAACGGGGCGTTCTTTCTCGTCTTCGAAAAGCCGTCCGACGCCGTCAAATTCGCCCTCGAGCTCGACGTCCGTGTCGCCTTGCTCGGCAAGAAAGTGGGGCAAGCCCTCCAGGAACGCGTCGGGGTCCACGTGGGCGAGGTGTTGGTCGAGGTCTCCGATGCCGCCGAGGGCGCCGGCCCGGTCCAGGGTCTCAACGGCATCCAGGTCGACATCTGCCAGGCGGTCCTGTCGTTGGCCGCTCCCGGCCAGGTGCTGATGACCCGATTCGCCTACGACAGCGCCCGGCAGGCATTGCGCGTGGGAACCGGGGCCGGGGGCGACGAGTTCGCGTGGGCCAACCACGGGGATTACCAGGCCAAGGGCTTCGATGAATCGCTGGAAATCTGCGAGGTCGCCCCCCGGAACCGCATGCCGTTGCGCGCCCCCGCGGGCAACGACCGCATCCAGAGGGTCGCCGGCGGCCCGGACCTGACCGAAATCACCCGCCCCATCGCGGACGCCCCATTCCTCGCGCGGGTCCGCGGCGCCCGGCGGAACGAACGCAATGCCGCGCGCACCGGGGCGGCGGTGGTGGCCTTCGTCGGTGCCCTGTTCCTCGTCTTCCAGTTCCTCGACGGCGCCAGCTACGACTGGGCGTATGCGCTCAAATCCACGGTGCCCGTGGCGGACGTCGTCATCGTGGCCATGGACGACGATGCCCACCGGGATCTCCGGCAGGAGACCAGCCGCCTGTGGAGCCGCAATCTCCACGCCCAATTGGTCGATCGGTTGACCGCCGCCGGGGCCAAAGCCATCGGCTTCGACGTTCATTTCGATTCGCCCGCCGCCAGCGAGATGGAAAAGGAGGGCTACGTGGAATCGTCCGGGGACCGCGCGCTGCGTCTGGCCTTCGAGCGCAGCGGTCGGGTGGTGTTGGGGGCCGCGTTGGAAGAAAACGGGGTCAAACCGCCCAGCCCGCTCTTCCGCAAGCCCGGACGCTGGGGCTTGGTGGAGTGGGCGCCCGATCCGTCGTCGCCGATCCGGCAACCGATCCATGCCCAGGGTGACGTGGCCACCTTTTCGGAGGCGCTGGCGGGTCTCGCCGGCCAACAGGCGCCCCCGCGGCCCGAGGGCGCGTGGCTCAATTACTACGGACCGCCGGGAACCATCCGTCACCTCAAGTACTCGTCGGCTTTGTCCGCTTCCGACATCCCGGCGAATCTCATCTCCAACAAGATCGTGCTCGTCGGCGAGGCCGCCTTGCTGCCGCCGGCCAGGGATCGCTTCGCGTCGCCTTATCCCCGGTGGCGGGGGGCAGAGATCAACGGGGTCGAGGTCAATGCCACCGCGTATCTCAACCGGGTCCGCGGCGATTGGCTCCGCCGGTTGCCGTGGTGGGTGGAACTGCCGCTGGTGCTGCTCTTCGGCGTCGCCCTCGGCTACGCGCTGGTATTCTTGGAACCGCCAAAGGCGGTTGCCTTCGGATTGGCCGGGGCCCTTGCGATCGGCGTGGGCGCGACGACCCAGGTTTGGTTCACCAAAGTCTGGTTCCCATGGCTCGTGCCGGCGGCGGTCCAGTTGCCGCTGGGAGTCCTGTGGGCGGTTATCGTGCGCACCCGCCTCGTCTCCGAGACCGACCGCCAGCTCCGGCGGGCGCTCGCCACCCACCCGCGCGGCCACGCCGCCGCCGTCGCCGCCCCCTCCGGAGTCCCCTCCGGCGCCACGCCCCCGGCCGCCGCCGATTCCCGCGATGGCACCCTGATCCAGTCCCCCGAGGAGTCCGCCCGCGCGGCCGCCCGCTTCGCGGTGCCGCCCGTCCCGGACCACCGGATGATCCGCTGCATCGGCAAGGGAGCCTATGGCGAGGTCTGGGTGGCCGAGGACATCATCGGGGAATTCAAGGCGGTGAAAATCATCCGGCGCGCGGCGTTCGCGAACCAGGCGCCCTTCGAACGCGAGTTCCGCGGCCTCCAGAAATTCACCCCCATCTCCCGCTCCCATCCCAGCCTCGTCCATATCCTCCATGTCGGCCGCAACGACGAGACCGGGTTCATCTACTACATCATGGAGGCGGGGGACGACGCCGCCAGCGGGCAGTCCATCGTCCCCGAGAGCTACGTCCCCCGGAGCATGGGAACCGACGTCGAGCGCCACGGATCCATCGGCTTGGCGCGGGTCCTCCAATACGGCATCGAGATCGGCGAGGCCGTCGCCCATCTCCACCGCCACGGTCTCATCCACCGCGACATCAAGCCGGGCAACATCATCTTCGTGAACGACCGGCCCAAACTGGCGGACATCGGCTTGGTCACGGACATCGCCGCGCCCGGACAGGAAGTCACCTACATCGGGACCCAGGGCTACATGCCGCCCGAAGGCCATGGCACGCCGTCGGCCGACGTCTTCAGCCTCGGCAAATTGCTCTATGTGGCGCTGACCGCGCGGTCGGTGCAGAACTTCCCCGATGTTCCCGATGGACTCGCGGGTGCGGCGCCCGCGTCGTTGGTCGGGGATTTTGTCGGGGTGCTGCGGCGTGCCTGCGAGCAGGCGCAGCCGCGACGGTACCAGACCGCCGAGGAATTCGTGGAAGGGCTGCGCGCCATCCAAAGCCGGTTGCCCGGCGGCGGCGCGCCGTGACGCCGGCCCCCCGCGGGCACCGTGGGGCGCGGCATCGCATGGCGGGGAGATGGCCGGCGGCACCGTTCCCGGCGGTTCCCTTTGCCGGGTATGGACAAATCGCGGCCGACCCACAAAGCTGTATCGAACGCCCCGGATCCGGTTCTTCGAAAGACCATGTCCGGCGCCCGCTGTAATCATGAAGCATCCATTGAAGCACACCCTGCCGCGGAAGGCCCTGGCCGTGATGGCCGGCTCGTTCCTCCTAGGCTCGTTCAACGCGTTCGCCCTCGACGGTTCGACCATCCGCCATTCGTTCGCTGCCTTCGGCGGCGAGACCCGGATCGTCGGCGAGGACGGCAAGGTCGAGTGGACCTATCCCGAGGGAACCCGCGACGGGTGGGTCCTGCCCAACGGCCACCTGCTCCTCACCCTGAGCAAGAACGACAAGCACAAGGGCGGCGCCGTGGTCGAGATCTCGCGCGCCGGCGAGGTCTTCTTTTCCTGGGAGGGAACCCAGTCCGAGGTGAACACCTCCCAGAAACTTTCCAACGGCCGCGTCCTCGCCGTCGAGGCCGGTCCCAAGCCCCGCATCGTCGAGCTCGATGCCAAGGGCAAGATCGTCTCGGAGACGCCGTTGAAGTGCCAGACCGCCAACCACCACATGGAAAGCCGCATGACGCGAAAGCTGCCGAACGGCAACTACATCGTGCCCCAGTTGCTCGACAAGGTGGTCCGCGAATACAAGCCCGACGGCACCGTGGCCTGGGAATTCCACACGCCCGAGTCGCCCGCCGAATGCTGGCCGTTCACCGCCATCCGCGTGCCCGGCGGCAACACCCTCGTGAACCTCACCCACGGCAACTCGTCCGTGGAGGTCGACCGCAAGGGCCAGATCGTGTGGCGCCTCGACAATGCCGACCTGCCCTCGCCGCTCCTCAAGGATCCGTGCGGCGCCCAGCGGTTGGCGAATGGCAACACCGTCATCACCAGCTACGCCGCCGGCGAACAACGCGTCAAACTCCTCGAGGTGACCCGCGAGAAGAAGCTGGTCTGGACCCACGAGGAAGCACGCTCCGGCGGGATCCACGAGTTCCAGATCCTCACCACCAACGGTCGCAAGGAACGTTGGCCCGCGATGAAGTGACCGACGCCCGTCCATGATGCCACGCCACGCCGTCTCCCCACCCGGCCTTCCCCGATGGCGCGTGCCGTGGCCGCTTTTGCTGGCGTCGGTGTTCGCTCTGGGTTCGCTCCGGACCCGCGCGGGCGCCGACGTCGCTTTTTCCGCGGACGCACTCGAGTTCTTCGAGCGCGGCGTCCGGCCCGTGTTGGTCGAACGCTGCCATTCCTGCCATAGCCACCGCAGCGAGAAGCTCAAGGGCAACCTCTATCTGGATTCCCGCGCCGGTGCCCTCAAGGGGGGCGAGACCGGCCCGGCGGTCGTTCCCGGCAGCCTGGAAAAAAGCCTGCTGATCGCCGCCATCGCCCGGACCAACGCGGACCTCGCCATGCCGCCCAAGACGGCGTTGTCCGAACCCGAGCGCGACGTCCTGCGGCGCTGGGTCGCGATGGGCGCGCCGTGGCCCACCGAGGCCCCGCCGGCCCGGACCGCCGCCGGCTTCGATCTCGGGAAACGCAAGGAGGCGCATTGGTGCTGGCGGCCCATCGCCAATCCACCGGTTCCCGCGGTGCGCCATGCCGAGGGGGTCCGGAGTCCGATCGACGCCTTCGTGCTCGCCCGGTTGGAATCCGCCGGCCTGAAGGCGGCGCCGCCCGCGGATCGACGGACGTTGATCCGGCGCGCGACCTTCGACCTCACCGGCTTGCCGCCGAAACCGGAGGAGGTCGAGGCGTTCGTGGCCGACCCGTCTCCGGACGCCTTCGAGGGGGTGGTGGACCGGTTGCTGGCCTCGCCGCATTTTGGCGAACGCTGGGCGCGGCATTGGATGGATCTGGTGCGCTACGCCGAGTCGCGGGGCCACGAATTCGACCCCGACATTCCCAATGCCTGGCGCTATCGCGACTACCTGGTGCGGGCCTTCAACGAGGACGTGCCCTACGACCAATTCGTCCGGGAACACCTGGCGGGCGACCTGATCCCGCCCCGGGTCCGGCGCGGGTCCGACGCGAACGAGTCGATCCTGGGCACCGGGTTCTGGTTCCTCGGCGAGGAGGTGCATTCGCCGGTGGACATCCGGCAGGACGAGGCCGACCGGATCGACAACCGTCTCGACGTCATGGGAAAGACGTTTCTGGGACTGACGTTGGGTTGCGCCCGCTGCCACGACCACAAATTCGACGCCATTTCCCAGCGCGATTACTACGGCCTCACCGGTTTTCTCGTCAGCAGCAGTTACCGGCAGGCCCGATTCGAATCGCTCGAATGGAACGGCAGGATCGCCGCGGAACTCGACGCGGTTCGCGACGCGGACACTCGGGCCGTGGGGCGTGCGGTCGCCGTGGCCCTGCGGACGGGCGTGGCAGGGGCCGCGCCGTCGCTGTTGGCGGGCGCCGTGCCGGAGCCCGTTCCCGCTGCCGTCGTCGCCGATGTCGTCGTGGATTTCGCCCGGTCCGGTCCGGCCGATTGGATGCAGGACGGATTCGCGTTCGGACTTCGTCCCGCGCGGGCCGGGGATCTGCTGTTCGGTCCGGATGCCCGACATCCCATCCTCGGCGTCGCCGAATACGGCGCGGCCATCCGCGATCCGCTCTGGCGTGGCCTGAAGACCGAGGGCGGGAGCCGGGATGCCGGCCGGTTGGGGAATTGGGATCGTTCGGAGCAGACCCTCAAGACCCGCGAGATCCGTTTGGCCGCGGACAGTCTCTGGTATTTCGTCAAGGGCGCCGGCCGGGCCTATGCCGTCGTGGACTCCCACCAGATGGTCAACGGGCCGTTGCACGGCGCGCTCTTCGCGGAATGGAAGGCGCCCGAAGGCGGGTGGGGCTGGGTCCGGCATTCGCTCGGCGATTACCGGGGTCATCGTCTCCACGTCGAATTCAGTCCCGCCGGCGACGCGGACCTCGCCATTGCCAGAGTGGTGCAGTCGGAGGAACGACCCGGTGGCG
>Ga0114969_10004936_pt1 | contig 10518 bp, 7 predicted proteins | sample M_130807_MF_Meta_FD_87316 | JGI IMG/M metagenome (GOLD analysis project Ga0114969, IMG submission 87316) | Freshwater microbial communities from Lake Montjoie, Canada to study carbon cycling - M_130807_MF_MetaG | ecosystem: Environmental > Aquatic > Freshwater > Lake | place: Lake Montjoie...
CCTGCAAAGGGTTTTTCGTGTAACAACACACGCAACTTATGACGGCGTGCAACTCTATCCATCAAATCCATTAGCAATTGATTGTGGTCAATGGCAATATTTACTTCTTCATAAAACGGAGCACATTCAAATTGCGATGGAGCAACTTCATTGTGGCGGGTTTTTAATGGAATTCCAAGTTTGTAACACTCATTTTCATAATCAACCATGTATGCCTGAACTCGCTCAGGAATTGACCCGAAATAATGATCGTCTAATTGTTGCCCCTTCGCTGAACTGTGCCCAAACAAAGTTCTGCCAGATGCCACTAAATCAGGTCGAGCTTCATACAATGCTTCATCCACTAAAAAATATTCCTGTTCCCATCCAAGAGTTGGTGTTACTCTGGTAATATTCTTATCAAAATAATGACAAACTTCTACAGCAGCAGTTTCCAAAGCCTGCAATGATTTTAATAATGGAGCCTTATAATCAAGAGCTTCCCCATTATATGAAACAAATATTGTTGGAATACAAAGTGTTTTGCTATTACCGGTATCCATAATAAATGCCGGGCTACTAGGATCCCAGGCAGAATATCCTCTTGCCTCAAAAGTTACTCTTAAACCTCCACTCGGAAAACTAGAAGCATCGGGCTCTTGCTGCACCAATGCATTACCATCAAAAATTTCCATTCCCTTTCCAGTAGCCGTTTGCTGGAAAAAGGCATCATGTTTTTCAGCTGTAGCTCCAGTTAAAGGTTGAAACCAGTGTGTATAATGAGTAACTCCACGACTCATAGCCCAAGATTTCATTGCACTAGCAACTTGTTCTGCTGTTGCCCGATCAATTTTATTTCCTGATTTTATTGCAAGCATTACGACTTCAAAAGCATCTTTTGACAAGTAGCTTTTCATCATTTCTTCTGTAAACACATTTACTGCATAAAAGTCTGATATCTTTTTTCCAGGCGCCTCAACTTCTGTTACATGATTATCTGCTACCTTATTTAATGCTTGAAATCTTGTATTGGTCATAAGTAGTTGTTTTTTGATGGGGCGAAATTAATATAGATTTTAAAAAATCTAAATATTTTTGAATTAATTTTAAGTATTTGATAAAATATCAGACAAATATGATTTTATAATCAGTTTTATTCTGTTAATTACACTAAATATTTAGTAAACACTATTATTTTTATATATATTTTTTATTATAATATTTATATAGCCTCCGTACTGATTCAACTGGAATAAGACTAATAATAGCCAGGCAAAGAAAAAATGTTCCCGTGCTTTTATAGCGGGACAGAGCTCCTAGATTAGGAACAATAATTCCAAGCAAAACATAAAGTGACATAGTATATCCAATCGATAAATAAAATAAATGTGGAAATTGTCTTCTTTTGAAAATTGTATATAAAATCAGAAAAGCAAGAACTATAAACAATAGCAGATCCTGCAATCCAATTACTAATTGATAAATATTAATTGCCTGCCATGGCAATGGATTTAAAAAGGCATGATAAAATGACACTGGTATTATTTTAACCAAAGAAATCAAATTCGGAAGTAAAACGGGGATGGCAACAGAGTTTTCTGTTGATGGTAAATTATTAAATGCCGACTGCCACCAAATTAATTTATCAAGCGGTGAAATTGCGCTCATCAATGAACTTATTAAAAATATTATTAAAGCAAATCCCGTGAATCCGAACAAATAATACAGAATTAACCTTCTTTCGGCTTTCTTAAAAACCAGATAAACGAATAATATGGGAATTAAAATTGCTATTAAATAAGACCGAACTATATATAAAATCAATGTACCAAAAACAAGTATGAAAATTTTACTAATAGAAAACTCGCTTAAATTTTTTACTGAATAATAAATCATGGCAATACCCAATAATGCCAGCCCATCTTTATGAATACCAGATGTCCAGAACACAATTGAAGGAATTAGAATTAACGCAACAATTAACAAATATTTTTTCTCCTTTAATTCATCTTTAAATGCTGAATAAATTAAAACCACCCCTGAAAAGGATAGAATATTATAAAAAACAACATGCACATTATAATATGAGCCTGAAATCAAGGCAACCAAAGCATGAAAACGAATAATTAAATAATAACTTTCATCACCATATGGAATTGAATTATTCGCCCATTTTTCTAAACCTGAATAAATTGGGTAATGGCATGGTAAAAATACCAGTTTCAAATAAGTAAAAATTCCATAGTCGAATAAAGTATGATATACTCTTATCCCCTGCTTAAACCCATATAGTGTATCACCTCCTCCATAACTCTGACTATGAATGTTTCCATAAATTATTCCAACCAAAACTTTAATCAGGAATATTGCTATCCACCATTGAATTTTTACATCGGATTTTTTAATAATTTTAATTTTGCTAATACAAAAGCAAAATATTGCTGAATAAAAAAATACAAGAAACCATTGCATTATATCAAAGATGAAAAAAGAATTGACTTATTAAACGCGTTATTTATAATCAGCAATAATTATTTTTTTATGGCACATTTCATACTCTCTTTCAATATTTGAGGCAATAATTACTAATCTGTTTTTTGAATATTGTTGCATTAATTCTTTCCACCATTTTACACCTTGTTCATCAAGATTGGTAGTTGGTTCATCTAACAGCAAAACTGGAGTATCAGAAAATATAGCAAGCATAAGTTTCGCCCTTTGCTTCATTCCTGATGAAAAATGCTTTATTTGACGGAAGGTATATTTTTCAAATCCACTTAGCTGAATTATACTGTTGATTGTAAGGTTTTGATTAAACTTTTTAAATCCGGAATGAAATTGAAGCAGTTCTTCCAAAGTCATTTCTTCCGGCAATTCTAAATATGGTGTTGCAATACTTATGTACTTAAAAAAAATTTCAGTTTCAATATTTTTTTCATTTAAAGAATAAATTATTTCTCCTGCAGATGGAACAATGTTACCCGCTATAACCTGCAACAAAGTAGATTTTCCACTTCCATTAGGCCCAAGAATAGCATATGAACTATTGGATTCAAAAGTGGAATTCAAATTCCTGAATATCCATTCATAATTGTATCGCTTTCCGGTCGACTTAAGAGTTATCTTCATTTACAATGGAATCATATCCCTTAATAATTCCTTTTTCAGAATCTCTTATAAATTTTAATATAGAGTCGCGTTCAGGAGATGATTGAAATTTAGATTCCAAAGCTTCAAGAGCTTTAGTGACATTGTCATGTTCAACAAAAATTACGCGATAGATATTATGAATCTCAGCAATTGATTCAGCGCTATACCCCCTTCGTTTCAAACCAACTGAATTTACTCCTGCATAGGAAAGTGGTTCGCGAGCAGCTTTAATAAACGGTGGCACATCCTTGCGAACCAAACTCCCTCCTGTAATAAATGATTGAGTACCGATTCTTAAAAACTGTTGAACGGCTGAAACTCCACCGATATTTACAAAATCTTCAATTATAATATGACCAGCAAGATTTACATTATTGGCAAGAACAACATTATTACCTATTACACAATCATGCGCAACATGAGAATAAGCCATTAACAAACAGTTATTACCAATTTCTGTTTTATAACTCCATTTTGTTCCGCGATTTACCGTAACACATTCTCTAATTATTGTATTGTCGCCAATTTTAGTAATCGTCTCTTCACCTTCAAATTTCAAGTCCTGAGGTTCACCGCTTATTACTGCTCCAGGAAATATTTTACAATTCTTCCCAATACGGGCGCCATCCATGATTGTAGAATTTGGACCAATCCAAGAGCCATCGCCAATTTCGACATTTGCTGAAATATAGGCAAATGCTTCAATAATCACATTGTTTCCAATCTTAGCTTTTGGATGAATTGAAGCGAGGTTTGATATCATGGTTGGTTTTCGCTTTTCAGGGGTTTGTGATATGGCTTACAGACTTTATAGTTATCAATTTAGTTGCACACTAGATTGGTTGTTTACGAACAATTTGTGCAACAAGGTCAGCCTCAGTAACAATTTTATTTCCTACATAAATTTTACCGTGCATTTCACAAATGCCCCTTCGAATTGGAGAGAGTAATTCCAGTTTCATTATTAAGGTATCCCCGGGAATTACTTTGTTTTTAAATCTGGCATTATCAATTTTCAAAAAATATGTATCCCAATGTTCTGGATCTTCAAGTGTGCTCATAACTAACAGTCCACCTGTTTGAGCCATTGCTTCTATTTGCAATACTCCCGGCATAACAGGATTCCCTGGGAAATGTCCCATGAAAAAATTTTCGTTAAAAGTTACATTTTTAACACCAACAACACTATGGTCAGTTATTTCAATAATTTTATCGACCAACAAAAATGGATATTTGTGTGGAAGAATCCTTTCAATCTGCCTAATATCATAAACCGGCGGTGTATTAGGATCATAGAATGGTGCCATTTTTCCGTTTTTCATTTCTTTAATCATTGTCTTTATTTTTTTTGCAAATGCAACATTTGTTGAGTGTCCGGGCCGTGAACCTGTAATGTGAGCCTTGACAGGAGAACCAATGAGAGCAAGGTCTCCAACAACATCCAGCAATTTATGTCTTGCAGGTTCATTATCGTACCGTAATTCAGTATTATTTAAATATCCTTCTTTATTTACCTTAACATCCACACGATCAAAAAGCTTATTCAATTTTGCAAGTGTCTCTTGATCTGGTTTTTTTTCAACGACAACTATCGCATTTTCCAAATCACCCCCTTTAATCAGATTTTTCTTAACAAGCCCTTCAATTTCGTGAAGAAAACAAAAAGTTCTAGCCAGCCCAATTTCTTTGTTAAATTCTGAAATATTTTTAAGACTCGCCTCTTGTTTTCCTAAAACATTAGAGTCATAATCAATTGTAACATTCACCTTATATTCATCAGAAGGTGTTGCTTTCATCTGAACATTTTTTTCAGCATCGTAATGAGAAATATCGCCTGAAAGTTTAATGTAATGTCGAATTGCTTCCTGTTCTATAATTCCTGATTCATAAAATGCATCTATAAAAGCAGACGAACTACCATCCATAATAGGTACTTCAGGCCCATCGATTTCAATCAAAACATTATCCAATTCGGCACCAACTAAAGAAGCAAGTACATGTTCAATGGTATGAACCTTTACACCTTTATGTTCAATGGTAGTTCCTCTCGAAGTATCAACAACAAAATCCACATCAGCTTTTATGGTGTTCTCACCTTTTAAATCAACCCGTTTAAAAACAAAGCCATGATTTGGAGGTGCTTGTTTAAAAGTGATCGTTGCAGGCATACCAGTATGCAATCCTTTACCGGAAAGTGAAACTGGTTTATTAATAGTTCGTTGCCTGATTATCATTTATTTGCCGACCTGTTCTTTAAATTTTCCAATTCTTTTTCGAGTTGTTCAATTTTTAAACGCAGCGAAGGTAAGTGACGAAAGACAACTTGAGAACGCAATGATTCAGTATAATTGAAAGCTGGCGAACCTGTAAATGCCTTTCCTGGTTCTTCAATGCTTTTCGAAACACCACTTTGTGCATTAATTCGAGTACCATCAGCAATGGTAATATGCCCGACAAAACCAACTTGTCCCCCAATTAAACACCTTTTCCCAATTTTGGTAGACCCTGAAACACCGGTTTGAGCGGCAATTACTGTATGCTCACCTATCTCAACATTGTGTGCAATCTGCACAAGGTTATCGATTTTGACTCCTTGATGGATAATTGTACTTCCAATTGTGGCGCGATCAATAGTTGAATTTGCACCAATCTCCACATTATTTTTAATGATAACATTACCTAACTGAGGTATTTTCATGTAGGAACCATCAGGTAAAGGAGCATGACCAAATCCGTCGCTGCCGATTACGGTACCTGCGTGAACAATACAATGTTCACCGATTTTTGTATCAGCATAAATTTTTACCCCTGAATAAAGAATCGTTCCCTTTTTTATTTCACTCCTATCTCCAATGGTAGTATTTGGAAAAATCTTCACACCGTCTTCAATTATCGCATTATCACCAATATGAGAAAAAGCTCCTATATAAACATTGGTCCCGATTACTGCACTCGATGAAATATAACTAGATTTTTCAATTCCTGTTTTATCTGCAAGCGCGGTACTGAACTTCTGCATCACCATTGCAAAGGCTATATAAGGTTCTGCAACGCGTATAATTGAATGAACTTTTGTTTTTCCAACCACTGCTGATTCTGCCAATAATAGTACCGATGCTTTTGTGGTGCTGGCATACTCAATGTATTTAGTATTGGCAATGAATGAAACCGACCCTTCATTCGCATCTTCAATTCGTGATGGATGAGTGATAATTGTATCAGAGCTTCCTTCAAGGCGACCATTTAACCATTTACACAATTCGCCAGCCGTAAATTTCATGGCGCGAAAATAATTTAATTAAAGGCTAAAAGAAACAGCTAAATACCTATTTAACCTCCTTAGGCCAGCACATATAATATTTAACCACAGGTTCTGAAAGAACTGAAATATTTAATTGATCTGATGCTTCTGCAATATCTTTCAATTTTCCATCCTTTAACAAAATTTTTATTGCATCTCCTTTTCGACTATAAGCATTGTTGCTTGTTGATTCCTCAATTAATAAATACTGCAACTCATCCTTTTTCAATCCGAATTTCTTTGAAATTTTTTGTTGAAGTGTAGCAATTTTAGTTTGCAAGAATGGTTGTGACTGCAATTCAATTTGAAACAATTTCCGGTTGATTAAACATTTACTCAGGTACGAAAGCACTTTATCTTCATGAGTCTGCCATACTTTTATTGCATTCATAACATCGGTATCATCCAGCAACGCAAATTGTTCAAACACATTTTCATTTTTATAAAAATCTTTGGTACTGATGTTTCCTGATACAAAAAACCTTAATGCCGGAGAAGCAAAAATTTCAGTCCCATTAACACTCAACTCTCTTGCTCTTTGTAAAATACGAACAAGCATTTGCTCGGCTACCAATACTGTTTTGTGCAGATATACCTGCCAGTACATTAATCTTCTAGAAACAATAAATTTTTCGATGCTATAAATCCCTTTTGCTTCCACAACCAATTCACCTTTGTGCACTGAAAGCATTTTAATAATTCGGTCGTAACCAATTACACCTTCCGCCACTCCCGTAAAAAAACTATCGCGGTTCAGGTAATCCAATCGGTCCATATCCAATTGTCCGCTAACTAATTGATGAAGAAATTTCTTTTTGTAATTATCCTGAAAAATTTTAATTGCCAATGAAAGCTTCCCTTTAAATTCATTATTCAATCTTTCCATAAATAATGCTGACAATTCCTCATGACTTACACCCGGAACAATTGTTTTTTCAAGAGTATGAGAGAAAGGCCCGTGCCCTATGTCATGCATTAAAATAGCTATAACAACGGCTTCACCTTCTTCCTCTGTAATTAAAATTCCTTTTGAGCGCAGTACTTCTAAAGCCTGTGTCATCAGGTGCATTGCTCCTATAGTATGCTGAAACCTTGTATGATTCCCTCCGGGATAAACCAGGCTGGTTAATCCTAATTGCTGTATTCTGCGCAGTCGTTGAAACCAACGATGCTCTATTAGATCGAAAATTATTTCCGAAGGAATTGTAATAAATCCGTAAACCGGATCGTTAATGATTTTTCTTTTATTCACGATTCAAAAATAAAGTTAATGGTGGAAGCAACTCTAACAACTAAATTCGCAGGCAAAAGTAATTATACTATGAGTAGCCTGGCCACAATACTTTGGTGCGACGATGAAATCGAATTATTAAAACCACATCTTCTTTTTCTCAGTGAGAAAGGATATAATATTATAGAAGCCAGTAACGGTGTGGATGCCATTGAAAAATGTAAAGACCAGATAATTGATGTGGTTTTTCTGGACGAACAAATGCCAGGCCTCAGCGGATTGGAAACTCTTTCGCGCATAAAAGCACTGCATCCTGCATTGCCTATTGTGATGATTACAAAAAACGAAGAAGAAAATCTGATGGAGCAAGCGATTGGTTCTCAAATAAGCGACTATCTGATTAAACCAGTTAAAAGCAATCAGATTTTATTGACTTTGAAAAAAATTCTTGATAGCCGTCAGCTCATAAGTTCAAAAACAACTTCTGATTATCAGAAAGAGTTTCAGCAGATTATGATGCAAATGAGCAATGGTTTGAATCAACAGGAATGGGGAGATTTATATCGCAAACTGATTTACTGGGAACTGGAGCTTGATAAATCGAAAAGTAATGATATGCGTGATGTTTTGAATATGCAGAAGAGTGAAGCGAATAGTGAATTTTGCAAATTCGTATCAAAAAATTACATCAAGTGGTTAAACAAACCCGATGAAACTGCGCCAACTCTTTCTCATACTTTAATGCGCGAAAAAGTTTTACCGTTTATTAATGATGAAGTTCCAACATTTTTTATTCTCATTGATAATCTTCGTTTTGATCAATGGAAAATTATTCAGCCCCTTTTAAGTGAAAACTTCAGAGTCAATGCCGAAGACCACTATTATTCAATTCTTCCCACAAGTACACAATACAGTCGCAATGCAATTTTTGCAGGGATGACTCCATTGGATATTGAAAAAAAATTCCCGAATTATTGGCTGAATGATGAAGAAGAAGGCGGTAAAAATTTACATGAACAAGATTTTCTTGGAGATCTGATTGTAAGAAGTAAAAAGGATGTGAAATTTTCTTATACCAAAATCACCAATTCAAATGATGGACAAAAAATGGTTGATAACATTCACAATATGTTACAAAATCCATTCAATGTTATCGTTTATAATTTCGTTGACCTTTTATCTCATGCACGAACAGAAATGCAGGTTTTAAAGGAATTAGCAAATGATGAAACCTCTTATCGTTCAATAACTCTTTCATGGTTTGAACATTCTCCATTATATCAGGCACTTATGAAATTGTCTGAAAAAAAGGTAAACCTTATTATCTCTACTGATCATGGAAGCATTCGTGTAAAAGAGCCTGTGAAAGTTATTGGTGACAGAGAAACCACCACCAACCTCCGCTACAAACATGGTCGCAATCTCAATTACAATCCGCGCGAAGTTTTTGAAGTGCGCAATCCAATAGAAGCAAAATTGCCGAAGCCGCATGTGAGCAGCGCTTTCATATTCGCTAAGGCCGATACATTTTTTGTATATCCGAACAACTATAATTACCATGTTAATCACTTCCGAAATACTTTTCAGCATGGCGGTTTAAGTATGGAAGAAATGATTTGTCCGGTGGTCAGATTGACTTCGAAGTAAGTGATATTATTATTGTAGCCAAATTTCTTTATGGTTACAAATTCTGAAATAGAATCTGCATTTGAATTGCTGGGAAAGCTCATGGAATTGCATGGAGAAAATTCATTCAAGGCAAAATCATATTTATCAGCTTCTTATAATATCAGCAAAGTAAATGGTGAACTAAGTGAAATGTCCCCGGAAGAAATAGATGCAATTCCTTCAATCGGTGTTGCCATAAAACAAAAAGTACAATCACTTCTTTCTACAGGTCATATAAAACAATTAGATGAGTTGCTGGAAAAAACTCCGGCTGGTGTTATTGAGATGATGAGCATAAAAGGAATTGGTCCGAAAAAAGTTTCGACCATTTGGAAAGAACTCGAAATTGAAAATATAGATGAGTTGAAATATGCCTGCCTTGAAAACCGATTGAGCTTACTAAAAGGGTTTGGCGAGAAAACTCAAAAAACAGTTTTAGACAATATCCAGTTTTATTTAAAGCACAAAAATAAATTTCGCTTTGCCGAGGTTGAAGAAGAAAGTTTACTGATGATTCAGCTTCTGAAAAAATATTTTTCAGATGAACAAATTTCTTTTACCGGAGAGTTTCGACGCTATTGCGAGGTGCTTGAAAAAACGGATTTAATTACCACCGCTCCTTTGGAAGAAGTAAAGGAAATGCTAAGTGAATCTCCGTTCGAACAATTAGAGGAAGTTGAAAATACTATTCATGCAAAAACAACAGCAGGAACATTATTTCAGATTTCATTCAGTGGAAAAGAGAATTTTTTCAAAACTCTTTTTACAACAACAGGAAATGATTTGCATGTTGAAGAAGTGAAAAAGAGAATTAAAGATTTTGATTTAAAACAATTTTCAAGCGAAGAAGAAATTTATCAATCAGCTGGTTTAAACTATATTATTCCTGAATTAAGAGAATCAACTATTGAGATTGAATTAGCTTCAAAATCAAATTTGCCAGAACTTATTAAAGCAAGTGACATTAAAGGTGTTGTTCATGCACATTCAACATGGAGTGACGGTACCAATTCCGTTGAAGAAATGGCCGGTTACAGCATAAAATCGGGTTATGAATATTTATGCATTAGTGATCACTCACAAACAGCTGTTTATGCAAAAGGACTTTCAGTTGAAAGAGTATTACAGCAACATGCTGAAATTGAAAAATTGAACCAAAAACTTTCTCCTTTCAAAATATTTAAAGGAA
>Ga0114969_10004937_pt1 | contig 10517 bp, 7 predicted proteins | sample M_130807_MF_Meta_FD_87316 | JGI IMG/M metagenome (GOLD analysis project Ga0114969, IMG submission 87316) | Freshwater microbial communities from Lake Montjoie, Canada to study carbon cycling - M_130807_MF_MetaG | ecosystem: Environmental > Aquatic > Freshwater > Lake | place: Lake Montjoie...
GCCCGCCGGGTAGTCGGACTTTGCATGCCGCATCAGCACCAGGGTTCTCATTCGTCCCAGGTTAGGGCACACGCCGGGCGAGGCTCCCGGAGTTGTCTGACCCCGGTCATACACTCGCGCCAGGGTTGCAGCATCAGGGGAGAAAGGGGTGGGGGAATGCGCTTTATTCACACGGCGGACTGGCAACTGGGGATGACCCGGCACTTCCTGGACGACGACGCCCAACCGCGGTATTCGGCTGCGCGGCGTGATGCGGTCGCGGGGTTGGGCGCGCTCGCGCAACGGACCGGCGCGGAGTTCGTCGTGGTGGCCGGCGATGTGTTCGACGCCAATCAGTTGGCGCCGAAGGTGATCAGCCAGTCGCTTGCAGCCATGGGTCGCATCGAGATTCCGGTGTACCTGTTGCCCGGCAACCACGATCCGCTTGATGCCTCGTCGGTATACACCAGCAAGCAGTTCCGCACAGAGTGCCCGGACAACGTGGTGGTACTCGACCGCGCAGGTGTAGTCGGCGTGCGCCCAGGCCTGGAGATCGTGGCGGCCCCGTGGCGCTCGAAGCGGCCCACCACCGACTTGGCCGCCGAGGTGCTGGCTGACCTTCCCGCCGACGGCACGGCGCGGATTCTGCTGGCGCACGGCGCCGTCGACGTCCTCGATCCGGACCGCAACAACGTCGCTGCGATCCGGATGGCCGCGGTGACTGCGGCCCTCGAATGCTCGGCTGTGCACTATGTGGCACTGGGCGACAGGCACTCCCGCACCGAGGTTGGTGGTAGCGGTCGCGTCTGGTACTCCGGCTCGCCGGAGGTCACCAACTATGACCACCGCGAACTCGATTCCGGTCATGTACTGCTGATCGATATGGATCTTGATGACCCCGCGCATCCGGTCACCGTGGAACCCCACACCGTCGGCACGTGGCGCTTCCTCACCATCGCCGCAGATCTGAACAACGGCGGCGATATCGCCGCGCTCGACGCCAGACTCGAGGCACTGCCCGGCAAGGACCGCACCGTGGTGCAGTTGGCGCTCAAGGGCACGGTCACTGTCACCGAGCAGGCTGAGCTGGAACTCTGCATCGAGAAGTACTCGCGGCTCTTCGCCGGCTTGGATAACTGGGAGCGCCACACCGAGTTGGCAGTCATGCCCGCCGACGAGGAGTTCGACAATCTCGGCATCGGCGGATTCGCCGCCGACGCTGTCGCCGAACTGGTCGAGACCGCTCGTTCGGAGGGGTCTGACGCACCGACCGCGCGCGGAGCGTTGGCACTGCTGCTGCGGCTGTGGAAGGGCGTCGAGTGATCCTGCACCGGCTGCGGTTGAAAAACTTCCGCGGTATCGCCGACCGCGAGATCAACTTTCCCGACCGTGGGGTTGTGGTGGTGTGCGGACCCAACGAGATCGGCAAGTCGTCGATGCTCGAGGCGCTCGGCCTGCTGCTCGAGCAGAAGGATAGCTCGGCCAAGCAGACGGTCGTGGCGGTCAAGCCCGTCCATGGTGACGTCGGTACCGAGGTGAGCGCCGACATCAGCACCGGTCCCTACCGGTTCGTCTACCGCAAGCGTTTCCACAAAAAGCGCCTCACTGAACTCAGCATCACCGCGCCCAGCCATGAGCAGCTCACCGGTGACGAGGCGCACAATCGGGTCCGCGCCATCATTGACGAGACTGTCGACACTGCGCTGTGGGACGCCCAACGGGTACTGCAATCAGACTCCACCAACGCGGTCGATCTGTCGGGCTGCACAGCGTTGACAAACGCACTCGACGCTGCGGCCGGCGAGGCCACGACCGCGTCGGGCGCCGAAACCTTGCTGATCGACCGCATCGATGCCGAATTCGCACGCTACTTCACCGCCGCAACCGCAAAACCCACAAAGGAATACAAGGACGCCATCGCCCGGCTCAAAGCCGCCGCAGAGACGGCGAAAAGCTGTCGAGACGCCATCGCCGACATCGAGGAACGGGTAAACCGTCAGGAACGGCTGTGCGCGACCCGCGCTGAATTAGCCGACGCCCTCGCCCCAGCCGCAGCCCGGCGGGCAACAGCTGAACAGGCGCAGGTCGCACTGGGCGTACTCGCCGAAAAACTGGAGAAAGCGCGACCGATTGCGGCCGCCGCTATCGCCACCGCGACCGCCTCGGCAGCGGCGCAACAGCAGCGCTTGATGCAGATTGCCGACGTTGCGACGCGCACGGCCGCCCTGTCCGACGCGCACGAGAAGCTGACCGCAGCTGAAAAAGAGGAGGCGGCCGCGCGTGAGCACGTCGGTACGGTCGCCGCGCAGTCGGCTTCTGTTACGGCCGCGCGCCAGGCGGCGCAGCTGCGTGTCGACGCCGCTGTGGCTGCTCAGAAGTCCTGCGCCGCAAGGCTGGAGGGCCGTCGGTTCACCGATCAGCTGGCCCAGATCGAGCGCATCCACGCCGAGCGCGCGCAGGTCACCGAGCAGCTTGCGGCCATCAGCTTGACCGCGGAACTGTTCGGCGAGATCGACGACAGTGCAGATTTAGTGGAACTCCTCGAGGCGCAACTGCGCGCCGACGCCGGTGCCGTCGAGTTCACCGCACCGACCGACTTGGCGGTCGTAGCCGGCGGCGAGCCGGTGACGCTGGCTGCAGGGCGACCCTGGACGCCCACGCCGTCGGCGCCGCTCACGGTCGAGGTTCCCGGCGTCATCACGGTGCGCATCGACCCCGGTGCCGGGGTTGCCGACATGCGGACCCGGCTCGATGTCGCGCAGCGCCGCCTTGCCGACGCGTTAAGCCTCGGCGAGGTATCCGACGTGGCGTCCGCGCGTGCCCTGGACAGCCGCCGGCGTGAACTCACCGCCACCGGCAACACGCTGACCGCCACCCGGGATGCGCTCTGCGTGGGCGTCGACATCGATGCGCTGCGCGTACGGGTGGCCGAGTTCCGTGCGGGTGACCCCGAACCCGAGACCGATCCCACAGCGGCTGCGGCGCAGGCCGAAGCGGAACTGAGGGTGGCCGGCGCGGCGCTCGAGGCCGCCGTGACCGCCGCCGAAGCCCAGGCCGCGGCGGCAGACGCGGCCGCGGAGGTGCTGAAGTCGAAGGCCGACGCCGCCAATATTCTGCGGGAGCGGGCGAAGGCCGCCGAGTCTGAGTTGGCGGATGCGCGTGGTCGACTCGCCCAGTCGCAGGCCGTCGGCTCCGATGAGCAGGTCGCCTCCGTCGCCGCCGCCGATGCCGCGGCGCGGGACACTGCCGACGAACAGCTGGCCGCGTTGACGGCGGAGTATCAAGCCGGCAACCCCGACGACGTAGCCGCCGAACTGGCTGCTGCAATCCGGGCGGAGAGGGATATCGCCGGCGAACTCGCCGCCGCCGACAAGGAGATCGACGCGCTGACCGCGCAGTGGGAGATCATTGGGGCGGAGGGCCGCCAGGGCCAGCTGGATGACGCCGAGGCCGCGCTGCGGCGTATCGGTGCCGAGCATGACGCTGTCCGCGATCGCGCCGAGGCCGCCAAATTCTTGCGGACGACCATGATCAAGCACCGCGAGAACATCCAACAGCGCTACGTGGAACCGTTTCGGACCGAACTGGAACGGCTGGGGCGCATCGTGTTTCAGAACGAGTCCGTCAAACTGGACATCAACCCCGACCTGTCCATCGAGTCGCGCACACTCGACGGGCGCACCGTGCCCTACGGCTCGCTGTCCACCGGCACCAGGGAACAACTGGCCATCATGGTGCGACTGACCGGTGCCGCGATGGTGGCGGACGCGGACACCGTCCCCGTGGTTATCGACGACGCACTCGGATTTGCCGACCCGGAGCGGCTGATCAGCATGGGCGAGGTATTCAACTCAGTCGGCGAGCGCGGTCAGGTGATCCTGCTGACCTGTCAGCCAGACCGCTACAGCGGTGTCCGAAACGCGACAGTCATCGAATTGCTGGCGTGAACTCGTTCCCGAGTTAGTCGGCTAGCGCCAGCACCTCGTCGAAGCCGGCGATCAGGCCGCCGCGGACGCCGGCCATAGATATAACGTTTCTGTTATGTTAGGCGGCATGGCTGCCTACGGTGCTCAGTTGATCCGCGAGGCCCGGCAGCGTGCGGGCCTGACTCAATCCGAGCTGGCCGGCAGGGCTGGTCTGGTGCAGCCCGCTATCGCACGCTGGGAAGCGGGCCGCAGCGCGGTCAGTCTCGACGACGTCATCCGGATCGTTCGTTTGTGCGGATTGGATCTGGAGTTCCACATCGTCGAGCGCGATAGCAGCGACATGGCCCAGGCGGTCCGCCTGGTCACGCTGTCGGGCCAGCAGCGGCTGGATCGCCACGCCAAGGTGATCCGACAGCTTGGTGTGTTGCGCCGAGTGGGGCGGTCCTGACGTGGACCTTGATCTTGAGCGGCTGTTCGCGACCCTGTATCGCCACAGGGTGGTCTACGTACTGATCGGCGGGCTGGCCGCGGTGTTTCACGGGTCGCCTTTTCCCACGGAGGACGCTGACATCACGCCCGCTACCGACGGAGTCAATCTCACTCGGCTCGCGGCGGCGCTGTCTGAGCTCAACGCACGGATTCGGACCGAATCCGTGCCACCGGGCCTGCCGTTCGCGTGCGACGCTCAGGCATTGGCCGGCGCCCAGACATGGAACCTGGTGACCGACGCCGGCGATCTCGACATCGCCTTCCAGCCCTCCGGTACCCACGGCTACGCCGACTTACATCGGGGCGCCACCCGCACCGAGCTCTACGACAGCATCGTCGAGATCGCCTCCCTCGGCGATGTGATTCGCTCCAAACAGGCCGCCAACCGACCCAAGGATCAGCGGGTCCTACCCACGTTGCGCGAACTCCTGGCGAGGGGATGAACGAGCGCGGGACTGTCTTCCCTTGGCACAATCGGCAGATGACTCCGGCTGGTTCGATCGCCAACCGCCGCTACCGACAGCTGGCCGCACTCCCGGGCGTCGCCTCGATCCGGCGGCCCGTGACGGCGGGCGCCGACGAGCGGTTCGACCTGCATTACGTACGCACCGGACCGGTGAGCCCGACGCCGTCGGTGATCATCCCCGGCGGCCCCGGCATGGCTTCCATCGGGCCCTATCAGGGCTTTCGGAGGCGAGCAGCCGAGAGGGGCCTCGATGTCATCATGGTTGAGCATCGAGGCGTCGGGATGTCACGGCGCGACGACTCCGGCGCCGACCTTCCGTCGGAGTCGTTGACCATCACTGCGGTCCTCGACGATATCGCCGCGGTGCTTGATGACACCGGTGTCGACACCGCCGTGGTCTACGGAGCCTCCTACGGAAGCTACCTGGCAGCCGGCATGGGGGTGCGGCACCGGGATCGGGTACACGCCATGGTGTTGGATTCCCCGCTGTTGAACCACAATGACTTTCAGGTCGTTCGGCATGCTTGCCGGGAACTACTGTGGCATGACGACTCGGCACTGGCGGCCAAGGTTCGGGCGCTGACCGAGGCTGGCGCGTTCGGGCCCGCGGACCTGACCATCGCGGCGGGTATCTATGGCATCGGTGGCGCCGATCTGCTCGGGCGCCATCTCGATCTGCTCCTCGATGGGCGGCGCCTGCTGTGGTCGGCGATGCGGCTCGTCACCGTGAGCGTGGCACACCGGAAAGTGTTGTTCCACAACGAATCCGACCTCGTCGCACCGATCGGATTTCGCGAACTGAACTTCGCCGGAATCCCGGACGGACTGCCGCTGGACACCACACTCACCTGGCGTGGGGTGCCTGCGGCCGCCATCGGGTTTGAGGCAGAGCCCTTCGACCTCGTCGCAGAGATGCCCGGGTTCGGGTGGCCCACGGTGATGGTGTCCGGCGGGCGCGACCTTGTCACGCCGGCGACCGTGGCGCTGCAGATCGCTGAACTGGTGCCGGCGTCGACAATGGTGTCGTTGCCGACTGCCGCACACAGCATCCTGGACTCCCAGGATGAGGCCGCGCTGCGGATCCTCGCAGCTGTGGCGGGCGGTCGAGCGGAATCGCTGCCGGCGCAGGCGGATGCTCTCGATCGACTGCCGGCGGGCGCGTCGATTAGGTTGGCCAGGTCGGCATTGGCTGCAGCGGCCCGGCTGGCGGCCGCGCTACCGCGGTTCGGCGTAACGCGCGCTATTTCATGAAACCGATTGTGCTGTAATCCAAGTCGCCCACGCCGGATGGGCCGAAGTTGGCCAGCTTGCTCAGCACCGCCACATTGCCCGGCGACTGGTAGAGCGCAAGACTGAAGACCTCTTCCCAGAGCATCGTGTCCACATCGTTGGCCAGAGCGCGGGCCTTCGCCGGGTCCAGCTCGTCGAGCACCTCCTCGACCTTGGCGTCGATCGCCGGTGAGGAAATCTTGCCGAAGTTGCTCTCCGCGTCGGTGGTGAAAATCTGATTCAAACAGCACAGTGCGAATGCGTCACCCACCCAGGAGAACTGGGTGATATCGAAGTCGCCGACGTTGACGTAGTTGGTGAAGAACCCGTCGGCGGACTTGACATCCAGTTCCAACTTCACCCCGATCTGGGCGAGGTTGCTTTGCGCCACCTGCGCCACCTGCCGACCGGTCTGGGAGTCGTAGAGCACATCACGGATCACCAGTGTCTTACCGTCCTTCTCGCGGAACTGGCCGTTGAGCTTCCAGCCGAGGGCATCGAGTTCGGTTTTGGCCTTCTCCGGGTCGTAGGCGACGACGGCGCTGTTGTCCTGATAGCCCTCCTGGCCGGCGACGAAGACGTGGTTGCCCAGCGGTGTCGGGCTGTCCACCAGTCCACGCTGGGTCACGCTGACGATGGCCTGGCGGTCGATGCCTTTGGCGACTGCCTGCCGTAATGCCCTATCCGACAGGATCGCACCGGGCGCGCCGTTGAAGGTCATGTGATACCAGCTGGGGCCCGGGGCGCGCCGGATCGAGATCCCGTCGGTGCTGCGGGCGATCTGCAGCTCATCCAGTGACGAGATTCCGGTGGCGTCGATGGTCTTGTTCTGCAGCGCGGGGATCCGTGCGGCGTCATCGAGTGCCAAGAAGGTGAATGAGTCCAGTATCGGCGGGGTGCCCCACCATTTCGGGTTGCGGGTCAACGTGATTCGCTGTGCGGTGCGGTCGACATTCGACACCATGAACGGCCCCGCGGACGGTCCGGGCGCCTCAAGCTGTCCCTTGTTGAAGACGTCCGGGTTGGTGGTCATGCTCTTGGGCAGCAGCATGGTGTTACCGGCGAACATGCCGCGCCACTCCGGGTAATGCTGGGCGAAGGTCATCACGGCTTGCCGATCGTCGACGCCGCGGGTCACCGATGCCACCCGGTCGGAGCCGTTGGGGGAGGCGATCGCGAACGCCTTGTCCCTACCGCTGGTGGCGCTGATCTGGGCGGCGATGTCCTCCCAGGTGATCGGCGCGCCATCGGACCAGGTGGCCTTCGGATTGATGGTGTAGGTGACCACCTGCGGGTCGGTTGTGGTCAGCTCCACATTCGTGAAGTAGTCGTTGTTGACCTTCATCGACCCGTCGGGGGAGATGACGAACGCCCGCGGCATGGTGGGCCGCAGCACGCCGGCGGTGTCGGCCTCATTTCCGTCGAGGTTGAGGGTGTTGAAGTTCGACGGCATCGCGCCGATGGCCAATCTCAGATTCCCGCCCTGAGCCAGGGTGGTCGGGTCCTGCGGGTTGGTATCGCTGGCCGATCCGAGTTCGGCGTTACCGCCCGCCGACGGCGCGGACTGCTGGCCGGATGAGCAACCGGCCACCACCAGCGTCGCCGCCATTCCTACCGCGAGCAGACGCAAACTCGTCCTCGTGCGCCGTATTGAGTGCGATTGTGTGTCTGTTCGCATGTTCACGGCACTGATGCTAGCGGCGATTCGGATCCGGCTGGGGGATAGCGGCGAGTAATGCCCGGGTATACGGGTGGCGCGGATCGGCGAACACCTGCTCGGCCTCGCCGTACTCCACGATCTTGCCGTGCTGCATCACCGCCACCCGGTGGGCCAGGTGCTTGACCACCGACAGGTCGTGAGAGACGAACAGATAGGTCAGGTCGAATTCGCGCTGCAGGTCCAGCAGCAGGTTGATGATGCCGGCCTGAATGGAGACGTCCAGAGCCGACACCGGCTCGTCGAGTGCGAGGATCTTCGGCTGCAGCGCCAATGCCCGGGCGATACCGATCCGCTGTTTCTGGCCGCCGGAGAAATCGCCCGGGTACCGGCTGGCGTCGGCGCGGGAGAGCCCGACGATCTCCAGCAACTCGGCGACGCGGGCATCGGTGCGGGCTTTGTCGAAACCGTTGGCGCCCAACGGCTCCGCGAGAATATCGGACACCGGCAGCCGGGGATCCAGGGCCGCCACCGGGTCCTGGAACACCACCTGCAGATCGCGGCGCAGTTCCCGGCGGCGCTGGGTGCTCAGCGTCGCGACATCGGTACCCAGCACCTCGATTGAGCCGGACTGCGGGGCGCGCAGTTCCAGGATCTCGTGCAGAGTGGTGGATTTTCCCGACCCGGACTCGCCGACGATGCCGAGCGTCTGTCCGCGCGGCACCTCGAAGTCGATACCGTCGACCGCGCGAACCTCGCCGATCCGGCGGCGAAACACCACACCCTTGGTCAGGGCAAAGGTTTTGGACAGATCCTTGACCCGCACCACGATCTCCGTTTCGGAGCGGTCGTCGGCGATCGGCGGTTGCGTGGTCACCCCGAAGATCTCCGCGGCGCTGCGCCCGACCACCCGGTCGGTGCGGATGCAGGCCGCCGCATGCCCCGGTGCGACGGGTCTCAGTTCTGGCTCAGTGGTGCGGCACTCGTCGGCGGCCAACGGGCAGCGCGGCGCGAACGTGCACCCGGGCGGCAGTGTCACCAGCGACGGCGGCGCACCCGGGATCGGCACCAGCCGTTCGCCGCGGGCTGCGGCCAGGCGGGGCACCGAGCCCAGAAGTCCTGCGGTGTAGGGCATTCGGCGGTCTGCGTACAGGTCTGTCACCGATGCCGTCTCGACCGCTCGGCCGGCGTACATCACCAGTGCCCGGTCGGCGAACTCGGCCACCACGCCCAGGTCGTGGGTGATGATCAGCACCCCGGCGCCGGTCACATCGCGGGCGGTTTTGAGTACCTCCAGGATCTGCGCCTGCACCGTGACGTCGAGGGCGGTGGTCGGCTCGTCGCAGATGATCAGGTCCGGGTCATTGGCGATGGCGATCGCGATCACCACCCGTTGCCGCTCACCGCCGGAGAGTTCGTGCGGAAAGGACCGCGCCCGCGTCTCGGCCGCGGTGATACCGACGAGGTCCAAGAGTTCGACGGCCCGTCGCCGCGCGTCAGCCCTACCCACCTCGGCGTGATGCACCGTGATCGCTTCGGCGATTTGATCACCCACGGTGTACACCGGGGTCAGTGCAGACATCGGGTCCTGGAACACCGTGCCGATACGCGCCCCGCGGATCGCCGACATGTCCGCATCGGAGCTACCCAGTAATTCGTTGTCGCCCAATCGGACCGAGCCGGACACCTCGGCGTAGGGCGGCAGCAAGCCGATCACCGCCATCGCCGCCGCCGACTTGCCCGACCCGGACTCACCGACCATCGCCACCACCTCCCCGGGCGCGATGTGATAGCTCAGGCCCCGAACGGCATACAGGTCACCGCCATCGGTGGGAAACGTGACCGCGAGGTTGTCGACCTCGAGCAGGGGAGTGCTCACGTCGGCTTCCCCGCGCGGCGGTGCCGCAGATTGACCCTCGTGCGGCGTTGCCGCAGATTGCTGCTGCCCGGGTCGAAGGCATCACGCAGACCATCACCGGCGAGGTTGGCGCACATCAGGATTGTCACCAGCACTCCGGCGGGGAACAGGAACACCCACGGGAAGGTGGTCGCCGACTTGGTGGCGTCGGCGATCAGGGTGCCCAGCGACACATCCGGCGGCTGCACGCCGAATCCCAGGAAGCTCAAACCTGTTTCGGCCAGGATCGCGCCACCCACATTCAGCGCGGTGTCGATGATGAGGATCGAGGCCACGTTGGGCAGGATGTGGCGAGCGATGATCTGTCGGTTCGGTACGCCCATATACCGCGCGGCTTGGACGTATTCGCGTTCGCGGAGGCTCATCGTCAGGCCGCGCACCATGCGGGACGAGATCATCCAACTGAATGCGGCCAGCAGCACGATCAGCAGAGCGACATTGGCCGAACTCTTGGTCCGAGGCGAGACGATCGCGATAAGGATGAAGCTGGGCACCACCAGCAGCAGATCCACGAACCACATCAGCGCCCGGTCACGCCAGCCGCCGAAATAGCCGGCGATCGACCCGACGGTCGCTGCGATCAGCGTCGAGATCACCGCCACACACAGACCGATCAGCATTGACTTCTGCATGCCCCGCAGGACCTGGGCCAGAACATCCTGGCCCAATGCGTTGGTGCCGAACCAGTGTGCCGGACTCGGTGGTGTCTGCAGCGCGTAGAAATCCAGATCGGTATAGGAATACGGCAGCAGTGGGGGTAACGCGTAGCACCCGATGAACAGCAGCACCAGCACCGCAGACGCGATGACAGCC
>Ga0114969_10004940_pt1 | contig 10516 bp, 15 predicted proteins | sample M_130807_MF_Meta_FD_87316 | JGI IMG/M metagenome (GOLD analysis project Ga0114969, IMG submission 87316) | Freshwater microbial communities from Lake Montjoie, Canada to study carbon cycling - M_130807_MF_MetaG | ecosystem: Environmental > Aquatic > Freshwater > Lake | place: Lake Montjoie...
AAGTCTGTTTCACAAGGCAGACAAGTACCAGTTCTTTGTTCAATACTAATTTTCAAATTGCCTCTAATAGCTAAATTTTCATAATATCTTTGAAGATCAGTGCCTTTTGGTACATTTGGTGTTATTTGAGCAATTAGATATTGTTTAGAGCCTTTGCGTAGCCTGTTGGGTCTGAATTGGAATGAAAAATCATAAACAAGAGGAATTGGGGCAGTATAAAAAAGATCAGGATAAATTTGAAATATATTGGTTACATTTGCAGGAGCTTCTTCATTTTCAAATATAACATTCCAGACATCAAAATAATAACCAATTGTGTAGGCTGGAGCAGAAGTTGTTAAATCTAAAAGATATTTACCTATGCTTTCTTTGTTTACATCTTCGCCTTTTATTCTTTCTACTAAATAGCTTTCGTTTGGATTTGTAATATCAGATGAAGTGCTATTTACTTTATAAATATCAATATAATTAATGGTATTGATATCGGCAAAGTTATTTGAGTTATATACAAATAATCTAAGTTTAATATCATCTCCTACTACAGGATTTTGATATCTTTCTTTTATTGACATAATTTATTTACCTGCTTAATTATTTTTTCTTGTTTTGTTTTCTTACTTCTTCGTTTTCTTTATTTCTTTGCTCAATAAATCTTTCAATCATAAACGACCTTTCATTAATGGGCATAGACATAACAGAAAATCTATCCATGTGAAGATGATATTGAAAGAAAAATATTATTTCTGCTAAGTTACTCCATAAAACTAGGCTTGGGTCACTTCCTTCTTCCGCCTTGGGAAGAAAAAATTTGTATCAAGTGGAAGATCAATTTCAAATTCTGCCGAACAAGTTGGGCATCCTAAAGGAATTTTTGTATCTAAGCCCCAGTCTGGATCAGTTACAACTCCTCTTAAATAAGAAACATCTTGCATTGGAAGATTTTTTATAAGTATTAATATTTCGTTTTTATCTCTTACATTTTCTATGCTTTCTACTAATTGTGCCATGCGAAAAGTAATAGTATCATCTGCTGCTTGATCACCAAATTTCTTTACTCTTTTTTCACGATGCTCTTGTATTTCATTCTCGTCTTTTCCAATAGACATACGATAGGTAAAGCTAAATCCAGTTTTGGGTAACTTACCACGCAAATCCATACCAGCATCACTAGGATTTTCTACTGGAATATTGTTTAAATCAATTACTGTTGCAAACTTGGAACTGCAATCAGGACATTTGATTTCAACATCATAATCTGGACCATAACTAATACCACGAAGATAAATAAGCAAAAATGTGCGATCAATTGAAAGTAATTCTTGAGTTTTTACAGGCTCTTGAATGCATCTTTGGAAAATCATATCAATTGCTTGGCCTTTTTTTACAAATCTTGGCGTTGCTAAAATTTGTTCTTCTTCACCTGTCATTGGTCTAATATTAAGTTTTCCATTAATTGGGCCATCTTCACCATTGTAAAATCTACCAAGTGATGGAAGAGTAATCTCTTCATAAATAAATGATTGTCCTTTGATTGACTCAAGAAGATTTGCAAGTTCTAAGCTTGCGTTTCTTGGAATTACAATATTTGGCTTTACAGGACCAGTATTAACTGAATTATTAGAATTGCTATTCCTAAAAGGGCCGTCTTCTTGGTTTGTTTGTTGTGCTTTTTGCATGGCTGCTGCAACTTGAGGAGGCATGCGACCAGTAACGCCAGGAATATTCATTACATCTTCTGGTTTTAAAGATTTAGTTTGTTGGTTTTGTGGCTGAACATTCTGTCTTAATGGGTGATTATCTGGCAATGATTCAAGATCTTCTTTAGAAAGGTTTGATGGTTGTGGTCTGTAAATATCTTCGGCCATTTTAATTTTGCTCCTAATTTTTAAAAATGTATAATATTATTATAATTATAACATGGAAAAAATTCAAATAAATATGATTTTTTTAAGCATAAACAATATAGAAGATTTAATATTTACTGATAAAAAAATACGGGTTTTGCTTCCAAAGTACAAATATCTATTTGATAGCTTTGATCTTTCTAAAGTAAGTCCAGCACTTAGACAGCTTGGAATTAGATGTTTAAATGATTTTTTAAAACAAATTAAAAAAGAAGATTTGAAAATTATCGAAAATTATTTAAATCAAAAAGTAGAAGTAAATCAATTAAATTTAGATCTTGTTAAAAATATAGAAACTGATATTAATTATGCTGAATTAGAACTACCAGAATTTTATAATTGTATAGATATTTCAATTTATAGAAAAAAAGATGAATTAAAAATATCTTTGTGGAAGTAAATTTTAATCATATAATAGATTAACACTTAACCAAAGGAAATAATATGTATTTAGATAATAGCTTTGCGTTTTTTATGTTTGCTTTTGGATGCATAGGCATAACAAGCATTATTGTAGACGGAGAAATATTTAGACCAGTTAGAGAGTATTTGAAAGCCAAGGCCCCAGATTTTATAAGTAAATTATTAAGTTGTTATCAATGTTCTGGTTTTTGGATTGGTATAATTTTTGGCGGATTACTTTTTTGGAATAATTTTTATGTCGAAAGTATTCATTCTACTTTAGCTTTTATATTTCTTGCTGGCGGAACTTCTAGTGCTTTGAGTTATTTCTGGGCTTTATATTTAACATATTTAGAAGCAAATTCCTTGGTTAAATTGGATTCTGATCAAAGTTTTGATAACAATCAGGAAGATCAAAATAATGGCTGATATTATTAGTTTATTAGATGTAAAAAAAGCATTGCGTGACAGTGAATTTAGAAAAACATTACCAGAATTTTTATTAGATGATGTTCAAAAATTTCTAAATAATCCTGGTTGTGTTTGCAATGTACCAATATATAGAAAAATAATGAAATTTGGTGGAGAACAATTAAAGAAGTACTTCTCAGATAAAATACTTGTTACGCCAGAAGAAGAAGAAGCAAAGTTAGCAAAAAATAATTGGAGCGTTATAAATTGTAGCATAGGTGAGCTAGAAGCAAATTTAAAAAAATTAAACAAGGGAAGAAAACAGATAGCTATATCAAGATACGAAGACCAAGTTACTGTAATTATAAACGAATTAGATATTTTATTTTAATTTAAAAGTCGTTTGATTTTCTATCATTTTTTTACACGAGTCTATCATTTTAACAGGATATTTTTTATATTTTTCTGGAATAATAAACCAATCATCATGTATGTTTCTATTTTTACCAGCTATAATTGCGTATTCGTAAAATTTTAAAGCGTGTTTAAAGGCTTTGCTTTCATACCAATAATCTCCTGCAAAACACCAAAATTCAGCCATTTGTGGCATTTTTGCCAAGCAAGTTACAATGTTTTGAATTATTTTATTTTTATCAATATTCTTATACATTAAAATACTAGAAATATAAAATCTTATTAATATTTCATTTTCTTCTTTGATATTCTTACTAAATAAAAACTTTTCTGCTTCGCAAATAAAGTTATCATACTCTCCATTAATTAAGAAGTTCATAGCCTTGTAATAATTTATCTGATTGTTCAAAGGTTCTTGAATGTGCCATTTTTCAAGTATTTCTTTGTAATTTCTTCTTTTGCAATTTGTTGCATTTATAAAAATACCTTTATTTAATTCAAATGTTTGATCTTCTATAGATTCAAATACTTTATTTGAAAAAATAAATTTTTCTTTAAGACATATTCTAGTTTCTTTAACGATTGTAGTATCGTAGACAATAGAAATTTTGCAATTTTTATTTTCAACTAATGATTTAATTGATTTAGTAATTAAAACTTCTCCAACATTAATACTTAAAAGTAAATTGTTTGGTAAGATATGATTGTTTTTATTTCTTAGCTTTGAATAATCTTCTTCCCATGAATTGTCTTTTATAATTACAATTGTTGGCTGTTCTTCTATATCTTTTGGTAATGTTGAAGTAGTGATAATGTAAATATCATCAACTTCTTCATTTAAAGAAATTAAAGTTTTCTTTAAATCTTTGTAGCTTTCATCATGGAATAATATTACTGCAGTTATTTTCAACTTTATTGTTCTCTACTATTATTTGATTGAAAATATTAGCATGATTTTTTAAATTGTTCTTTTCATAATAATCTCTTATTTCTGATAAATCTTTTAAACTAAATGGATTATTAAAAAGGTTTATTAAATTATTGTAAAAATTTTTAATCATTGTCAAAACTATTATTTTTATAATAACTTTCTTTTATTTTTATAGAATAAGTACTAGACATTGATTTATGATACATATCATTTATTCTACGCTTCAACTCTTGGTAATTTCTAGCTGCTCTATACAATTGTTTAAAATGATTCAAAATACAGGTTGTCATGTAATTGAAAGCTTTGCCCTTTGCAGGATCAAATTTTTCTGCTCTCTCAAAACAGATTACAACTCCTTCTTGAATAGAATCATCTTGATCTATATGGCTAAACTTTGCGTATTTAACGATGTTCTCTGACAAAGTGTAGAAAGCCTTTGCTAGTTCAGTTTGTGCTTCTAAATGTTCCTTCTGAGCTTCTAATGGCTGAGTAATTGGTATAAATAAAACTTTGTCTTTGTTATGTTTTTTATGTATTTCTACATCTTCGTGAAGTATCTCATATTTTAATTTATTTTTTTTCGTTTCTTGAAAATTAATAATTAATTTTTCAAATGTCCTATTATTTAAATATTCATTGCTCATTAAGATAAAATAGTTTGTTTTTTATAATTTATACGATAAAATATTATATAACGAAAGGATAAATGTGATAAAAGATTTTATTGAAATTTTAGAAAGACAAGAACTTTTACAAAAAATTGAAGATGCTGGATTTAAACAAATCATAGATACTTTACTTTTGAACGAAAATAAAGTTTATACAAAAAAAGGAAGGCTTAATAAAAGTGGTGCATGTAGAATTTTAAAGTGTAAACCTAAAGACTTAGAAGATTTGCTTAAAAAATTTCGTGATATCATTAATGCTAATCAATTCTTAGAAAAGTAATTTTTATTCATTGAAATATGCCCTGTCATATTTTAATGACAGGGATATATTTAAAATATCATTGCTACTCATATCTAAATCATCAAAATTAATTTCTTCAGGATATGCATTTTCAAAAGTCCAACTTTCTATTGTGTTTCCGCAGCCATCAAGCATAGTTAAAGTTGCTTCTTTTTTATATTTGGCATCAAGCACATAATTATAAATTCCAACTTCTGGGCTATAAAAAGGTTTAATCCAATTTGTCCAAATAGGATTCATATTGCACTTTGTATCATATAAAACAATATTAATTGGTTTCCATTCAGGTTTAACTGGAAATGATATTGTTTCATTCAAGTGTTCAAAAGTTTGTGATTTAAAACTTAAAGTTGGCCTAGCTCCTTTGTTTGGTAAAAGAGCATTAACACTATCTCCAATAATTCCATTAATAGAAAATAACCAACGAAACTTTCTTTTGAAAATTGCATCACTTAAAGTTCCTAAGCCCATTGTAACTGCCATACACTTATATAGTAGTTTAAATAAAAAAAGCTTGCATTATTAAATGCAAGCTTTTAAAGTTTTTTAATCGTAATTTAATACTTTTGGGCTGCAGAGGTTTTCCCTGGATCTGCTGAATACAATGGACCACAGCCAGCACAATAAACTTTAAAGTTTTGAGCACATTCACTATTTGGAATGTATTTAAAGTTTCTATATCTTAGAGTAACATCAATTGTACATTCGTCATTTGAAGAATAATCTAATTCTCCAAAATTTATTTGAGTAGGCCAACAATCTAGATATTCAAATGTATCAATAGTATTACCACAACCATCAAGCATGTTTAATACGCCTTTTTGAGCAGTATAGCCCCCCCTTACAATCGCTGAAGATTGCTTGGAAGATTGGCTTAGTCCAATAGGATCAGTAAAGTTATATACAGTTGCTAACCAAGTAAATAAACCTGCTACAACATCTCCACCTTGAGAACTTGCTATATCATAATAAGTTACTTGAGTAGTATCAGGAGTTCCTTTACCAGGAATCCACATTTTTCCATTTAAGTAATTTATTTCAGTTTCTTCGATTGTTAAGCTAGGTCTATTTGCAGCTTTAACAAAAGAAGATGCGATGTTTCTACCCAAACCGCATATATTTTGAAATTCCATAGTCCATCGAAATTTTCTTTTAAAAATATTATCTGCTGTTCCTAATAAACCCAAACCCATTAGTTGTGCCATTTTCTCTCCTTATATTAAATTTTTAAATTAAATAGTTCCAGTTCTTTGTATTGTAAATTCAATAAATATGAATTCTACTGATTTAGTTGGAATTACTCCAATTTTTGCTCTTAATTCGTTTCTGTCAATAACATCAGCAGTATTTAAATTTTCATCACATTGAATTGTGTAATCAGTTAAACCTCTCTGTAGTTTTACAGAATCTAATATGCTTGTTGCTAATGAAACAAATTGATTTCTTGTTGATGCATCATTAGGTTCGAACAATAATGTTTTTGCACTGTTTTTAATTTGTCTTTCAATATAAAACATCATTCTGCGAACATTTACTCGATCAAGAGCAGTTGGTCGCCTTTGTAATGTTTTCTGCCCAAATATTACAAACCCATTGGTGTCAGCAAATGTAACAATAGGATTTACAGCATTGCCATTGCCATACATCAAATCTCTTTCTGCTAAGCTTGGCCTATTGTAAACATCTAAAACATTATTTAAAACACCTCTGGTAAGACCAGCAGGAGCAAACCAAGGGCCAGCATTGGTATCATTTTGTGCATAAGCACCAGAAACAGCACCACTTGGTGGAACCCAAACATTAATTCCATTGTCTACATCATTAATCATTAACCAAGGCCAGTACAAAGCTGCAAAGTCAGTATTTAAAGGGAAATTATTTAGTGGATGAACACCATTTGCCCATTGAATAATTTCTTGGACAGTTAGACCAAAAGGAGGATCAATTATTGCAAATGCATCTCCACGCTCTGTACACATATCAATCAAAGCTTTGACAACTCTGGTTGAAGGGTGTCCAGGTACTGATACGACATCAATTATTACTTGATCTGGCTCGCTTAATGACCAAAGCCCAGTGTAAGACACACGATTTCCAATCAAAAGTGAATCTTGATCATCTGGATCAGGTGGAATACCATCAGTACCGCCATTTAAAACAGATCCATTTGGACCATTGTTTGCTGGTGGAGCAGAAACAAGTGTATTGTCGATAGTTCTTATGTAATCACTCACAAGATTCAAGTAAGTTTCAATATAATAACGACTGCCAGGATTCTTTGATAATTGACCCCAAGCTTCTACTTGATTTCCTTTGTTGAAAACTCTTAAATTAAAATTACCAGTTTCAGGATCGTTTTCAACAAGAATAGAAGTATCATTTCCATCTATGCCAGCTGAATCAGCAGTAATAGTCATGCTAACATCAGTTGTCGTAGAAACGCCACTAATGATACCTAGAGTATCAACATTAATATCTGAACTGCTTCCAGCAGGAGAAATGCCTTTTTCTGTAAACCCAGTAAATCCAAATACAATCGAAGCAGTTGGATTTGTTTTTATTAAAATTTTTGCATCTCTACCATTATGAAGAGTTTCAAATGCTAATTGATTTCCAATAGCTTTTGCGTAAAAACCACCTGGCAGGTTTAATATTTCAGTATTAATTGCTAATACTACATCTGCAATTACTTGATTAGATCCTTCAAGGGAAGCAAGAGATATAACTTGAATTACTCCATCAATATTTGGATTATCAGTTCCATCTACTACTACTTCTAAACTTTGACTAGTAAGACCAGTAAAATCATAGCTGGCACCTGCTTGATAAGGATCGGAAAGTGGGTATTTTAAAGAATTACCAATACTTACAGCTGGTAGCATGCCAGTTCCAAGACCAACTTCGCTATTTTCGCCATAAATTGAATTTAAAACAGAAACAAATTCAATAGAAGCTTCGCTTCCGTATGCCCAAACTGATTTTACGCCAATAGTATCACTGAGTCCATCGCTGTAAACAAAGAATTCAATACCATCGGTATCTGGGATTAATTGATCGTTTAAAATGCTTACAATTTGAGCAGGCGTGTAAGTTCCTGATGGAGCTACAATAATTTTGGAAGCTAAAACTCCATTTATTTTCCATCTGAAAAAACTGTCGTTAGAAATAACATAGCTGTTGTAAGCTCCAATATAATTTGAATGAATTTCTACAACAGATCCAGCAGCAATCAAATCAACGCTTGCAGTCGTAGCAGCGTAATCAATAACAGTGTTTGTTTCTCCAACTCTTAAAACATAACAAGATTGTGAAGATCTAAGATATTGTGAAGCAGCATAAATAAGATAAGGATCGCCAGTATCAGGATGTGCATGGCCAAAAATTCTAGTTAAATCATTTTGGCTATTTACAATTGTAGGCAAATTGATTGGACCTTTCGATGCAAATCCAACGAAAGCTCCAGTAGTTCCACTTTGAAGAGTATTCCCATAAAAGCTTAAATCTCTTTCAGCAATTCTTACTGAAGGACTAATAGTATTTGAAGGTGGAAAGCCTTTTAGTAATGCCATGATTTTTCTCCCTTTTTCTTATACGGTTCGTTTAGTAGTAATTAATCCTGCTTCAACAGCACGATCTATATATTCAGTTGCTCTTTCATCTTGCAGCAAAAAAATATTATTTTTTTTGCCAATACCTGGAATGTTTAAGCAAGTGAATGAATTTGGTATTTTTGTAGATTTAACTACAATTTGCACTGGGTATTTTTTCTTGTTTGTAATTTCAATCATTTACTTAGCTCCTTAACCGATTCTTCAATTCTTCCGATTACCTGTGTAATATCTTCATCCTTTAAGCCATTTACAAATTCTGTTCTTGTTTCCAAAACAGTTTTTTTCCTTACAAGAGGTTGTGCTACATAAGTTTCAGCCAAAGAGATTTCATATTTTATGACTCTTAATGCAGCATCACCTGGTTCTTGATTTAGGTTATTTGCAATCGAATCAAGCTTAACTGGAATCTCCCAATTAATACCTCGTACAGTTATATATGAAATAGGTGAGAATTTTAAAAAAATTTGTTCTAAAATTTGATTAATATCTTCAACATACAAAGTCCATATTCCTAATTTGTAAGAAACATCAATTGGTATACCTCTTGAAACTCCAAAGACTGTATCTTTTTCATATTTTTCAGAACCATAAAAACTTGGCTTGCCTTTTGCATCTCTAAGATAATTTACTGCTGCATGATATGTGTAGCGATTTTGGTTAAAAGAATATCCACTGCTACTTATGGACATCATTGGAATTCTAATTCTATCAACAACTAATGTGTCATCTTTTCTTGCATTTTCTTGGAGCATAAAAGCAACTGCTCTTTCTTGCGTACCCCAAATAATAGGAATTGGATGTGCCTTGCCAGATTCGTCTATAACAACTATATTTCTAAACAATCCCATTACAGCTTCATCTGTTCCACGCAAAGATTTTGCATATCTAAAAACTGTATCACGAACTGGAGTCTCTAGATCATTTACAATTTTTCCACTTTGAATTGGATCACAATTATTTTCTTGTCCTAAATTTGTTTTTGTATTTTGCGAATCAGTAAACCAACTTTCCTTGGCTCCATCTACATTATTTTGATTTAAAGGATCTGTATCGCAGTAACCAGGAGGCGGATCAATATTATTGCTTTGTCCTAACGGACCTTTACAATTGATATTGTTTAGTGATTCTTCTGATGAATTAATTTGCGGACCAAAATTTTTCATTTTAAAACCTTTTAAATATTTATTATAACATAATAAATAAATTATGATTAATTTTAAAGAATGGTTAAAATTACAAGAATATGCTTTTCATAATTATTTTGGACCACTTACTGGAACTGGAGTAAATGATGAGCCTTTTTCAAAAGCAGGAGTGCGTTCTAAATATATTGGACCAGCAGGTACATTCGTTCCTGATAAAACAGAAAATACTCCTGACTGTTTGTATTTAAAAAAACATTGTCCCAAGAAAAATAAAAGGAAATAATGGCATCACTAGGATTTTTAATTGAAAGACTATCTAAGTCTAAAGATTCAAACAAAGAAGAAAAAATAAAAGAAATAATATCTTTTGGTAAAAATATTCGTGATGATTTTTGGGATGATTTTATTCTATTACTAAATGATCCTGATGGATTGTCTGCATTATTAGGAATATCAGAAGATGAAATTGTTACATGGCATAGTAAAATTAAAAAATATTTAAACAACAAAGATGATGAATTGGAGATATATAAAAAAAGAAGAAAAATTTTAAAAAACTGAAAGGCAAAAATGAAAAAGTTCAATTCTTGGTTAAATGAAAGTAATTTTGAGGAAAAAAATATTATTAAAGAGGTTGATTTCAATAGTCCTTTTGCAAATGTAAACAGACTTTCTTCATTGGAAAAAGCTCCTCTTAAGAAATTCCAAAGAACTATTCAAGATTTAAAG
>Ga0114969_10004941_pt1 | contig 10515 bp, 11 predicted proteins | sample M_130807_MF_Meta_FD_87316 | JGI IMG/M metagenome (GOLD analysis project Ga0114969, IMG submission 87316) | Freshwater microbial communities from Lake Montjoie, Canada to study carbon cycling - M_130807_MF_MetaG | ecosystem: Environmental > Aquatic > Freshwater > Lake | place: Lake Montjoie...
GAAATCTTGCGCGTCTTACGACCAGGGGGCACGGCCAAAGTCATGATCTATCATCGCTTCGCCGCGGTGGGATTGATGCTCTGGGTGCGTTACGCATTATTACGCGGACGTCCCTGGATGAGCCTCGATAAGATCTATGCTCAATTCTTGGAGTCCCCCGGAACTAAGGCCTACAACGTCAGTGAGGCTCGCCTGCTCTTCACTGGAGCCAGCCAAATAGATGCTCGCGCGATTCCTGGCCTGGGAGATCTATTGCAAGGTGAAGTCGGTCAGCGGCATCGCGGCTGGCTGCTCACGACGGCCAAAAAGGTTTGGCCGCGTTGGCTCATCAGGGCCATCGCACGCCATATTAATTTTGGCGGTGTTCTGCTTATTGACATTAAGAAGTGATTTATTTGGGCACAAAAAAGCCGTGCTAGTTTGCACGGCTAGAATTCATTAAATTCGGAAATTTTACGGTTTGTTGACCTTCATCAGACGATGAGGATTCAGGTTGTCGTTAGGGTTCGCCCCATTGTGCCGAACGGAGCGAAACTTCGGATGCAGGCTTAGACGGGCCGAAAGGTGCGTGCCGAGAAACCGCGCCGCCCCGGTGATAAGATAACGCATAAATTAGAAGGTGAACTTAATTGGTCGTAATTGAAATATTAACTCACGGCGTGAATTAATCTTAGGAAATCGACTATTTTACCACTTATATCGCCGTTTAAGATATTTACTTTAGTCATTTAAGCCCTTGCGAGAATTTATGTTTTTTCTTACAAAAGTTTGTCCTAATGTTTTTTCTGCCTCAGAAAGTCCGCAATTCCCTGCTTCGTGTGGGGATTACAAAAACCGTACTTAAAATCGCAGGTTTCCCGTATTTTTTTGTTAAGCGCAAATGGGAACGTGCGAAAATTGGAGCACTAAATTCACCAGAAGAGAAGTTTACATGGATTTACAGAAACTCTTTCTGGCAAAGTAATGAAAGCGTAAGCGGCACAGGTTCCACTTTGAAATACACTGAGAACCTTCGGAGAGAGCTACCAGTTTTGTTCCATAAATATTCTGTCCGAAGCGTCTTTGACGCGCCTTGCGGTGATTTTAACTGGATGGGGCAACTTCTTCCTTCAGTTAACGTACAATATATCGGCGGAGATATTGTTAAGCCATTAATCGAATCCCTGCAGGCGCGGTACCAGACGGAAAATATTTCGTTCATTCATATAAATCTGATTAGCGAAAGGTTTCCTCAGTCTGACTTGATGATTTGCCGCGACTGTCTTTTCCATCTTTCCTACGCAGACACTCGAGCCGTCTTGGAAAACTTTGTTGCCTCCGACATTCCTTATATGCTGACGACTAGCCACAAGAACGACGGCACGGTGGTGAATCACGACATACAAACAGGGGCTTTTCGCATCATGGACCTGTTCGCTGCGCCCTATAACTTTCCATTGGACCCACTGATAAGAATTGACGATTGGGTCGCACCGGACCACCAGCGAGAAATGTGTCTATGGAGCCGCGCTCAAGTCGCGCGGGCCTTATCTTCCTTCGGTTAACGAGCTTTCCTCGGCAAGCCAAGGAGCAGATGGCCGATCGCCTTCGCCCATAAACACGGAACGTAGCACGTCCCGAAGATATTCAGCCGCAACGGATGGCCTAATTCTTGGGGCGAACCGTAAGGCTGCTCTTTTTTCTTCCGTCAAGATACTCTGGTTTCTTATGCGGCCCGAAATAAGTTCAGCGATGCGACGGTAGTCGCCCACAGGAAAAACCGCGCCGGCGCCTGAACTTCTCACGAGATCACTCGAGCCCGTGCGATCGGATACTAAGACCGGAACGCCAGACTGAAGGGCCTCATTGACCACCATGCCCCAGCCGTCGAAGCGTGATGGAACTACGCAGAGATCATATTGCGGCAATTCCTCAATCAACTTCCCGGCCGGCGTATTGCCCTTAAAAAACACTTGGCTGGAAAGACCCATTAGATGGACTTTCCGCTCAAGCCTCTCTCGGTCAGGGCCGTCCCCGAAGATGGTCAACGTCCATTGATCTCCCACTAGGAAGGGTAATGCCTTGATTAAAGTATCCAATCCTTTTCGGAAATTAATCTGCCCGGCATAGGCTATCTTAATCACATCACTAGGTGCGCGGTAAGATACTGGTGCCACCTCTTCCTGATATATGAACGGGAAAAGCTGCTTATCAGTAAAGCCAATCTTAGAGTAATAACTCATACCAGCCGATCCCATTGCGAAGACACAGCCTATTTTATCCAGATGGTAATGGTAATAGAATCTCGTTTTCCAATGACGCAAATGGCGCTGCCAGCCGAGCATGATGGGAGTCTCAACGATTAGCGCTAAGCGCGACGCCTTACGTTCTGACAAGCATGAAAAGCCGAAGGTGGCAGGCGCATAGGCACCGATGCCCGAGAATACGTGAATGGACTCGTGATGTTCTGCCGTCATCTTCCGGATTTCTTTCTTCCATTGTTTCTCCTCGTTCGACAGAAAGATGTTTTTTAGATGCGTCGTCGATGGCTCGGCCCAGCCGAGGCGACGGCGGGCTTCAGAAATACGCGAGCCCCACACGCCAGTGACTTCCGCCGGCCAAAGCTTGGCTAACTCATCCAAGGATGAAGCCTGATGGTGGGTCGGCATATTCTGCCAAAAAAATATGGATGGCACTTTCATTATCTTGTCAGCGGGCGCGGTTTACCTGTCCGCCCTGCAAGAGCTTCGCAGAGCGAATTAACTCCTGCCACCGTCCCAATACAGCTTCGTTACCAAACCTATCTATCACGTCGCGGGCGCGTTGCGAAAATTCCGCCCGGCGACCAGAATCCAAGGCGAGACATCGCATCTGGTTGGCAAGCGCCGGAATATCACCCAACGGGACCACTACACCATCGATGCCGTCGCGCACGATGTCCGCCGGTCCGGCATCGCAATCATACGTGATGCAAGGTAGCCCGTACGCCATCGCCTCGGCCAAAACCATGCCGAACCCTTCGGAGTGCGAAGAGAAGACGAATATGTCCGTCCTTTCATACCATTGCGCGGGATTGCCGACCCAACCTACGAAAAGAACACGTGCGCCAAGCTCGAGGGCTTTGACCTTCGATTCAAGTTCGATGCGCAGCGGACCATCGCCCAATATAATGAGATCCCAGTCCAGCAACTTTTCATTAACCAGTGCGAAGGCTTCGATCAGCTGGTCGATTCGCTTAAGCGGATCGAGACGTGCACTAGTACAGAAATAACGACGGCTAGGCTTGATGAATTGGTCTGTCGAGATAGCTGGTCCTGATGCTGGAAGCGGCAGAGTAAGTGGATTAGGAACGGCTAATACTTTCGTCCCCGGACAGTCTTCGGCAATTGCCTGAGCAGACCTTAAAGCCGGACAAACGACGGCATCTAGGCTCGGGTAGAGCAGGCGGCGAGCGAGCATGATATAGGAAGGCTGGCGGTAATGACGCATGTAACCATGCTCGGAGCCGAATTTTATCGTACCAGGAGCACAACGAGCGAAGGCCAGCTGCAGACTCGCGACTGTGGAGATTGCAACAACCATGTCCGGCTTGGCCTCGCGCATGGCACGCCCAAGCCTAAATCCGTTAATCACACTATCAAAAAGGCCCGTCAATCCGCTCCGCTTGGGCTTAGAAGATAAGCTTCGCCGCACGATTTCGGAAGGGATGACTATGCCTTCTGTACCTGGATTTAAAGTTATCAGAGTCACCTTGGCGCCATCTTCGGACCAGGCCTGGCACAGATTGGCAGCAACCCTTTCTGATCCCCCGACTCTTGCCATCTGATCGATGAATATCGCAATATGCATATTAATTATTTCAGAGTTGTAGTCAGATTGTGGACGATAAGCCGAGCACCTTCCTCGGTAATGTGGTCGCGATCGACATATAAAAGCTTATTTTCTAGCGTACGCCACCTGATTGCTCCACTTGGGAGCGTGAAGGTTTCAGTGGTAGATAAAAAACGAAAGTTTCCGACACCCACATAACGTCGACGCATAGCATCATCGAACTTCAGCCGGCCCATCCGCGCCTCGGGACGTTCCATTAGATTCAATCCGCCGAGATCTTTGCCATACAAGTCCCTCTGAGCCGCAAAGTAATTTAATGCGAAGCCTTTGCTGATGGGCAAAACAGGAGGCTGCTGTACGAAGATGAGCCTACTCTTGGTGAGGATCGCATCAAAGGTTGCGGCGTAGCGGGAGAAGTCCCGATCATGATACCTCATCACGAAGACCACGGCCTCTGGGCCGCTCTGGATCATCTCCTTGCCGCACCGCTCAAAACTGGCCGTCTCGACTTGGGTGGCTTCTTCGCCCGCAAAAGCGTCCTTAAGCCAACCAACTATCGCATTATCTCCAAATCGTGAACGGGGCCTATCCATCGAGGGATCGCCACCATGCCAGATATGGAACTCAGCTTGATACCCTGCGCCGACGGCGAACTCATCCAAGACTGGGGCCAGCATCATAGCGTGAGAGTCTCCCCAGCAGACGAGGCGCTTACTGCCGTTCAACGCCAGCCGCCGGACGGGAATTCCGACTGGCACAGGCGTCGTGGACCTGACTACTTTAAAGGGTGCCTTCTTCAGGTCGGGGTCATTCCGCATCTTGGGATTCGAATCGTACAAGCCGCCGCGGAGCTCGAACAAAGGAAAGCCGCCGGGGCTCTTCGGGAATTCTCCGCTTTCGATCTGAGCCTCGCTCCTAAGCGGAGTAGGGCCTAGCCGAGCGCTGGCCCAGCCGATGCCAAAAAAGACCGTAGCACTCATGACCAAGGCGACGATGACCCCCTGGCGCGCGCCGCGGAGGGGGCGCTCAACAAGATAAAAGCTGGCTGTTGCCGCCAATAAGGTGGCTCCAAGTGCGATTAGTTCGCGCCAGCCTGGCGCGATGGGCGCTAAGGCGTTCGCGGTCGGCCAAGTCGCCAGCAGGATGATTGGCCAATGCCAGAGGTAGAGCGAATAGGAGATACGGCCAAGGAAGCCCAAGGGCTCCCCTGCCAGCACCCTCGATACAAAATGATCTGCATGCAATCCGGCGATTAAGAGAACCGCCCCAATGACCGGTACAACTGAAATGAAAACCAGCTGAACTGGGGCGTAGAGGAAAGCGGCAACGACAAGGAACCCGCCAGCCAAAGTCATGGCCAGGCCTCGCTTTGAATCAGTCGCTTCAGTCTGCTGACCTTTTAGTGCGTAGGCCAGTAAGCCACCCGCCAGTAGCTCCCAAGCTCGTGTAGGCAGGAGATAGAAAGCTGCCTCCGGCCAAAAGAAAGAGCTGCCGAGACAACAAAAAATGCTGCAGGAACATAATATCGCCAAGGCGGTTGCGGTCTTCCTTTCGCTTCGGTCATCACCCTTCATCAGAGCCAGGCCGACGAGCAATAACGGGAACAAGACGTAGAACTGCTCTTCAACGCCTAATGACCAGATATGCAGGAAGGGCTGATCGGTAGCGGCTACGCCCCAGTAGGCACCAGCGGCGTCACGTGCCGCCAAATTCCCCTGCATAAGGAGGCCACGTTGGATACTTTCGCTGAACTGTCCGGCCCGGAATGGATCGAGCCAACAAAAAATTAGCCCGGTCGTGCCCAGTACCACCGACAAGGCCGGGATGATTCTCCGAACACGCCGCGAGAAGAATGTGCGCAGGCTGAAGGTCCCTTCGGCAAGCTGCCGGCGGATGATTCCGGTGATTAGGAAGCCGGATATCACGAAGAACACATCCACTCCAAAGTAGCCGCCCGGGAGCCAGCGGGTATTCAGGTGATAGAAGATCACCGCGAGCACGGAGATAGCCCTCAGCCCGTCGAGGGGACGGAGGTAGCGGGCATGAGACTTATCTTCCATCGATGTGACGAGCGACGACGATCCGTTGCAGCCGATATGGGGTGACCATCTTTAGGGTCGGGCGCCAGGCATGCCGCAAGGCCTTGGGCCAAGATCCGAGGGCAACCGCCAGATTTCTCAGCGCGCTAGCCCATCGCACGACCGCGACTCCGGGCAAATGGCAGGCCGCCCAGAGGAGCCAGTCTGCACGCATGCTCCGAAAGGTCTCCTTCAGGCGGGATTCAGCCTGAACGGATTCACCTAACCAAGTCTTCGCGACCTCGAGGTCGGCCAGGAACTGCTCGTACATATTGGCTTGGCGCTCGTACATCTCAGCTTGCCGCGGTCCGCGATACGGTCCGAGTCCGAACGACTGGTTAAGTCCATGAAGCCTCCACGCGAGTTGGACTGACGGCGAGAAATCGACGTCTCCGAGCAAGGCTGCCCGGAGCATGCAGATTTCGTCTTCCGCATGGATAGGCTTGCCAATCAAGGAGGGGAATTTCGTGAAGACTTCCTTGCGGTACGACGCAGCACCGCCGCAGAATGGCCGCCCGGCCAGCAGATTTCCGGCCGGCCTGAGATCAGCATAGCTGATGCGATTGGGCGTGCCGCCACCCAGCTGACAGCTCGACAGCTTCCGTCCGGTTGGGCGCCCAGCCTCGTCGATGACATCGGCAGATGCGTATAAGGCCATCGTTTGCGGATTGGCTTCGAAATGTCGCCGGACCATCCGGACCCTGTCCGGCAAAGAGATATCGTCGCCCGCCATGGCGACGATTATGTCGCCGGACGTCCGTGCAATAGCGGTCCATAAATTGGCGACCAGGCCGAGATTGTCGGGATTACGCACATAAGACACGTTGGCTGCAAGATGTTCAGCGAGTAAAGTCTTGATCTTCTCGTGGGTTGAATCGGTCGAAGCATCATCGGCGACGATTACCTCGAAGTTCGTATCGTCCTGCCGGATGGCCGCCCGGAGGGCTTCGATAATGAAGCGCTCCTGATTATAGCACAGTAGCACAATCGAGATTTTTATGTTCGGCGGCATCTATCAGGAGTTAATCTGGGCGACGACGTAATCAACCTCGGCATCGGTCATCACCGGACTGATAGGCAGCGAGACGACCTCGCGATGAAGCGCTTCGGTCAGCGGGAGTTTCAGATGTCCCAGCTCCTTAGCGTAGGCCGCCTGGTGGTGCGGTGGGATGGGATAATGTACGGCCGTTTGGATACCCTGCTCCGCCAGCTTTTTCTGGAAAGCATCCCGATTCGATACGCGCACCACAAAGAGGTGCCAGACGTGCGAATCTTCGCTGGCCCGAACTCCAGGTAACTTGATGGCTGGATTCTTGATCTCTTTTCTATAACGGCGGGCGATTTCTCTCCGCCGACTATTATCCGCATCAATATATTTAAGTTTTACCCGCAAGAAAGCGGCCTGCAGTTCGTCGAGGCGGTCGTTGGGGCCTTGGACGAGGTTCTTATATTTCTCGTGCGAGCCGTAGTTACGGAGTGCGCGGACCATTTGGGCGAGTTTGCCGTCCTTACAGGTGAGCGCGCCAGCGTCGCCGAGGGCCCCGAGGTTCTTGCCAGGATAGAAACTGAAGGCCGCCGCATCGCCCCAGGCGCCAGCCTTGATACCATCCATATGGGCTCCGTGGGACTGCGCGGCATCTTCAAGAAGGAGCAAGCCGCGCTCACGGCAGAGCTGCGCGATCGCAGGCATGTCGGCCAGCTGGCCGTAAAGATGGACCGCCAGGACCGCCTTGACGTCGGGCGTGAGCGCCGCGGCGAGTTTCTCTGCACCGAGGTTGAATGTGTCCTCGTCTGGCTCGACGAGTAAGGGCCGGAGGCGATTTTCCGTGATCGCAAGGATGGAGGCGATATAGGTGTTAGCCGGCACTGCGACGGCATCTCCATCCTTGAGCAGTCCGAGTTCCTTCCAGCCGCGGAGGGCGAGGATGAGCGCCGATAAACCGTCGGAGGTGCCGACGCAGTGTTGCGATCCGACCCAATTGGCAAACTCCGACTCGAAAGCCTTCACCTCTTCGCCGAGGATATACCAACCCGAGTCGATGACGCGGGCCGCGGCGGCCTTCAGTTCGGCCGCGTGTCGGGAGTTGATGGCCTTAAGATTGAGGAAAGGGATATTCATCGTAAATCTCTCTGCTGGGTAAATTTTTGAAGTCGGGCACGAGCTTGGCGATAATCTTCGAGCTGATAGGTGTAGAAGCGGTCCAGCTTATCCTCCCGGTGCAAACGTGCGCCCATTTTCTCATGAAACCTCCATACGCTCATGTTTGCCTGACGGACGTCAAAGTGGGCACGAGTGAAACCAAGGACGCCGAAAGCCAGATCGTATGCCAGAATTGCAGACTGATAGGCGGTCGAAGCCGGGGCACCCGGCTGGATAATCCAGCTTCCCCAGCAGAAGGAGTCTTCTGTGGGGCGGTAATCGTAAAGGCGGAGGGACCCTTGGGGCGAGCCATCGACCATAATCAGAAAGTATGCCTCCTTGCCGGCGGCCTCACGTGATGCATAGGAGCGCATCCATGCGATTTGCACGCCGAGATCATTGCTGGTAGAGGAAATATTCTGATTACGAGAAGGATCGAGGCGCAGCCCCAATAAAAAGGGCGCGTCTGATTCGGTCGCCAACCTTAGGCGGACAGTGTCTGCGGAACGTTCCAATAGGAATGTCCGGATTGCATCAGGATTCCTCTTAAGCGGCAACATATTGCATGAATTGATCGCGGTCGGGGATATGTCCGGCCACGCTGGCCAACACCCGAGAATAGCCGCTCCCGAACCCGGAACCGATGCGGAAAAGCTGTAAGAAGAAAGGGATCATGTGACTATACGCGCCGGGTTGCCCACGACCGTGCAGCCGGATGGTACATCTTTTGTGACGACGGCTCCTGCGCCGACCATGGCGCCTTCGCCGATCGTGAGGCCCGGCAGGATCGTGGCATTGGCACCGATGGTGGCTCCCTTTTTCACGAGGGTGGGCATGAGCTGAGCGGCGGCGTTGCGGGAGCGAGGCTTCATGTCGTTGGTGAAAGTGGCATTTGAGCCGACAAAGACGTCGTCCTCCAAGGTGACTCCGTCCCAGAGCTGAACGCCGCATTTGACCGTGACGCGGTCGCCGACGATGACCTTGTTCTCGATGAAGCAATGCGAGCAGATGTTCCCGTCGCGGCCGATGACGGCGCCAGGCAGGATCACCACGTATTGCCAGACGCGAGTGCCTTCGCCGATCTGCTTCGACTGCACGTCAGAACTAGGATGAATGAACATGGCGAATAAATTGTGCGTGGTCGCGGAGGTAGTCGGCCTCATCGTAACCATGCGAAGCCAGGACGGACAGGACTGCGGAAGGAGACTTGGGGACGAGTTCTACCCAGTGGCCGGGAGGGACGTGCAGGCCTTGGTCGGGAGATTTCAATTCCCACTCGACCTTCGTTGTGCCGTTATCGGTGGTGACGCGGAATGATCCCGCCATGGCAATCAGGAACTGGTGGCAGGCCTTGTGCGCATGCCCGCCGCGGGCGATGCCGGTGCGAAGGTCGAAAAGGTGGAATTCTCGGCGAACCTCGAAAGGCACCTCTTTTCCGGTTTCCGCAAAAGCGAGTGCTCCCCTTTCGTCGCGGCGCGAGGGAAGGTCGTGCAATACACAGGGCGAAATCATCGAGGTCCGGCCACGAGGCCCTTCAGGTATTCACCATAACCGGATTTGGCAATGGGCTCAGCGAGCTTCAATAGTTGGGCGTCGTCGATGTAGCCGCGGCGCCAGGCGATTTCCTCGATGCAGCCGATTTTGAAGCCTTGGCGAGCCTCGACGATTTGCACGAACTGCGACGCTTGCAGAAGCGAATCGAAAGTCCCGGTATCAAGCCAGGCGGTGCCACGCGGGAGGACCTTCACACTCAACTTGCCTTGGCGAAGATACTCGCGGTTGACATCCGTGATTTCGTATTCGCCGCGGGCCGAGGGCTTCAAGCCTTTGGCGATACCGACCACAGAGTTATCATAAAAATAGAGGCCGGGGACGGCGAAGTTCGACTTAGGCGAGGCCGGCTTCTCCTCGATAGAGATGGCCTTGCCGGTGGCGTCGAACTCGACGACGCCGAAGCGCTCGGGGTCCTTGACGTGGTAGGCGAAGACGGTGCCGCCTTGTGGGGCGTGGCACGACTTGAGCTGGTCGCCGAAGCCAGCGGAATAGAAAATATTATCGCCAAGGACGAGGCAGACATCCTCTCGGCCGATGAACTTCTCGCCGAGCACAAAGGCCTGGGCGAGACCGTTGGGGACAGCTTGTTCAACGTATTCGAAGCAGCAGCCGATGCGGGACCCATCGCCCAGCACTTCCCGGAACTTCGGCAGGTCCTGTGGCGTCGAGATAATCAGCACCTCGCGGATGCCCGCAAGCATGAGCACGGACAGTGGGTAATAGATCATCGGCTTATCATACACGGGCAGCAGTTGCTTGCTCATGACCTGGGTCAAGGGATGAAGTCGGGTGCCGGAACCGCCGGCGAGTATGATGCCTTTCATAATAGTAAGAGTGGAACGGTCAGTCCGCCTGCAGCGCGCGACGATAGGTCCAGAAACAGCCTAAGGCAATGAACGCCGTCGGGATTAGCCCCCAATAAAGCCCCTCGGC
>Ga0114969_10004943_pt1 | contig 10513 bp, 6 predicted proteins | sample M_130807_MF_Meta_FD_87316 | JGI IMG/M metagenome (GOLD analysis project Ga0114969, IMG submission 87316) | Freshwater microbial communities from Lake Montjoie, Canada to study carbon cycling - M_130807_MF_MetaG | ecosystem: Environmental > Aquatic > Freshwater > Lake | place: Lake Montjoie...
CGGCACTTGCCATCCATCTATAATTACTATCGGGCGCATAGGTTCCTTGTTGGTATAATTTAACAGTACGATCTTTATTTACCAAAAACTCATACCATCTAACGCCCCCACCACCTGCTGCAGTGCTTACAGAATGTACACCCACCACCGATTCTCGATTTCCAATTTTTCTATACACCAAGCGAGCCATTAGCTTATCGCCTTGCGCATCCAAATGCTGATCGGTTCCTGGTTGAGGTACCGCTTTAGTGAGTTGTCCTCCTCCTAAATAATGATAAGGGGCTACTGGAATTTTGATTGGCCCTTCAATTTTAGTATTCGAAAAATTATTCCAGTCTACATGGTAATTCCACATATAAATTCCATCATCTTCCAATACATTTTTTAATTGGCTCCCACCGGTTGCCATCATAATGCTAGGCGCTCCAACGGGAGGAAGTTGTTGACCATCTAAGTCTGCATTGATAATAAAATTCACATCCTTAATTATGAACGACTGCTCTTTGGCATCCAGCCCTTGCAACATTTTATTTCGATCAACTACATAAGCATGTTTTTCAATTACATCATCGCCTGTACTTGTAGTAGTGTAATATCCGTCAGGCCATACAGTTGGTCTGGGATAATCAGGAAATAAGTCACGTTCAAACTCATATCGATAATAGGAACCCATTGGATCAGGTGAAGTACTAATAGCATAACACATACAAAATTTTCCATCCGCTTGTGGTGTTGGCGCTGGTGGTCGCTGCCCATTCACCGGTGGGATTTCTTTAGTAAGCGGTGGCTGAAATAATTGATCAGCTGCACCAGGTTGCATTTGGGGTACCCTTTGTTTGGTAGCAGTATCAATATTTCTTGAAATCCCTTTTCTAAAAGTAGGCATTACAATCAACCACCTATTAGCCAACTGATCATAACGAACCACTGCATCACCGTTGTTCATGTTTTCACAAGGACCACCAAAACCACGAAATACATTACGTGTTTCAACAGGACCAAACAGTGGCGTTCCTGATTCGTTAAAGGTTTTTCCTTTCTTAGAAAAAATAGCCATTCTAGCATTTACAATCTGTACAATATGATCAAGACCTACGGCTAATGAATTATCGGATGGATTGCGAAGTGTAGCAGTTCCTTGCGGTCCTACAAAACCCTCCCCCAAGCCATCAAAGCTGGATGTTAATACAATCGCAGTTTTACTACCAAGCAATGTTTGTTCAACAGCTGCGCCTGCAGGTTTGATCAATGGTTTATCTGCTACAAAAGGGTTTGATTCATCGTGTTTTACTGCAGCATTACTTTTTAATCTTTCTAAAGAAGGAGTTTGTTGCGCAGAGGCAACTAGAGAAAATATAATGGCGTAGCCAAACAATGCAAAAAACTTTGTCATGTGCTTAAATTAAAATGATCAAGTGTAACTATATAATGTTCTCCTATTTACCTTTTAAATACTTATCCAACCATCTTCCTTGCTCCCATAACAAATGCAATACATTTTCTTTTCCTTTATAGCCATGCGCCTCATAAGGTAAATACACAAATCTAGCAGTACCTCCATGTCCTTTAATCGCGGCATATAATCTTTCACTATTAATTGGGTAGGTGCCTGTATTGTCATCCATTTCGCCATGCGTCATTAATAAAGGCGTTTTAATTTTATCAGCAAATGCAAATGGGCTCATTTGTAAATACAAATCTTTGGCTTGCCAAAAAGTACGCTCTTCATTTTGAAATCCAAAAGGAGTTAAAGTTCTATTATACGCTCCACTTCTGGCGATACCAGCTTTAAATAAATTACAATGTGCTAATAAGTTAACGGTCATGAAGGCCCCATAACTATGACCACCTACTGCCATTTTATTTCTGTCACCTACGCCTAAGTCCACTAACTTATCAATTGCAGCATTTGCATTTAATATTAATTGATTGATAAAATCGTCGTTCGGTTTTTTATCTGGAGCACTAGCTACAATGGGCATTTCGGCATTATCAAAAATAGCATAGCCTTGTGTTACATAAAATACAGGTGATCCCCAGCTTAGCAAAGTAAATTTATGTTGGTTACCTCTAATTTGACTAGCATCCGCAGCGCTTGTAAACTCTCTAGGGTAAGCCCATATTAAAGTTGGAAGCGGACCATCTTTAACTTTATTATACCCTTTAGGTAAATATAAATCGCCAGTTAAATCAATGCCGTCTTTTCTTTTATACTTAATTTTTTCTTTAGTAACACCTTCCATACTAGTGTAAGGATTTATAAAATTAGTTATTGCATTTTTGCTATTATCCTTAATACTTCTGATATAATAGTTAGGTACTTCTTTTTCAGTTTCTCGTCTAGTAATTACTTTTAAATTATTAATATCAAGGACTTCCATCACCATTTCAAAATTATCTTCCGAGCAACGCCATAAAATAGTATTAGCTTTAGTAGTTAAATCAAAAGTTGCTAAATAAGGCAAATCACCTTTTGGAGAAGCGCCCGTAATATTATTCATTAAAATGGATTGCCCATTATTTGTCATGGCAATAACGTCACGATTGTATTTATTTTTTGTGGTCACTGGAGTGCCAGGGTTGGTATAAGCATCAGTCATATTACCTTGGTATAAAGTCGTTAAGGTATTAATGCTTGCGTCGTATCTGCTTACTTTATATTGTTGTTTGCTTCGCAACATTTCGGTAACTAAAGCTATATGTTCATTACCCCATACAGTTCTACTATATCTAGTGGTTGTCTTAAATAATTCTTTTGGACTGCCAGTAAAAGGAGCAACTAAAGCCATAACAACATCGTGAAAGGGAACATTTTTTTTCATAATGCCACTGTCTAACGGGAGTGCATAGATAATGGTAGCAGCTTCATCATCTTTCCAATCAAATGCTCTTGCCACATTTTGAACATTGTCATAACCGCTTGGCGTAGTTTCTGAAGAAGCTAAATCGGCGATTTTTTTTACTATTTTACCATTTAGGTCCGTTACGTTTACAGTAGTCGCAAAACCATAAACAGTAACTAAATAAGAAAATGGCTTGTTAATAGTACGTGTTAAAAAATATTTTTTATCGGGAGATAAATCAATGGAACTTATTATTGCAGGAGCACCAATTTTTGTTTCAACACCTGCATTATTTTTTACCAATTGAGAAGTTGCTAAATACTCAAATGCATATTCATCATACGGTGATTTAATTAAATCTTGATAAGTAACACTAGGTGCTACCTTGCCTAAACTTTCTTGAATCGTTGGGCCCTTAGGCGTAATAGGCTTTTTGCTCATTTGAGCAGCAGTATGTGTATTAATTTTATAAAGTACTGTTGCATCATCTAACCAGTTTAGACTACTACTCAATACAATATTCGCTGCATTTTTATTTATTTTACTACAAGTACTTGCTTTAATATCAATGACCCAAACATCGACAGCTGTTGCTGTAACATTGTAAAAAGCAATTTTATTTTCTGAAGGATTCCAAGTAGGATTCAAGGCCGATAAATTAGTAGGCAACCCTGTTATTGAAATCATTTTTCCAGTGACTAAATTTTTAAGACTAAGCTGCTTGATAAAATTTTGTCTAGATAAAGAGAAATTATTTGGATTAATCCGTATGCCAGCAATTTTAAATTCTGGTTGACCTAGTTCTTCTACAGTTGGATAAAAGCTTCTTTCCATGACCAACATATATTGCGCTTTTCCATCAACACTAATAGTTGGAGTGGGAGGAGCTAACAATAAGTCGGCAACTTCCTTGGATGGCTTTTGATAGCTTGTAGATTCCTGTGCTTTTGCAAAAACACAAATGAATGTAAAAGAGAATAGTATAAGTACTTTTTTCATAGTATTAATTTCACTCAAATTAATTAAAATAAGTAGTATCGGCTATTATTCCAGGTATCTTTTGATAAGTATTTGTAAATATGGGGAATAGCCCTATTTTTTGATTAGATAATTCACTATTTTTAAAACTTAACCTGCTTCAAACAAAATTTAAAATTTAGTAAAGACGAACAAAAATTACAATGAATAGATACCTACTAAATATATTACTAATTTCTTTTATTTTTTTTCCATTTGACCATAGTTATGCATCCCCTTCCCTATTTGAAGCGGTAATACACCATAAGGGTCAGGTGCTAGATACTAATATGGATGTGCCCAAACAAAGGACCAAAATTTGGAATGCATCCTCCGAATATGGTGATCGGGTTTTAAATCATTGGACGAACAGAAGTTTAGACGAAATAAAACAAAGTGGAAAAGTAGATGCCCCCCGTGTGTTACTGGCTAATTTGTTTGCCAATAAAAACATTTCTCAGACCAATGCTTTCATATTAAATATGCAAGTAAATGGCGTATCAGGAACGAGATGGGCATTGAATAAAAATGGAGATTACGATTTTTCATTAACTATTCTCACTGCCATTTTATGGAAATTTGGAGACCACCCAAGTATACTTTTTCCAGCAACTGCAAATTATTTACTGAATGTACTAATGATAGAATCGGGAAATGAATTTAGATACGCCACTCCGAAAACATGGGGCTTATTAAGAGAAACCGAAAACCATATTTTAATGACGGAAGGTTCAAGGTATTTAAAAAATAGGTGGCTAATGTTGCACGGAGATACTAATCCAGTTTACAACAATAGCAAAAATGGTATGGAGCAAAAGCTGTTGCAGGAATTATTTAACCTGAAAACAAAAGGATTGTATGAATTTAATTCATTGCCTTATATTGGATACACCATTACTGCATTATTAAATTTAGAAGCTTTTGGGTCTGATGCTATGCAATTAGCAGCGCGAGATGTATTGGATTATATAAACTGGTGTTACGCTTTGGGTAGTTATCAATTAAAACATTACGCCCCAATGCGCCGTCGTTATGAGAAAGCGGGTATTCAAGAAATAAAGACCGATTATCATTCCATATTTATGAAGGCCTGGCTCAGTTATTCAACACTAAATTTTGATGCTAGCAAGGGCCATACAAATTCACCGCATTCCTTAATGGCAGTGACAATGCCTTATCGACCTGCAGACCAAGTAGTCAAATTGCAAAATGATAAAATGAATGGTTATTATGTAAAACTAGGACATGGTCACAATGCTTCTCCTGAAATTTATTCAGCAGGCAAACATTTTTTATTGTCTGCAGGAGGCGTCAACAGAGGAGAACTATCTTTAATTGTTGCAAGACCCATTTGCCTATTCTTAAATGATCAAGCTACAACCCTATCTGAAACCTTTAATATTGCTGGCCCTGGTATTGATTTTAAAGGATGGAATAATACGGGGGTATACAAAAACTTTGCTTGCGCAGCAGGTCCTGTAAGAATTCCAAGTAATTATAAACCCATTGCACAAAAAGGGAATTGGTCAATGTATCAAATGCAAGATGGTATTATTTTAGTCATTTATTCAACACCTAAATTTGGATTAATGGCTCTTTTTGAAAATGTATCAACTACCAATTTACTTGATCAAGTGGTTGCATTAAATACAAATGAGCAAAATTTAAATACTAACTTTCAATTTCCGAATGGCGCAAAAATTAGTTACGATGTTTTAGCACCAAAATCAAAATGGGTAATAAAATCCGTGAATGATGAATTACAAAAACGCAATTTTGACCGATGGTCATTGATTGACGGGAATTTTAAATAGTAATTGGAATATACCATGAAGGAAAAGGTATGGAATTGACTTGTTGTATAAAATATATTTCAAGTGTTTTCATTATCTTCAAACCATGAAAAAATTCATCATTACCATTTGCATGCTCACCAGTATTAACGGTATCGCACAAAACAATATAAGCAACTCCGTTTATTACGGCAGAACTACCGGAAAATTGCCTGCTTTGTCTTATGGAATGGGGGAAGACCGACTTGGCGGTGCTAAGATGGGTTATATTGATTCCAATGTATTATTGAAAATAGTTGATTCGGTTAAGGACATGTATACCGTTCAATTATCAAAATTTCATACTGCACTTATCGAAAAAGCATACGTAAAACCAGATTCATCTTCCCCAATAAAAAAACCCTATCACTTAACAGGTTCATTTATTTCAAAAGGAGATTCCTTATTCGATTACGTTAATATATATCTCGACGAAAAGCTACCCTACAAGTCATGGATGGAAATAACCCCAAGTAAAATTATGATTGATCTTTACGGGGTTCAAAGTAATACCAATTGGATTACACAGCTTAGTTCACTAAAAGAAGTTAAAAATGTTTATTACAATCAAGTGGAAGATGATGTTGTAAGGGTAACCATCGAATTAAAACACGCACAGCATTGGGGTTATTCGATTTCCTACACAGAAAAGTTTTTAAGTGTTCGTATAAAACGTCAGCCCGCTAAATTAGATATTCGTCAAATGGTTATTGCTATTGATGCCGGCCATGGCGGAACTAACAGTGGCGCTTCAGGAATAAAGTTAAAAGCATCTGAAAAACAACAAACCCTTCTTTTTGCAAAAGCACTTGAAAAATCCTTGAAGAAGCTAGGAGTGAAGAAAATTATCATGACGCGAAAAACAGATACGAGCTTTGACAATAAGGACCGTATATTATGGCTGCAACAGCAAAACCCTGATTTTGAAATTTCATTACACTTAAACTCGAGCTCCAAGGAATCGGTGAAAGGGGTAAGTACCTATTATAAACATATTGGCTTTAGACCACTTACTACTACCATTTTAATAAGAATGCTTGAATTGAAATTAGAGGAATTTGGAAATATTGGTCATTTTAATTTCGCATTAAATGCACCTACTGATTTTCCGAATTGCTTAGTCGAAATTGCTTTCTTAAGTAACCCAGAGGATGAAAAAAGAATCGTTAAACCAATTTTTCATGCCCAGGTTGCTGGGAAAATTCAATTAGGGATCGTGGATTGGTTGAATGCCATTAAGTAATAGGTGTAAAAGTATGCAATAGCCATATCGCATACTTTATGCTGACCTTATAAAATTATCAGAATAAAGAGTTAATACTTAAATCGTATATAATAGATGGTATATAATTATTGATTGAAATCAAAAAATAAATGTGAATTATTTATTATAGCACTAAAATAATCCTTTACCGCTTTTACATAGTTACTAGCTCTAAGATTAACGCCAAGCATTGCTTCCTCAAAAAGAACTTTATTGGTTAGTTGGGAAAGATTTTCAAAAGTTTCTTTTTCGATATCAGTTGGCTCACGTTTTTCTTTAAAGAATTTGATGAGCTCCTTGAAACTACTATTTAATTTATTGCCAGACATTATCATTTTTGCTGTTCTACCCTTCATAGAAACAATTAAAATTACTCTAGCTTCTTCTTGATCTTTATGCCATTTATTGGAAAGTGTATCAGTAAACAGATCAAATTTTGTACTATCATTATCGTAATACTCCGGTGTGACAAATGCAACTTGTAGTTTTATTTTAGTAGCGCTAAAGATTGAATCAATACTTTTATAAATTAACTGAATATCTTTTTCCGAAAAAAACTTTTCTGCATCGAGTATCTGATTTGTATATTCAGGAAGTATAAATTTATTTTCAGCATTAATAGTCGAATGCTGTGTATTAGCTGTATCTGAATTCTTTTGAGCATTGGACGAAGTTGCGACTAGGAGAAAAAAGGAAAGAATGACGTATTTCATATTATTTTGTTATTTAAATATTCTAAAATCGGGTGTCGAAAAATTTCATTTACACTTTTCTATTAAGCCAATGTAGTCATTAAATTTTTATGCTGCATCTTTTGTAAAACCCAAAATAAAAGAAGCACTGATAAAAATCCAATGCCGGCTTCGCCTACAAGCATATAGGAACTATTGTATTTATCGTGTGCCCAACCATCAAAAGCTGTCATATATACAACGGGGAAATTACCAAGTGAAGCAAGGAGCGAAAACTTTGTCGCTACATTTTTTTTACCGATTGCAAATAGAATTACAGCTGTAAATGCTGCACTAATCAGTCCAAATCCAAATGTATATACAAGAACGCCACAAATAAACACAGTCGGCTGTAATGGCATCAAGGCAATGATTAATGTAATGAATGCACAAATGGCACCAGTTCCTAAATAGGCCATCCATACACCCCATCTATCAATAATAAACCCGCCCACGATACAACCTAACGCACTTGCCAACCCGCTTAATATTCCAGTCACCAATGCAACAGTATCCGAATCTATTTTCCATTCCTGGGCAATTGCCGACCATAAATTGGCTGCCGCACCTGAACCAATTGGAAAACTAAGTAATACGATTACAAACAAAGTTGTGGGAACTTTTAGCATTGCAAAAATATCCTTTCCCATGCCTGCTATTTCTTGTACTATTTTTTTTTCGCCACTACTTTGTATATCTTTTATCAATAGGATTGAAAAAGCAAATACAATAGAAACAGCGCCTAATACAAGGCCTGCAATGATTACACTATAATGTGTGGTAAGCCAAAGTCCAACGCCACCGCCAAAACCTACACCAGCGAGGCTACCGGCTTGGTACCATCCAGATGCTATACCTTTTTTACTGTCTTCAATGCAATGCGCCATAAACCCATTTACGGGAAGTAAAGTAAATGTTGCAGCTACTTGCGATACAAAAGCAATGATGGAAAGGAGTAAGACCCCTTTAACGCCAAAAGAAGCATAGCATAATATTAGTAACGTTGCAATACTTATAAAGACGCTTATCCAATACCACTTTTTTAAGCTAAGAGAAATATCTACAATAGGGCCCCATAAAAAACGCCAGAGATTCGCAGAAAAACCTATCGCGATTATTCCAGCTGTTTCAGCTACTGAAAACCCTTGATGTGTGAGTAAGTAGGGTAATGCTACTGTAAGAAAACCCTGACTGATGCCTCCTGGAAAGACAAGAAAAAAAATGATAAATGGATTAATAAATTTTTGAGTGTTCATTTTAATATTTAAATGAGAAAGTGATTTATTACTTTTATAAGGTAACTAAATATTAATTACTTTTAAAAAAAAATTATAATATAGCAATAGCGCTTATATTTATAGCGAATTAAGCAATGTGTTTGTAAGCGCTTGGCAGCTAGGTTGCTACGATCATTGTGCTGGCTTAATTCTCTAGCTGCTACTTCAGAACTTCAAATAAAATCGTAAACGCAGTTTCAAGGGATGACGCTAACAACTAGGTGTCATAGTTTAGGTAAAAAGATGAGAACTAAAGAGGAAGAGATATTAGTACATGTTTAAATTTATATTACTTACCTTCTCCATAAGATGGTTTACTTGGGACTACGGTCTTTGATTATTTGAATTTATAATTAAAAAGAATAACACTTCTAATTCATAATGCTACCTTTGCGCCTAAGCAGAAATTGGCATAAAAATGATTTATAAAATTCTTACTTTAATTGGGTTGGCCACTTTTGAAATTTATGCTGCAATACCAGCTGGATTTGCCTTTAAACTACATCTACTAGAAATTTTTTCATACAGTGTTTTGGGAGGTTTAATAGGTGTTTTTGTAGCAGCATACCTAGGTGACATCATTAAAAAATGGGTGAGTTCATTAAGAAAAACTAAAGTCAATAAAGTTGCCAAAGAACCTGGATTCGCCTTAAAAATTTGGGAGAAATACGGCGTTATTGGTTTAGGCTTATTGGGCACCATGAGTGTTGGTGCACCTATAAGTATTGGAATTGGAGTAAGCTTTAACGTTCCTACCAATAAAATGGTATTTTGGTGCAGCCTAGGAGTGATATTGCGTTGTGCAATTTTCACAGCAATTGGCTATTATGGTCTCAAATTGATTTAATTTTTGGAGGTTATACATGGTAGATAATTTCTTAAATTTACAAATTATAAGGATTTTGTCATGGATCCACGAATTTTCCTGGAATTCATTAAATGTATCAAGAAATTGATAAAATTTTAAATAAAAAATAAATTATTTATGCGCATCATTATTACTTGCCTCCTTTTATCTCTTGGTATTTTTGTTTCGGCACAAGATACTTCCGTTCAAAAAAAAGATTTAATCAGTAGTGCTAAACTATTTGACTTAAGTTTTACCACGAAAGAAATCGATACATTATACTCCGATGTAATTGACAATATAGCCAACTTTAAAGCGATGCACAATTTGCCTTTAGCCAATAGTGTTCCTTTGAGTATGTGGCAAACACCCGTTTTACCTGGTATGCATTTTAATGAAGTGCAAAAACCTACTCTTTGGAAATTAGATAACACTGTTCAATTACCTGGTAATAAAAATGATTTGGCATTTTACTCCATTGAACAATTAGCATCCTTAATAAAGAATAAAAAAATGAGCTCCCTTGCATTGACGCAATTTTTTATTGAACGAATTAAAAAATGGGGCGACACTTTGCAATGTGTCATTAGCTTACAAGAGGATATGGCTTATGCACAAGCTAGAAAAGCAGATGCGGAATTAGCACAAGGAAAATACAGAGGCTTATTACATGGTATCCCTTATGGTTTAAAAGATTTATTC
>Ga0114969_10004949_pt1 | contig 10507 bp, 7 predicted proteins | sample M_130807_MF_Meta_FD_87316 | JGI IMG/M metagenome (GOLD analysis project Ga0114969, IMG submission 87316) | Freshwater microbial communities from Lake Montjoie, Canada to study carbon cycling - M_130807_MF_MetaG | ecosystem: Environmental > Aquatic > Freshwater > Lake | place: Lake Montjoie...
GTAAAAATATAAAGAAAATTACCAATTGAAATCAAAGATTCACAATCAAAATTATGAGAACTGCTAGAAGCAAAACTCACCTGATCGGAATATGAAAAATTAATTGACTGGGCAGTTGCGCTAACGGCAGTTAATGTGTTAGTTAAAAATTGGGACTTATCTATCTTCAGTATTTTGAGATCCGTTCTTGTTCCATTGTTATTACCGGTTTCACTAACATAAATGTAATTACTGTCAGCCGTAATGTCTTCCCAATCTATAAGCTGAAAATTTGTAATTGATACCGTTTGCAAAACTGCGCCATTAGCAGTATCAATTTTAAATATATTATTAGGATTTCCACTGTCGTTATGAGACCATAAAACTCCGTTGGTAAAAACCAAACCTGATGATTCGGTTAATATCGGTGATACGGATCCTTTAATACTAACGCTCAACGAAGAAGTATTGTATGTACATGATCCATCATTGATTATAGCTGATGGATTAAAATTATTAGCTGTGGGATCCGTACATCCTGATTGTGAAAAACAACGAAAATGTGTAATGAATAATAAAATAATTAATAAATTAATTTTCACAATATAAATTGTTTTAGAGAATAATTATTGGGTTGTTAAAAATAATTTTTTAAAAGATACGTGGTTTTCAAATATTGTTTTAAGGATGAAACAGCTTGAGTTATCAGTAAAATCCCTGGGATTTATTGTTGCATTATTCTTTCCTATTTTTTTGGCATAGATAATCTTACCTTCAACAGATAATATTTCCAGATCTTTGATTACTTCGGTACATTCTATTTTAAAAACATCTGAAGTTGGATTAGGATAAATTTTTAATTCAACATCCTGCTTTTGTAATACTTTTACACCAACAATTTTATTTATATCCGAATAATATATTCCGGCTGTTTTACCGTTTACTTCATTCGAAATAAAAATACGGTGTACACTTGTTTCATTGTAAAAGGCTATCCCCTCAGTTTGCCAAGCATAGTTGGTGTTACCCAGTTCTACTCTGCGTTTATTTCCTGAAAAAAAATTTGTTCCTTGGAAATCATTTAAATACCAAATAAAGGAATTCATATTGCTGCTCATGTAACCAATCAAAACCACTTCTTTGCTTATCGGATTGTAATCAGCTCCTGTTATTTTACCATTGCAATTAAAGTTAAGATAAGGACTTAAAGTATAAGTGCCCGGTGTTTTTGGTAATTTATAAACGCGTGTTTTTAAATCACCACGGTCTTTAGTAAAAATATACAAACTGTCACCAACAGAAATAATTGATTCGCAATCAAAATTTGTATTGTTATTACTTGCCAAACTGCTTTGATCATAATAGGAAAAATTGATTGCCTGTGCCGTAACAGTAACAACTGCATTTGAGTTGGTTATAAATTGGGATTTTTTTATCTTCAGTATTTTCAGATCTGTGCGGGTACCAAAGTTGTTACCAAAATCTCCAATATATATAAAGCCGGTATCAGCTGTCATGTCTTCCCAATCCTGGTTTCCATAATTTACAACAGTTATGCTTTGAATAATATCACCGGTTATAGTATCAATTTTATAAAAAGCGTTGGGATTTCCTCCATCTCCAAAAGTGAAAATATTTCCATCAATCCATTCAATCCCTGAATTTGAACCAACATAAATCGTATTAACTTTTAAAGTAAAAGGCTGAGTTGTTGGTGCATAGATACAAGAGCCATCGTTAATAGTGGCATTAGGTGAATAATTAGTGGCCAGGTTGTCGGTGCAACCCGATTGCGAAAAAGACTTTACGCCTGTAATAATAATAATAAAAATTAATTGCAGAAAGTACTTCACGGGGGATGTAATTTTAAAAATTAGGCCCCGATTAAAACCGGGGCCTAATCAAATTTTTATTTAATGTTGGTTCCCTGAACCATTGCTTTGAAAACATCCAATATCAGCTCCCGGAGGTGTTTGAGTAGCTTTGAAATTTGAATTTTTAACAGTAGCAGCGGTTGAATTAATAGGACTAAAATTAGTCTTTCCTTTTCCAAGACAAGGAGATGAGCTTTTCAATCTAAAATCAAAAGTTCCAACATAATTAATATCCTGCAAGCGTGTTATTCCTAGTTCAGGAAGAGGAAAACCAACAAATAAAGGATTATTTGCACCAGCTAAAGAGGCAGCATTGTATACTGCGGCTCCATTGGCACCACCGTTATAAATATAATTTGCCGCTGCTGCTGTTGGAGCAATATAGGCTGTAGGTTTTGTTGTATAGCCTACCGGAAAAAACTGGTTACAAACTGAGGCGGAATCTCCATAAGCCCAATTATTACTATATGATAAATTTGTTGTGTCTGCCATTGGGATTCCTGCTGGATTTGGCGTAGGGCCCATTACACGTAAACCAAATTTACAATTTACAATCAAATTATTGAAAGCCGCGCCTTTAGCGCCTTCTTCAAAATTAATGTTACCACTTCTTGCAGTTTGAACCTGTCTGAAGCCACCATTAATATAAGTATTATTATACATATAAATATTTGTTTGAGAACCGATACCACCTTTATTGGAAGCTTTAGTTCCATTGGTTGCAGTACCAACAAATAAATTGTAGGCCATATCTCCAACCGAACCGCTTTTTGCATTTAAGCAATCTCCGCCAACGTAACCGCACTTTTCAAAAGTATTTCGCATAATGCTATATCTACCACTTGATAATCGAACAGCATCGTCAATAGAACCATACATCCATGAATCTTCCATGATAAAATCTCCATTAGGATTTTGAAAAGTAATTCCTTTAGCTTTTGATCCTGCAGTACCACCTACGTATGGTTGAGTAACTGCGGGGGCAGCTCCGACAAAATCCACGTGCGTCCATTTTAAAACTAATAATTTACAAGAGGTGTCGCACTGAATGCCTCCCCAAACACCTGACCCTGCAACACCCCAGGCAGGATCAGTAGTAGGATTCTGAGATTGAGCTACGGTATTAACTTTAGTAACGTCACATGCAGTAAACGAATTTGGTTTTACTTTTGAACCCAAAGAAATTAAAACTCCTTTTACAACAATTGTTTTCCCACTAGTTACACAAACCTTAACCCCTTCCTGTAATAAAACAGTATCGCCAATATTAATTACAACGTCACCACTTATTGAATAAGTTTTGTTTGCAAGCATAGATCCTTTGATGTTTCCGGATAGTGGCGTTCCGGCGCTTATTGCTTGACCAATTTGAAAGGGGGGAACTGATACTACGGTTTCCTCTTCGACAACTTTCTTTTTACAAGATCCAAGGGACAAGCCGGCGACAATGGCCGCTGCACCTAATAAAATAATTGATTTTTTCATGATTTACGTTTTTTGTTTTTATTTGTTTTTATTTATTTGTTTTATTTTTTATTGCTTGAAATTTACATTTTGTATCTGATACCAATCAAATAACCCTGGCCATACTGTTGCCTCTGAACAACAATACTGCTTTGACTGTCCTGTATCGGTAAATACAAAGATCCATCAGGCAGCGTAAGATTAGGTTGAAGGATTCTTACAACAGATTTAGTATTTAGGATATTATTCACTTTGGCAAATACATAAAATTTAAATTTTTTGTTTTTATTAATTATTATTTTTTCGCCTGAAAAATCAAGACGAGTCATTGGCATTTGGTAGTAATCCAAACCGAATGCGGAAGAAACAAGAGAGATTAATTTACCGGTATAAACTGCCGATATAAGAAGATCCATTCCTGCCTTGCCATTTTTATATATGAACGAAAGGTTTGCAATATTATCTGCCTGACCCTGAAGAGGTCGTGTTTGCGAAACTAATTTATTAGTGTTCCCTTTAACATCATCATGATAATAAAGAATTTTATCGGTGGTAATTTGTGATTTAGTATAACAGTAATTCGCTGAAACTCCGAATTGTTTAAAAAATTTATTTACAACAAACTCAAAACCATAATTTGTTGCAATACCAAAATTCTGCGGTTGCAAATTTAAAGCCGAAGGAGACCCTGATTCCCTTAAAAAAGAATATTCAACCGGGTCGACAATATTTTTATAAAATATACCAACTAGAAATTGTTCAGTTGGCTTTGGAAATAACTCGTACCTCAAATCATAATTATCAGCTTTGGTATGTTTTAAATATGGATTGCCAATTTCATTAAAATCCTCTCCCTGTATTGTATATGGGATAAGTTCATAAAAACTTGGTCTTGAAATTGAAGAATAATAATTAGCCCTTATATTTTGCTTCCCATTAGGTGAGAATTTTATACTTCCACTCGGCAGAATATCCTGGTATTTTTTACTCCCCGATTTTCCAGGAATATTTTCAGGCACTGCTGTTGTAAAACTTTGATTTGTATTTTCAACCCTTGCACCTCCTAAAAGTTGAAGTTTCTTAAAAAGTGTATACTTTGCCATACCGTATAGTGAATGGACATTCTCATTTATAATATAATTATTTGGGTCAGCGTAAGATCCAAAACCATTATACACAGAAAATTTAGCTCCCGTTATTCCTTCCGAGGAAACTTGTTGATTGGGGGTAAAAGACAAATCGTATTCATCGTAGAAATTATTTCTTGTTTTATTACGGTTCATTCCCCCGGCTTTTAATTCAATATTTTGATTCAGCACAATTATGCTATAAGTCAAATTAGCATAATAAGAAATATCCTCGTCGGATGTTTGAAGCCATCTTCTTTTAAATGTTTTCCATTTATAATTTGTAGAATTGGCAATACCGTTAATTGTAATTGAGCCCCAATCGGGAGAATTTGCCCATGCTTTAGAATAAGCACCACTCCAGTCAAAAAACAAATTTTTAACCAACAAATGCTCACCATGAAGAGTAGCATTGTATATATTCTGATAAGTTACTCTTGTTTCGAATTGCTTTTCAACATTGGCTATACTACTACCAATCCCTATTGAATCAATAACATTCCTTTGTCTGAATGCGTCAAGACCAGTGTACATTGTATAAAAACTCAACTTATTACTTGAATTAAAATTATAATCAATTTTAGCATGCAATGCCTTTCTTATTTGTTGCAGCGAATAATCCCTCACCAAACAAGAAGAAATTAAAGGCTGATTAGGAGGTGTCCACTGTGGTTGAGCAGCAGGAGTTAAGAAAATATCATGAGATAAGTTATAAGTATTTTGATAGCTGCTCGAAATTAATATGCCTAATTGCTTTCGTTTTAAAAAACGATTTCCTATACTTAAACTCGCAATGATATTTGGCATAGGCTGTATGCTTTTATATGTGTAATCTGCTGTTGGAAAATCAGCAGAATTTGCTGCTACTCCCGGATGAACTTGCGAGGGGGAACGGTTGTTAATTACATCCTTATTAAATGAAGTAAAAGACCTGTCAAATAAAAACTGATTATATCCTAATGAAGTATTGGCATTGATTAAAAAGGTTTGAGGTGCGCTTTTCAAAACAAGATTGGTTGCCCCTCCTATAGCATCACCTTCCATATTAGGGGTTAAACTTTTAGAAACCTCCAACCTTTCTACTATTTCTGCAGGGAAAATATCCATCGGAACATAGCGGTTCTTAAAATCTGGGCTCGGAACTTTTACACCGTCAATTGTTGTATAATTATATCGCTTATCCATACCTCTTATTGAAGCGTATCGTCCTTCGCCACTTGAAGATTTTTCTACCGTTACCCCACTCATTCTTTGAAGTACATTGCCAATTGTTACGTCAGGTAAAAGCTGAATGTTTTTTGCGGAAATCACATTAATAACATTGTCAGAATTTTTTTCTAAACTTCGTGCGAAAGTATCCGAACTTTTGTCCTGAATTCCAACAATAGTTATTTCGTTAAGTGAATCCAAACCAGACTTCAGTGCGAAATCGATTGTCATCACTTTTCCTGTATCGCTTACTTCAACAACTTTCGACTGTTTAGCGTATCCGATAAATTGAGTAGTGATGGTATATGTTCCTGGAGGAATCTTTTTTAAAGAATAGCTACCATTTAATCCAACATAATCAACGATTTTGGTATCAGCTAAAAAAACTATTGCGCCTATTAATGATTCTTTATTTGACGCGTCAAAAACTTTTCCCTTAACTTGGCTTTTTGAATGAAAAAAGAAACTAATAAATAATAAAAGCAAAATATACTTCTTTAAAAAAGAAAAATAACATGAGATGGAAAAGGTCATTATTAATGTAATAATTTCCATCAAATAAACTGTTATAAATGAAATACGAAGTTACTTAATCATTAACTTTAACTTATTTAAAAGGACTCTTTTAATAACTTAAAATTAATTTTTATTAAAATATAATTTACATTTGGAATTTAATGATACTTTTAATAACTATTTATTTACATTAATTTCATATTATAATTTTTTTATTTTGACTGCTAATTTTAGCAGCTAAAACAATTTCTACTGATATTAATTACCCTTCTATTCTTGGTCAATGCATTGGAAATAGTAATTGGATTTGAAAAACAAACTTTTTTTAATGAATATGACACATTTATATTTTCCAAACCAACTATAAATTTGTAATGCTCAGATTTTGAAATAAGAAAATGGAAAACTTTCTTTTGTTATAAATCTCGATAAAAATAAATTAGTCACTAGCTCAAAATGCAGGCTGGAAATTATAGAATTTAATACCTAGATTTTACTAAAAAGTTAACCATTTTTTTCATTGAAAGAAACTTTACTGTAGAATCTAAAAAATAATATTTTATCGACTTAAAGGCTCTTTAAACAGGCTAAAAATTAAATAAAATTCATTTTTTTTGTATATTCTTTTATTTTTTTAAAACTTATTCTTTACCTTCTTTTGAAGCTTCACTCTTTTTAAGGAAAGTTCCGTTTTGGTCAAATAGCGCATCAAATTGCATTTTGTTTTTTTTCATTTCAGCTTCATACATTACTTTTCCGGCTGCATCAGTAATTTTTGCTGCTTCAGTTAACTTATATCCTACAAAATTTTTAGCACAATAGTCAACTGCAGTTTTTGGTAATTCAGTTGATTTAATTTCCTGCTCTAATTCTTTAAATGTTCCGTCTGCTATAAATACAGCCGAAGACTCAATTTTGTTTAGATCAAATTCCGCTTCAAATTCCGCGCCTTCTTTTTCCCATACTTTTACTTTTGATCCAGGATACTTTTTAGCAAAGCCGTCTTTAACATTTGCAGGAACTTGTGCTTCTTTTACGTGTTGTGCATTTGCAGAGATAAACCCGAAGCATATTACAATTGTTGCGATTGTTGTTTTCATTTTAATTGTTTTTTATTTATTTAATTTCTAATGTAAAACTAATAAGAAAATCTAAAGAAAATATTTATTTAAATCTATAAGGCAATCTTTAATGATAAGTTAACAACTCGTCCCTCCAATGGAGCCCAAACCGATTTAAAAATAGGATTGGAAGTTGTTCCTATAACTATAGATTCAAATTTAGATTGACGGGTATCCAATAAGTTTTCGCAGTTTAAAACAATACTACCTTTTTTAAATTTACGTTCAATCATTCCAGCTAAAAACCAAAAGTTAGTGACTTTCTGATTATTATAAATGTATTGATTGCCCATCCAACTTGCTTCAACACCCATGCGCCACTTTCCTTCAATTTCGTATGATATTGTGGTTGAAATTTTATCTTTCGGATTAAAAGGCATATTCAAATAAGTTGTTGAAGTCTCTTGTAATGATTCCGTATGATTGTAGCCTAAATACAACCCAAATTCTTCATAAGATAAACGAATGTATGTATCCGTTCCGTAACTGTTAACCAAATAATTTCCGTTTTGTAGTTGGCGTTGACTAATTGAGTTAGAGGTAATCGTTACTGGATTATCAATGTGAGTATAATACAATGCTTCATTTATTTGAATTCCTAGTTTGTCAAACAAATAAGTGTGATAATTAATATCCGAATTAACGCCATACGATTTCTCAGGCTTAACGGTTGATTGAATATCTAATAAATTATTAGATGGGTTTGAGAAATCAAATAGATTAGGAACTTTATAACCTGTTCCACCAGATAATCGCATCGACCATTTTGTACTTGCTTTATAAAAAAATGAAAGACGTGGTAAAAGGAAATTTCCATATTTATTATGATTATCAAAACGCATTCCGGCTTGAATAGAAAATTTTTCTGCCAATTGCCATTCGTCTTGTAAAAATGATCCAATTGTTTGATAATCGTAGTTATGAAACAACACTGAATCAGAATTATTCCTGATAAATGTCTCAGTCATAAAATTTCCACCAATAACAATGTTGTGTTTTTTAAGTTTAATAAAATCGTTTAACTCAGAGTAAGTTGAATATTGTGTTCCGTCAAAAATGAATCCTGAATAATCGATTGCTCTTTCAAAGGCACTTCCTGCTGTTTTAAAAGTTATTAAATGTTTGTCGTTTAGTTGGCTTGTAAATGAAGCGTCTAATGTGTTTCTAAATGTTTTTTCTTTTTGAAGGAAAGTATGTAAGGTATCTGTCTTAAAAAGAATCGCTTTCATATCACCACCCAAGCGGGTGTCGTATGAAGTTGTTAAACCAATAATTAATTTACATCTTTGATTAAAATCATAAAATATTCTTGGGTGTAAAGTTATGTTTTTATGTTCAGGTACTTCAGCAAAGCCATCTCCATTCAAATCATAAGGCGTTTTAATATTTGCTCCCCCAAATAAAGTTACACCAAGTTTGCCTGTTTTTTTTGAAGTAAATGCGTTTAAATTATATTCCTTTAAAGAGGTAGCATTAAATGTTAATGTAGTTTGTGCTGAATCCTTTGGTGCTTTGGATATGAAATTAATTAATCCTCCAATAGCACCTCCACCATAAAGAGTTGATGCCGACCCTTTAATAATTTCTACTTGCTTTAAATCTAATGGCGGTATTGATAAAACGCCCATGCTACCAGAGAATCCACCGTATAAAGGTAATCCATCACGCATAATTTGTGTGTAGCGCGGATCCAGTCCTTGCATACGAATTGCTTCATTTCCGTTTACAGGATTTGTTCGTTGAATTGTAATGATAGATAAATCACCCAAGATGCTTGTAACACTTCCAGGAACAACAGTACTTTCCTCATCCATATCGTCCTGACCTAATACCTCCACTTTAGTATTTAAATCATCAATACGAGAGTTTGTTCGTGAAGATGAAATTACTACTTCTTCTAAATTTTCATTCACGGCAGGGAGAAGAACGACAACTATTTTTGAACTGTCAGTTAAGGGAAATAAATAAACAAATTTTATTGATTTATAACCTATGTAGGTAAAATGAAGTGTATGTAAACCATCAGGAATGTTTTTTAAAATGCCTTTCCCATTGCCATCCGTTTCAATTCCGTTGGTTGTTCCATCCAAAATTACATTTACACCGGGTAATATCTCATTTGTTGTGCTGTCTTTTAAGATGCAGGTGAATTTATTTTGAGAGAACGAATTATTCACTGCAATTATAATAAGGAATATAAACGCTAATTTTTTCATTTAATGTAGGATGATATAGTGTTAAAATACCTTAGAATTCTAAAGTAAATCTATAGTTAAATTTATTTAAAAACAAGTACAAGTGTCCCTGCTTGCTTCATTTTAATTTCAAGAATTAAAAAAGCGGTTAAGGATTTTTATCTCTAAAATAATTCCTTTAGGTTGTTCATTTTATTACTAATGATAGAGTAAAAGTAATGGATTGATGATAGTTTAACTTTACCTTAATGTTATGAAATTGCTCAAGAGGGTGGGATTATTGAAACCGTTCAACCCTTTTTTTTAAACGGGTTATTATTTGATCCAATCAATATCAATTCTATAAATAGTACTCTGATCAATAATCTTGTTTTTTGTTTCACGCATGGGCTTATATTCAGTTGTATCATCCTTCCAACTATCTACTCGCATTAATTGGTATGAAATTCTATTAGTTTTTAACTAACAAAAAAAATCCCCCTTCGCATTTAGCAAAGAGGGATTTAATAAATCTAAAAAACAAATTTATTGTTTAATAATATTGCCTCTGTAAACAGATTGATTCTTATCCATTACAATGATAAAATAAATTCCTTTATCAAATAAATTCAGATCAATTTGATTCATCAATTCTGCTTTTTGTGTTTTTATGATCTTTAAAAACATCATTTTATTTAAAAGTTTTTTAAACAAAAAAGCCTTATAGACTATTATCTATAAGGCTTTAGAGGTGGTGGAGTCCATCGAAATTTATTCGAACTCTTTTCTAATGGATTTGCAAAATTTAAGTGCACTTAATAATCTAATAATAAATGGAAAATAATTTTTCTTGGATAATTACGTTTACAAAATTGCTTAACGGTTTTAACATTTTTGGATCCTCTCAAGTAAGTTCAAAGTTTAAATAATTTTTAAATGTCATTAAAATAAAAACAAAGACATAACAAAAAATTAATTGAATAATGGGATTCTTATTCTTTCAAATTATAAATAAGTTACAAAGCAATTAAATAATTAGTAAC
>Ga0114969_10004950_pt1 | contig 10506 bp, 16 predicted proteins | sample M_130807_MF_Meta_FD_87316 | JGI IMG/M metagenome (GOLD analysis project Ga0114969, IMG submission 87316) | Freshwater microbial communities from Lake Montjoie, Canada to study carbon cycling - M_130807_MF_MetaG | ecosystem: Environmental > Aquatic > Freshwater > Lake | place: Lake Montjoie...
CGTCGTCAGTCATAAGCTGGTTGGTGTGTCCCTGTTAAACTAAGAGCAAACCGCCCGCGTGGCATGTTCCTACTGAATGGCGTAACACTTCCAATCGACGCCTGTTTTACAGATCCGGCAACTGGCATCCAATACCCAGCCAATTGGCTGAGGTTGTCCAGCCCTGAGGATCGCGCCGCCATCGGAATCACGGAGGCACCGGACCCAGTTTGGTACGACCAGCGCTTCTACTGGGGCCCAGAGTTACCGAAGGAGCATAGCCAACTCGTTGATCAGTGGATCGGCCAGACCCGTACCACGGCAAACACGTTGCTGGCTCCAACTGACTGGATGGTGATACGCGAGGCCGATAACGGCAAGCCCATGGACGCTGCCATCAAGGCCGAGCGCCAAGGCATCCGCGAGGCCGCTGGCACCAAGATTGCAGCCATCAACGCCACCGCTGCCACCGCTGAGCTAGCTGCGTACGTCACCAGCGCTGCATACTCAAGCTGGAGCGCACCGGAGCCAGAGCCAGAGGCGCCTGTGGTGTTCTCATCTAATACCACCACCTCAGCATTTGGCTGATGTGGCTGGGCTAAACTAGGGGCGAAGGTCGATTGCCGCCACGCCAGTGATTGAGATTGTCGCTGCTGCCGCTGGTGCCGTTCTGGGCATTGCCGCTTCCGGCATCGGTGGAATGCTACGCCGTGACAACGACGCTGCTTCTGCAGTTGTACGCCTTACCGCTGCCGTAGAGCACATCGCTGGTGAGGTGAGTCTTATGCGCGGTGAAATGCGCGAAGATCGTACTGAGCTATTTGGCCGCCTAGGCAAGATCGAGCAACGTGTAGCCACATTGGAGGCCCGGCAATGAATCCGCTCCAGCTACTGGGCGCCGCATCAGGCGTAAATGCCATGTTGGTCGGCCAGCTTGTGTTCAGCGTTGCATTTATCGGCGGCTGCGAACTCCCAAACTGGATCGTAGGTCCACGCCAAACCAACGCCTGCCTAGAGCGCTGGTACGTCGTCACTGCATTGTTTTTCCCATCGGCAGCACAAGGCCAAACCAGTACGATTATTGCGGAAGTCGATAAACGACGCCGTAACATTTTCGGAAGTGATTCCTGATGGCAAATCTCCGTCTCAAAGATTTTTTTACCTTTTACAAAGGGCTTCCACACCAGCTTGCTGCAATCCAGCAGCTACAGGAAGCCATGCCCGCAGAACTACTAGACCGCAAAGCTGCCTGGTACGAAACCTGGAAAGCGGGCGGCAAAACAAACATAAAAAACTGGCTGATTAAACGTGAAGAGTTAGCCCAAATAACGGGCTACCCAGCTCGCAGTTTTAACGATGCGTTTTGTCAAGACCTGACAGATCTTTTAATCGCCACTGGGTTTGACAAGCACCCGGCAGCCACATCAATGTTGCTGGCAAATCTATGCCACGAATCCGCCGGATTTGTGTACATGAAAGAAATTGCAAGTGGCAACGACTATGAGTGGAGAACTGACTTAGGCAACACCCAGGACGGGGACGGCCCAAAGTTCAAAGGATGCGGACCCCTACAAGTAACCGGACGTGGTAACTTTCTTAGGTTTCAACGCTGGTTGAAAGATAATCGCGGCATAGACGACCCACGCATAACCAGCGAAGGCACCAACTACGTTGCCGACAAATACCCATTTCTAATCGCTGTAAGCTGGATCAAAGACAACCACCTTCTCGATGTCTGCCTAAACAAAGGTTTTGACGCATGTTGCCAGCGCATCAATGGCGGCTGGAACGGAATTGATGATCGCCATCTTTGGTATGACAAATGTCGCCGCGTTCTTGGAGTCTGAGTGGATCATCAAATCGACGAAACAGAACTGATCCCCAAAAAAGTCACAAAACGTCGATTTCGCAAGTCCATAATCCATGCCTGGAACGGTCGATGCGCTTACTGCAACGAAATTCTGGGTCGCAACTCAACACTAGACCACGTTCTACCCCGCTCAAAGGGTGGGGAGACGACGCTTACAAATCTTGTGGCGTGTTGTTTTTCCTGTAACAGTCACAAATCGTCACATCCCGTATTTGAGTGGTTTCAATCCCGCGATGAATACTGCCCCGAGCGCGAACACCGCCTGCACTGCTGGATCAGCGGCGAGACTCATGAGTCTCATCCGCTTTTGCACGAACACGAATCTGCCACATCACAATGGCTTGCCAGAGCTGAGAATGCTCAGCCCGAACCCCCAGACCAGTAACCCGCCATTCGCCGGATTCGGTCTCCACCACTGCCATTACCGAGTTTTCGTGATCCAATGCAGTAGGCTGGGGCGCATCTACAAGTCTGCCAATGGCCTGGGCCTCATGGATGGTTCCAAACATCCCATACCACAAAGAACTACAGATCGAGACTGGAGTGCGGTCCATCGAAGCCTGCAAAGACACCCCACGTGTAGCGCAACTTGCCGCAGCTTTATACCGTCAAAACCACATGTACGAACAGATAATAAAAAACGCAACCAAACACATTATGGAGTTAGAGCTTAACGAACTCGTCGCAACCATGGAGCATTCTAAATAGCTTTTGTTCCCCCGAAAGCTGTATCTGCCTAATACGCTCTCTACTAAGACCCAGCTCCTGTGCCATAACGGTATTGGTACGTATGTCCGCTCCATCCAGCCCATTTTTGTGCCTTAGCACATACTGAGTTTTCTCATCAAGAAACTGAATACATTCATGTAATTTATCAAAACGTCTAACTTGATCTACCCGGTCAAAAATATCATCAGCATTCTGCTGGTTCGGATCAGACATCAAATCAATTAACGACCTATCGTTATCTTCTGCAACAACAGTTTGATCCAATGACGTAGTGCGCTGCCCCTTCAAGAGCATTTCCTGCATAGCGTCAACGGTCATCTCTAAAGCTCCGGCCACTTCAGCGTGGGTCGGTTTACGCCCCAGCTCAATCCCTAGATGGTGCTTAACTTTCCTAATTTTGGCCAGTTTTTCAGCAATATGCGATGGAACGCGCAAAGTACGCTCCTTCATATCAATAGCCCGCTGCATAGATTGCCGAATCCACCAATACGCATAAGTGCTGAATTTATAGCCCTTAGTTGCATCAAATAATTCAACAGCCCGCATCAATCCCAACGCCCCTTCCTGGACCAAATCCAGCATCTCCAGCGACTGCACCACGTGTTTGTAACGTTTTGTAATGTGCACCACCAACCGCAGATTGCAGTTTACAAATTTCCTCTTTGCGGCTTCCCCCCTCCGCACTGTCTTGCGTTCCTTGGGCGTAAGTTCACGCTTCAGTGCAGTAAGTTCCGCTCCCGCTTTAATTTGCCGCGCCAACTCAATTTCTTCTGTGGGCGTCAGCAGTGGATACCTATTGATCTCCGCCATGTAATCGCCAAAAGTGTCAGCAGCCATAACCCTGGAACGGAACGGCGCTACCCTAGCACACTAGACTGCTGGATCAATAATCTGCTTTATCTTTTTGCTGATTTTTCCTTCTACGCGATTGCGCACAGAAGCAGCCCAGGCGGCTTCATCCATAGCCAAGGCCGCTTTGTACTGGGACGCTTCACACACGCGCTCTAGGTACGCATATATAGCCTTACGAGCTGCTTCGGTTACTCGCACCTTATCCCGCGCTGCAATCTCCTCTAACAAGTCGTACCTTGACCTATCCAGCAGGATCTGTAGGTACTGCTTTTTACCGTGAACTAGCGACAAAGATCTCTAGACTGCTACAGAACAGTCTAGCAGTTTAGCGCCAGCCAGCATCCCGTAACCGCTTTGCCTCCATAGTTTCAACTATTGCATCCATCTGTCTCTTTCTAGCCCTACCCCGTTGCTTGGTACACCCGGCCCTAACATCCCAGGCCCACTCTAAAAACATTGCAGCCCGTTGTAGATCCGCTGTGGTGGCACGGGCCACTGCACGAAGCAAGCGGCCCATGATTTCCTTTCTAGCGGAATCCGCGATCACTTCGCCTCAGCCCAACTCTTCCCCCACTTTGCCTCAGCCAGCGCTGGAACGTCTCCAAGCCACAGGGCTTCTGCCTTTTCCATGGCTTTCTGAAGCAGCTTTGCCCACTTTTCCTCCGTGCCTTCTTGCACTTCAAGGATCACTTCATCGTGTACTACCCCAGCCAGCTTCACCTCCATTTCCCCGCACCTAAGTAGCACTGGCCATAGCAGTCCCAGAGCGCGTTTCATCACCGCCGCCCCAGCGCCTTGCACAGGAGTGTTGCACCGGGTGGTTAGTTTGTTGTTTTCCCCCACCAAAAGTCGCCGCATACGCGACTTACGGATAAAAATCGCTGCATCTGCACCAGAATTATTAGCTGCTTCGGCATTTGCACGCTGCCACTTACTGATGCCTGGGTAGGCTCGATGGAACGCTTCCCTGATTTCGTGCGCCTCCTCCAGGTCCATCTGAATCCCCATAGCGCCAGCGTATTCCCTCAATCCTTTGGCCCCACTACCAAACAACAGGCCAAAGTTGGCGGATTTTGCAATCTGCCGCTGTTCCTTTGTTACTGCAGCTTCTTCCACGCCATAAATCTCCATCGCAGTCAACGTATGCAGGTCCTTTTCTTCCTGGAACGCTGCAATCATCGTGTCGTCTTTGGCCTCGGCTGCCGCGAGTCTTAGCTCCATTTGAGCGAAGTCAGCCACAACCAATAACTTGCCTTTTGGGGCCTGCACGCAAGCCCTAAAATTCTGGTCCCGTGGCACCTGTTGCAAATTAGGTTTCATGCAACTCATACGCCCCGTATCTGCACCCAACTGCATGTAGCTGGCGCGTATCCGTCCATCATCACTCTGCGCTTGAATCAGCGATTCCGCCATCTGCCGCCGTTTCTCCACCCGCTTCCATTCCATGTACCGTGCCACCACAGCATGGTCCGCAGCGTATTGGCGTAAGGCTTGCCTACTAGCGCTAGGTTTGCCATCAGCATCGGTCGGCACTTTACCCAAGACACCTGTCAATGCCCTCACCAGTTGAGCTGGCGAGTTCAGATTAAATCCAGCCATCTTTTTGGTGCCCAATCTAACTGATCCTTCAGTCTTAGTTCTCAAATTAAACGACCCATCCTCCTCCCTAGGTAATTTCTCTTCCTGAGGTAACGCTTCATCTAACTCCACAATAAACAGATCCTTAAGTCTTTCTTGTTCTTGCGCTAGGTCTAGCTGTAGTTGATTAAGCATTTCTTTATCAAACGGCAATCCAGTTCTCCACAACTGCGCCATCGCGGGCAACGCTGCATTCTCCAGAGCCCAAGCTGTATGAAGTGCAGCTTTTGCCATGTGTTGATTTATCACGCCGTCCAGTTGAATCAACACCGCCACATCATTGACTGCGTATTCAATCTGCTGGGGCGTTAGTTCCCCACTCCAGTCACTTCTTTGGAGTTCCTTGGGCAGCTCAATATTTAGCCACCGCTGCACAACATGCTGAAGCCCGTGCTTAACGTTGGGCATCCCATTCAGCAATAGACGGCTGGCAAGCATCGAACACTGCACCGTGCCGGTCGGCCTAATGCCGTGTTCCTGCAACCAACCCAGGTCAAATACTGCATTGTGCGCGATCCAGTAGCGCTTCATTGCAAAAAACTGGTCTACCTTGTCCCAGCCGTCTTCATCAAGATCAAAACAATCAATAACAACTGGTTCGCGGTCTATTGCTGCAAACTGCAGCAACCTCAATTTGCCGATTTCGGGCTGTAGCTGGAGCGTTTCACAGTCAAAAGCAATGGTGGTGGCGGTGGCAAGAGTGGCCAGACCGTGAACACCGAAAATGAACGACATGCCTAGTAGGGCGAATGCGGTTCTACTGTAGCACCCTAGATAATGGTTTTGGTGTCCGCTGTTGGCTCGACTTCGGCAGCTTCTGGTACGACTTCAGCGATCCACTCCCGAAGCCGTTTCCCGGTAGGAGTGGAAGCAGGCCATTTACAAAACTTAAGCAACTGTTTGGAATCTTTACAAATGCACGACATCAGAGGCTGCCAGGCTAGGTAATAAAAGCCTCCATACCCAGAAAATTTTACGCGCTCAATTTTTAGCGCACCGGGCACAACAAACTCGTCGGGAACTATCACTGGAAAGTTACTCTGCGGTAGCCTGGCAATCTACGCACCACGCTGTTTGTTCCCCAACGCACAGCATTTCGGGGAATGTCTATCTCGCATGTGTACCATTTGTAGTCACATTTAGTGCATCTACGATCCCGAATAATCGACTCAACAGTGTCATGGCGCGTACTAACTGCGCGGATTTCGGAGCAATCACAAAGAGGACAATTCATTTGGCTCAGTATCAGCTGGAGGCTTTGATTGTGCTTTGACAGCGCCCCAAGCAGCGATTTCTTTGAACACTTTTGCCTCTCCTACGGTCTGCATTCGCACAGACCAAGCATCTATCTGATCCAAAGATGGGCATGGTGCGGTGTCAGTCATTGGGCAATGCCTCCAGGGCCCGCCGGACGGTGTTCAAGTCAGCGATGTCGAGCGTTACTTGCCCGTCAGGAGTGGGCAACACTTTCAGCGCTTTTAGCGCCTGCTCCTTCAAGCTCGGCGGCTTTGGGCGGCGAGCGGCGCGGAGATCAGCTTCATCCAGCCCCCAGTCATCTATCAGCGCACAACACGCCTCCAGCTCCTGGTCGGCGCCAGCGGCGTAAGCGCGGTTAATTAGCCACAACTCTCGGGTAAGGACGTCTGCGACGCCGTGTGGGACTAAACTGCGTAACAATACCACCAACCCTTGCGGTGGGGTGATTGGGTGTTGGTTAGTCATTGTTCTGGTGTACCGGGGAGTGGATAGGTGTCTAGGTGTTTTAGTAGTCGCCGCAAATACCACAGCGATTTTGATGCGTTGAGGGTTGGGTCGTCTTTGTCCCACATGCGGAGCATGTAGCGCAGCACGTGGCCCTGGCAGTTGCCCAGAACGGGCGTAGGTGCCCGACCGATGGCATCTTCAATAATGTCGATGACTTCCATCCGCCCAGTGGTGTAGTGGGACGGGTGGTTTACAGGATCAGGACCGGTCATGGGTGAACAGATGGACGGCGCTAGTGTAGCACAGAAGGCTGGCTTACCACTTCACCCTGTCGGCCCAGTAGGCGGCAGACAGTTTGCCCTTCGCAATGTTGTCGGCATGGCGAGCCTTGAATGCAGCCCTACGGGCCTTATCTGCGGCTGATTCACCTTTTTTCGGTGGCGACCCAGACACACCCTGCTGACCAAAACGGATCAGCTTGACCGTATCGCCTTCCTTAGCAAGCACAACATGGGACTTGTTTGGGTTGTTTGGAGTGCGCTTGGGCTTGTTGTACCCCTCAAATTCCTCACCACGGTAGGTGATCATTTTTTCTTCTTGGCTGTTTTGGCGGATGCTTTGAATGCGGATGCCGTTGGGCGGCCAGCTTCACCTGGCCGCGCCATACGTTCTTTACTCCCCGACTCAATCCGTTTGCGCTTGGCGGCGATGTTGGCGTAAAGGCCAGGTTTTTTAGGGGTTGCCATAGCGCTGTCGTAATTGACCCGAGGTTAGCTCAGTCCATTCCAGTGCTCCACGCTTCCTCCGCTTTAGCCCTAAGGGCCTCCAGCTCTGCACTGGTGCGGTCTCCCTCGCGTGCGCGTATAGATTGAAAATCGTGTCCTTCTGCTCCAGATCCCTGTCCACCACTAGATTTAGCAGTGGGACACTGGTCTATTTCTGCGTGAGGTGTCCCCCTGGTGTCCGCCCCAGCTTCGGTTCCCCCCTCCAAACCAGGTTTAGCAGGTGGACACTCACCACTTTTTAGGGGGGCTGTCCCACTGCTACTTTCCAGTCCACCATTACCTTCTGCCTCAGTAGGACACCTATACAACAACGCCCCCTGTGCGCGAGAAGAGAGAACTGCCTGGTAGTGGGGTGTAGGACTTCCACCTCTCCCTGGAACGACCTCTTCGTGATCGACGCGGATCAACCCGCGCTTGAGAAGACGCTGGAGCGACTTTCTGATGGCGTCCACAGAGCCTCCGCAGACCGGATCGGAGTTCAGGTCCAGCCGTGAGCGGGTGGAGGGGTAGACGGTCCGCAGACGGGCCAGTACGCGATCAGTAACCCCACTGGGGGAGCTGGTGCCGGAATCCTGCTCAGGGGTCCAATCTGCAAGGGTGAAGCTGAGGTCAGCCTCCTGGCGCATGATCAGCCGCGTTCCACCACGCCCACTACGGGATTTCTCGATGGTGACAATCCGCGCATCCTGTCCGGTCTCTTCCAACTGCTTCGAGCTGGGGCGTGAAAGGCTCCAGGTTTCATCCACGGCATCCCGAATAGCCGAGGTGCCCCTAAACCCGCCCTGCTTATTGGCGTGGTGAATGATCAGGATCGTCGCGGCTGGAAAGAGGATCCCGTTATTCCGTGTCAACCAGTACAGGGGGCTCGCAAAGTCGCTCTTATTCTCATCAAAAGCCTTGCCCCCACTACAACCAATCAACGAGTCAATCACCACCAGCTTGGGTTTCACGTCGTGCATGAGCTTCACAAACTGCGCGTAGCGCTGGATCGACCACTCACTCCGCAAAGTGACGGGAGCATCCATAGGCATCCCAACCTCCTCTAACTGCTCCTGGAGCTGCACCAAGGGCTGGTCCCCGTTAAGCAGCAGCACAGGCCCAGCTTGAACTGGAACGGCCTTCCCACGGATCACAAAGGGCGCTCCGGTGGCAATGTGCTTAGCCAGCGTCCAGGCACTCATGGACTTGCCATCCCCACCTGCCCCATAGACCAACACCACCGCCGGGCAAGGCAACAGATCTGGAATGAGGTATTCCCGTTTGAAGTCGGTCTGCATGAGTTCTTTCAAGCTCATGGTGTCCGTCTGCCCCTCAAATTGGATCTGGTCAACAATCAGCCTTTCAAGGGCACTTTGATCTCTGTATCCAGCCCTGAGCGAAAGCTGGTTGAGTTTGAAGTTCATCTCGGCTGGATTGTCCAGCTCCATAAGAACCTTTGCCTCCCGCATCACCTCATCAAATCCCAGCAATTCCTGGCGAACCTTCTGGACTGCTGCCTCAGCACCCTCAACAATCTTCTTGGTGCTTTCACTAAACCTCAGCCGTTTCGGGTCTTGCTGGTCCGCCAACCAAATCAGTGTTCCCAGCCCAATAGCACCGCCAGCCTTAAAGCTGTTCCACCGATCTTCACAAGGATTCGCAGACTCCCAAACATCGGAATACTCAACGTCTTCCGCACTCCAAGCACTCCACAGCGTCAAACCCAGCTCGTTCGGTAGCACCGAGTGGATCGCCATCCCAACTTTCACCCAGTGGTCATGGCTGCCGACCCCCTGCTGTGGAATAACCCGCAGACAGTCCTGCACAATCTCAGCAATCTCATCGTCCGAGCGGTCGTCTAGCTGGAGCGCCTTGCGGTTTTTAACGAGGCCTTCACCAGCTGGGACGCCCTTTGCCTCTCGCATCTCCGCTATGAGCCACCCAGGAGCCTCAGGAAGGGCCTCTAAGTCGCCGGTGAACCCGTAAGTACCCGCAGGGGCCTTGCCGTCTTGTGAGCCCGGATAGGCCCCATAGAGAAGGCCTTGCCGTCCCCACAAAACTTCATATCCGCCCCTGCTGTCGCTCAACCCAAAACCTTTGACCTCGCTCCAATGCTCTTCTGGCACTGTGAAGAGGTATTTGGCCGCATTCGCCTTTGTACTTTTAACGACTGGAGCGCCTATTAAAGATTCGCCCCATTTCTTTAATAAGGCCCCGAGGTTGCGATCCACATCGAGAATCACCAACCCACCACTGCGCGGTCCAGTGAATACGCCGACGGCTTTGAAGACACAGGGGCGCCTTTCAATGGCCAACGCCACATCCTCCGGCCCTAGCACACGGTGGTGCGCCTCTTCCAGAGGTGTTTTGCCCTTGCTGATCTTCCCTGACTTGAGCGCCTCGCCCTTGGCGTAGATAGGGGCGTAGGCCATTCCGGCGGGCAGTTGCCGCACGAAATCCAGCAGCTCTGTAGCACACAACATGATACAATCCCAAGTGAAGAGTTAGCCGCGACCCAGTGCCCGCAAGCGCTGGGTCGTTTTCATATGGTAGCTGTTGACAGACCCTTTGTCAGCTGCTACTGTATTGGAGTACAGCCCACCGAACGAAGTTCACAGGGCATCACACAACACCCCATGGCATTCCTTTCAAAGTCCGCCTCTGCCGCTATCGCCCCCAAAACGGGCGGTGCCTACCTTACACCCAGCAAAATTGCTGACGGTGGATCGGTTCGCTTTGCCCTGCTATCCGAGGAGCCGCTTGAGTTTTACGAAACCTGGGGCCAGGATGCCTCCGGTTCCCTCAAGCCTTTCAGGTTCCCCCAAGAACCCACCGCCGAGGAAGTAGTGCTGGAGCTGGGTAGCTACGAACCCCGCACCCGCGACAATGGCAGCCTAGACGTTAAGTTTTGCATCGCTTTGCCCGTCTATCACTATGAAGACGCCAAGGTAAAGGTTTTGCAGCTTTCCC
>Ga0114969_10004951_pt1 | contig 10503 bp, 10 predicted proteins | sample M_130807_MF_Meta_FD_87316 | JGI IMG/M metagenome (GOLD analysis project Ga0114969, IMG submission 87316) | Freshwater microbial communities from Lake Montjoie, Canada to study carbon cycling - M_130807_MF_MetaG | ecosystem: Environmental > Aquatic > Freshwater > Lake | place: Lake Montjoie...
AGTAGGACCAGTTGCCCCAGTTACTCCATTAGTTCCAGTTGCCCCAGTTACTCCATTAGTTCCAGTTGCCCCAGTTACTCCATTAGTTCCAGTTGCCCCAGTTACTCCATTAGTTCCATTTGCTCCAGTAGGACCAGTTTCCCCAGTTACTCCATTAGTTCCAGTTGCCCCAGTAGGACCAGTAATACCATTTGCTCCAGTAGTTCCATTTGCTCCAGTAGGACCAGTAATACCATTTGTTCCAGTAGTTCCATTTGCTCCAGTAGTTCCAGTAATACCAGTAGCACCAGTTGCTCCTACACTACCACCAGTAGAACCAGTAGGACCAGTAGCACCTATAGGACCTTGAGGACCTACTAACGCAGCAGATAATTCTTTTCCAAGATAAAAAGTTAAAGCGTCTAAAACTGGTTTATTATGTAATAATCCGCTTGATGATGACATTTTATATTATATCATAATATAAAAAAAAATTAAATAAAAAATTAATTAGTATCATAAGGCGGAAGATTATTTAAATTAAATCGTTTTCTCCTAAATAATAATTTAATATTTGCTCCACATTGTGAGCCTAATTTAAAAGGAATTACGACCCCATATTTATTCTTATAAGATATACTAAAACTCGCCTGATTGATTGGATTAGAACCTAATAAATCTACTAACCGATATTCATTCTTCGGTATATATAATACGCTTGGTTTATATTCACTACCAGTAACTAATCCTACTTCAATATCAGTAAGCATATTATTCACATTTGAGTTATTCCCACCATTTGTATAATTTAAATCATATTGATTACTATTATAAACTGCTGGAGTATTTGTAAGAGATACTGCTACTGGAAGTAAAGAAGAACTGAAAATCATTTGTGCGACTGGATTCCACATAGGGACAGGACTATAATCGCTTGTTAAAATATTCCAAGTAATACCATTAAGACTTATATCATTCACACCTTGATAATCTATTGGTTGAATATAATAATTAAATAAATAAGGTTGTTCGTTATATAATTGTAATGAAAAAGCATCAAAAGATAAATTCGCAATATTTAAACTATTCACACCATAATAAACAGAATTAAAACCTGATAAAAGATTATAAAGAGGTTCATTAAAAAACATTACATAATCAACTCCACTATTTAAATATGGTTGTTGAAGATTAAATCCACTATAATTTTCTATAAAACCATTAGCATAAGCAGATGATGTCGCAAAATTATATCCAGTTCCTACAAATTGAGTATATAATGAAATTAAATTAGTATTAGGGTCAATAGTTAAAAATGGAGATATAATACCAAATGTTCCTGCTAAAACATTAAAACAATTATTTATACAATTTATCCACCATTTCGCATTATAACAATTATAATATCCAGTAGTAATATCCTGTGTAGTTATTGGAGAATTAGGGATTTGATTTCCTGATGGGTCTAATGTTAATTGATTATTAGGTAGAGTTGCTGTTTTATCTTCAGCAGACCATAAAACATTTTGATAAACAGCATTAGATAAAATCCCTCCTATATTTTTTGCTATTGTAATAGTATAAATTGTTTTATCATAATCTTTATTATTTCCATCAAGTAAAATAATAGGAGTAAAAATAGGAAGTGTTACTGCTGGTGTATCAATTTCAAATCTGCTAATACCTAAATAATAATTATCAGGATTTTCTAAAAATGCTTGATTTCTTAATTCAGTAAATTCTAATTTTTGTTTCACTCTACCTCCTGTATTATCATTATTAATAACAGATAAATCTAAATATAGATGGTCTGGTTGAGAACTCATATAGTATATATTAGAATAATATATTAATTTTGGATATGATGTTGTATTTTTTATATAGATATTATAAAACATCATATCCAAAATCGCAAAATCCCTTTTTAATTAGTATCATAAGGAGGAAGATTCGCAAGATTAAATCGCTTTCGCCTAAAAAGTATTTTAATATTAGACCCACATTGTGCTCCCAATCTAAATGGAATAACTTGATTATATTTAGTTTTCCAACTTACACTAAAACTTGCTTGATGTATAGGAGTAATTCCATTTAAATCTACAAATCTATATTCATTTTCAGGAACATATAAAACTTGTGGTTTATATTCAGTTCCACTAACTAATCCAACTTGTATATCACTCAACATATTAGTTATAGAAGAGTTATTACCATAAGAAATATTAGATTGAATTGCTGGTGTATTATAAGGAACTGGAAGAGTATCATAAGATAAGACGACAGGAAGTAAGGAAGATGTGAATGCTATTGATTGAATTGGATTCCACATAGGGACAGGAGAATATTCGCTTTGTGTTATATCAAAAAGAATAGGAGGAGTTCCAATATTAGATTGAAATGTAGGCGAAGCAGGTGTAGTCGTAGGTTGAATATAATAATTAAAAAGATAAGGACGTTGTGATGCTAATGCTTGCCCTGTTGCTCCAGTAATATATGTATTATAATATGCTGGATTTCCAAAAGTAGTTCCATAATAAACCGAATTTAAGGAACTTAAGAGATTATAAAGGGGTTCATTAAAAAACATCGCATAAGTTACTGGAGGAGTAGAACCCTGACCTACCCAAGCAGGACTAACAACATTTATATCATTAGCACTTATAGACTGACAAGCGAAGCCTGGTGGTGTATAAAGAGAAATTAAATTGGTTAAAGGGTCTATTGTTAAAAATGGAGCACCATTAGTATCACCACCACCAGCACCCAAATATACTGCCGCTAAACAATTATTTATACAATTTATCCACCATTTAGCAGAATAGCAATTATAATAACCAGTTGTAATATCCTGTCCTGTAAAAGCAGAATTAGGAATAGTATTTCCTGAAGGGTCTAATATTTGAGGATTTTTAGGTAGAGGTGCTGTTTTATCTTCAGGAGACCATAAAACATTTAGAGAAAAAAGTCCTGATAATGTATTAGTAGGAGGTGACCCTATTACATTTCCCATAGTAATTGTGTAAGCAGTTTGATTTATACCTCCCTGTCCTGTAACACCATTAATATTAGTATATCCATCAGGACAATTCACCCCATCAACATTTAGTAAAGGAATGAATATAGGAAGACTTACGCCTGGCGTATCTACCTCAAATCTCGCAATTGATAAAAAATAATTGGAAGGATTGTGTAATATTGGATTAGTTCTACTTTCCTGAAAAGATAAAGAAGTTTTAGGTTGAGAACCTGTATTATCATTATTTATAATACTTAAATCTAAATATAAGTGGTCTGGACTGGAAGACATTTAGTATAATATAAGATAATATTTTAAATATTCAAGAAAATAAAATATTATTAGATATTATAACAGATGTCCCAAGATTTCCAAAAGGTTTTAGTCAAAGATGACAGATTAATGGTTACTGATAGTGTTAAATATGCCGTTATTAAGGGAGGTTCAAATATGACTTGTTCCCAATATAATGCTATTTCTCAATCGCCATCAAATATTACTTTTAATATCCAAGTGCCTTCCCAAGAAACTATTATTAGCAGAAATGCTTTAATTAGGACTACTCTAACATTTAGTGTAGTTGCTACACCTTATCCAGTTTTAAGCGCTACTGGTGCTACAGCAGTTTTTATTGATTATGGAAATCAAGATGCTTTCGGTCCTTTTCCTCTAAATCAATGTGTGAATAGCGTCCAATGGACTATCAACAATAACACTGTTTCACAGAATACCAGAGAAATTCTACCAGTTCTAACACGTATCCACGATAAACGTTGGTTGGCGAGATATAATGGTATGACTCCTACAATGTTTGATACTTATGGTAGTTATAATGATGCTGTAGGAAATATCAATAATCCTAATGGAAACTATCAATCATATATGGGTTTAGACAATGACCTTATTCCTCGTGGTGTATTCCCTGTTGGTATTACAGGACCTGCTGGAAATTTGATTTTGCCTAGCGGAGCAACAGCACAACAAACCGCATATATCACTATTACAATTACTGAACCAGTTTTAGTAAGTCCTTGGACTTTTGCTGGTGATGAAAGTTGTGGTATGTATGGTATTCAAAACTTGAATGCTGTTTATAACTTGAATGCCGTATCGCCTACTGCTTTCCGTATGGCGAATTGTGCGACTCGGTTTCTACCGAATGTGAATGGTAGTGTAGGACAACCAGTAGTTACTTTAGTCGGTGTGAATAATACTCAACTTCTTCTTCAGTATCTTACTCCTCACCCAAGTGATTTAATGCCTTCTCGTAATTGCTTGCCTTATTATGAATTACCACGTTATCTAACTACGAATTTGAATACTTTAGCAGGTGCTATTGGTATTTCACAATCTACTATAGTAGGAACAGAGGGTCAATTATTGAGTTTAGTCGGTCCTGCTCCTACGACTGGTCTTGGAACTCTACCTCAATTCACTCAACAAACAATAGTCAGTCAGTCTCTTCAATTGAATCAAATCCCTGATAAACTTTATATCTCTTGTCAGTTGCCTCCTTCTTCTCAATTTAGAAGTCCCTCTAATCCTGATTCATTCTTATCTATTCAAGGAATTAGTATCAACTGGAATAACTCCAGTGGTCTCTTATCATCTGCTACACAACAAGATTTGTGGCGTATGTCAGTAGAAAATGGTTCAAATCAAACTTGGTTAGAATTTCAAGGTTTCGCAAACGGACAGATGACAACTACTCAATATACTTCTCCTACTATTAATGGTATTACTGGTGGTGTATTTGTCCCCGTTGGAACGCAGAACTTTATCCAAACATCAGGTGCTGTTCTTATTTTGGAATTTGGAAAAGATATTGAATTAAAAGATGATTATTATGCTCCTGGTTCTTTAGGAAACTTTCAACTCCAATTCAATTTAATTGTTTATAACTCTTCTCCATTTTCTCTACCTGCTAATTCAGTTGTTCTTCAAACAATCGTCCAAAATTCTGGTGTCTTCTCATTGGAACGAGGTGTTGCTTCAAGTTATTTAGGTATTCTTACAAAGGCGGACGTATTGGAAGCATCACGTGAAAAACCTTATGCTTATAGTGATGCTATTCGTATGGTCGGTGGAAAATCCAGTTTCTTCAATCGCTTGGCGACAGTTATAGGGAAAGTCGCACCAAAATTAGCACCTATTGCGAAGGAAGCAATGGCGGATTTTAAAGCATCAAAAGGTATGGGTGTTTCAGGTGGTGGTGTATCAGGTGGTCGTCATCATCGTAAAGTGGGTATGGGTGCTTTAGAAGACCGATTATATTAAGAAGGAGACCTTTATTAAATAATATATAATAGTAAGAATGTCTCTTTCATATAAAGATTTAGTATTTGAATCCAATAGAATAGATAAATATATGAGAAAAGAAGAAGTTGATATTTATCAAGAGTGGGAGGATAAATTATATGAATATAGTATGGAGTTATTTATGCTACCAGAGGACATAAATTTAAGATGTAATGATATAAAAAGGTTTGTTATAAGACAACCAAATAGTCAGTTTGTATATTTCCCTTTATTGCGTGAATTTGATATATTTTTCAGCGTTAAATCAATTACAAATGCCGAACATATCCTAAAATTAGAATTATGTTATGCTGATGGGTTAGAAAAAATAAAAGATGTTGAATTTAATAAAGATATATGCGTTCCCTTATATATTTATCAATGTATTAAAATAGAATATGATGATGTAGAGAATGTTCCAGTAAAAGTTGAGATGATATATTCTGTTGGATTATTAAAACATAAATATAAAAATAATATAACTTTAAAAAAATAATAATGATATATTATAAAAAAATGAATAATATATCATCTTCTGTATCAATTCAACCGACTGATACAATCATAAATAATTCGCAAGCAATAGTAGCAATAGTTTTATCAGTAGTATCACTTATAAGTGGAATATTAATTCACTATAAATTAAAACATTTTAAGTTTTGCGGATGCGAAAGTGATTGTGTAAGTTCTCCACCTCCAACTCCAAAACCTTCAACAACGCATTTAGAACCTGTAATAAGATATACAGAAGTTTAATAAGTGATTTGGATATGATGTTGTAAGTTATTCTATATAAAAGTGCTAACATCATATCCACTTAATTATTTTATTGATTTGAATAATGCTTCCGCAATACCATATAATTATACATATTTCCTTTATCAGTATTCTTTAAAGCGTCCGCACTATTACCATCTAATCCTTCGGTTCTCGCATTATGTCGGTTATGAGTTTTTGTATGATAAATCATCTTCTTAATTTTATTCATATCAAAAAAACGGCATATCATAAAATCATCACCTAAAAATTGTGCTTTTTTAATTGCTCCACTAACCCAATTTGTATAAGTGAATGGAGTAAGAGGAAGAAAATCCCATTTGGATAATTCATCTAATTTCGGCATATTAGAATAAAAAGTCGCAATACCACAATAACCTTCTAAAAATTCAACTTGGTCTAAATGATTTAATGTAATGACATATTCTCCTTTTTCATTCATATTAAATCCTGAAAATCCTATTGCGATTTTAGTATTACGGAGGTCTTTAAAACTTGTAAGTTGTCTTACATAATTTTCTACGAGTTCAGGGTGATAAACTTGGTCGTCATCAACGAAAATCATAATATCATAAGGATTTAGATTAGGAAGATGAAGAAGACCAATGAATTTAGTAGCAGGACCGAAATCTTCTACATAATTCAATACGATTTTTTTAGTATCAATCATAGATTTTAGAATAGGATTTGTAATCTCATAAGGAATTCCAAAACGAGCTGATATTTTTGGAATACTTAAAACGATTGTAATCTCTTTATGAGTTTGTTTTAAAAGTGAAAGTAGAGTATCAATCAAACCTTTTCCATTCAATCTTGGAGGAATCGTTGTTAGTCCTAAATAAATCATTTTAATATATCAAAAGAAAATATATTTAATATATTAAACACATAAATTAGATATTTATATATAGCAAAAAGGAGGATAATTGTATAATGTATTTCTTGAATTATATGGATTATTTATCATATCTATTGATAAAGGGAATGGTTCATTATTTTTTTCAGGAGGAGTTTTAAAATGCTTTTTATTTAAATAAGTTAGTTCAAAAACATCAGGAATACTAATCCCTTGATACATCCGTTGAGGACTATAATTATTTTCGTGGAAATGGATTATATAATGTGTTTCATTTAATTTCGCAAAAATATTTTTCTCTCTAATAGAATAAGGAGTATGAAATTCCAAAATAATTTGTTCTATTTTTTCTAAATGTTCTTTTTTTAAACTTTTTATCCAATCTACTTCTCCACCTTCAATATCCATTTTTATAAAAATTCCATCATCAACTGAATCTATATATTCTTGTAAATTAGTAAGTCCATCATCATTATAATAACCAATATTTTTTTTAATAAATTTTATATTAGGTATTTCACTTGGAGGTATTTCAATAGTTCCATCAAACATATAACCTTTTGTATCAGGATAAAATTTATTAAATTCTTTTTCAAAAGAAATATCATCTGCTATACCTCCTGATAAAAAAAGTTTATATTTAATATCAGGTATTTCATTAATAATATAACCACCATCAAACATTTTGCCTAAACGAAGTTTTTTAAAAGGAGTTTTATAAACTTTCAAATCTAATATATCCATTTTCTATAATATACTAAAAGAAAATATATTTAATATATTAAACATAAAAAAAAAATGGATATGATGTTTGTTTTTTTATAGATATAACTTACAACATCATATCCAAAAAACTTCTTATCTCCAACTTCCAAAACTCTTATGCGAAAAAAATTGGTTATTATAAAGGGATAAATCATTATAATTACTTTTTTGTTTATGGTATATAGTAGTGATTACATCAGGACCACATACCCATAAAATATCTGTATGCGATAATTTTTTCTTCTTTTCTAAAAGAAAAAGTTGTTTCATTCGTTTGATACATTCTTCAATACATTCTTTTAAAAAATGATGATGAGTGATTTTAGAACCGAATAAGAAATTTGCTATTCTAACTTTATTATCAGGATTCTTACATTCTCTATCACCCAATAATCTAATATCAACAATATGTTCTATAAATAAAATAATATTAGAAGAGACTTCAGGAAAAGATTTAGTAATAAAACAATCTATATCGCAATATAAACCTCCATAATAATAGATATATAATAAACGTCCTAAATCTGCTTTAATAACCCAATTAGGTATTAGATTATATAATTCTAATAAATCAGGAAATGTATCTAATTTTAATAAAGATTCAATATCTTTAGGACCAATAGTTTTATGATTAGGAATAAATTTTTGATTATTAAAAATAACATTTTTTGAAAAATCATTTTTCTCATCAGGTTTAAAATTCCACATATATATAATATTATTCATTTTGTATTATATATATATAATATTTATGTTTAAACTTTCGCATAAACTTCTGTTTGTTCTTGGACGGAATTTCCCATTTTATCTGCTAATGCCTTCATCTTTTCAATTGGAACTAAATTACTAACTGCTTGATGTCGGTTTAGAGTTGTAGAGAGTTTCTTACCAATACATTCACCCAAATGCGAATAAACAACTCCAAGACGATTACGAGTGATTTTCTCATTCGCATTATTAGATAAGAACGCCCAGTTATGCCCTCCATTAAACTTATCTACCTGTTCCTTATATTTGCGGAGAGTTGTATAAAGGTCATCACTGATTTTTATATTCTTTTGTCCGTAGGATTTCGCAGTCTTATATTGATTCATTTGATATATAGCAGTATTCGCTTTCTTATCCAAGATGATATAATTATATTCATCACTCATCTTCTCTGCTTTCTTTGTAGGTTTCCATACGAGTTTAGAATCCGCCAAATCATTACGAGAAGGAATATCTTGATAAAGACAGAAGAGAACATAATTGCGAAAATTCATTAAGTCTTTTGGAGATTTCACATCATCAACAACTTTCTCTTTTAAACAATCTTTAATTTTGGAGGCATCTTCAGGACTAATCCAATTCACTTTCATCTTATCGCTTTTTTCGCCATTCACAAGATTACCTTTAATATCAGTTGTGAGTTTCTCAATTTCACTTCCATATTCACTTAATGCTTTTTCAATCGCTTTTTTAGTTTTAGGAGTTTCTAAACAACGGATTAAGACGATAATAGATGCGAGTTTTGTTTTAATAGTATTTGGTTTTTCATATTCCTTTTTAAGAATTTTCACAATCTCGTCATTCTTTAAATAAAGGTCAGGGAGGGATTTGCTCTTAATGAGTTCTAAAACTTTATTAATAGCATTAGTATAAGTCTTTAAAGAGAGGGGTGATAAATCACTTTTCTTTTCATTCAAGATTTTCGCAATTTCGGTTTCCATTATATATACTTATAGCAGAGAAAATATATTTAATATATAACGAATTAAATATATTAGTTTAATTTAGCAAATTTAAAATATTAATTAAATGTATAGAATGTCTTTCGCTAAAGATTATGCTTTTGGAAAATTAAAAGAAAACTCAATTCTTTCTAAACTTCGTAAATTTTTTAATGATGAAACTATTTATCAAACAGATAATTTTTGTAAATATGATTTTGGAAGTAAAATAAGTAATAGGAAAATAGAACAGAAGAGTCGTAAAAATTTATATTCAACTTATCCTACAACTCTAATCCCTGAAGATAAATTAGGAAAAGATATTACATTAGTATTTAGTTTTAAAGATGGAGATTACTTTATAGATTATGACGAAGAGAGATTTAAGAACTTTGAGAAGAAAATCTTTTGTAGGGATTATCGTAGTGATTTTATAGATATGCCTAAACCTTATGTATATATACCTATTACAGAATTAAAAATAATGGAATAAAACTATTATATGTATTATGGTATTAGAAGAGTATCAATTCCATTATTAAATCTATCTATATATTTTGAATAATTTAATTGTTCCATACAATATGTTTTAAGACAGAAATTACTTTCTTCTTTATAATCAGGATATGAACTACAAATATTATCGTAAAGATATGTTCCATAAAAATCTTTATTTTCATATAATATAACAGGTCTATATTTAGTTATGGTTTCTAATGATTTTGAAAATATAAAATTTTCACTTCCTTGTGCGTCACAATGTATATAACCAATATCTTCTAATTCCATATTATCTATTGTTGTTAGTTTAATAACTTCACCATCTGTTCCAAGTCCAATACCACCAAAATTACAACCTAAATTACTTTCTTCATTATATCGTTTTGATACTATACCTCCACCTCCATCTATATCAACATTATTCATTATTCCATTTCCTTCATAACAGAAGACACCTAAATTATTAGGTATAATTTTATGTTGTAAATTATTTTGATTAATATTTTTAACCAATAAATTATACATATTCTGTTGTGGTTCATATACATATATTTTTTTATTTTCATTTAAAAAAGAAGAATATACAATACTTGATTTTTCAC
>Ga0114969_10004952_pt1 | contig 10503 bp, 10 predicted proteins | sample M_130807_MF_Meta_FD_87316 | JGI IMG/M metagenome (GOLD analysis project Ga0114969, IMG submission 87316) | Freshwater microbial communities from Lake Montjoie, Canada to study carbon cycling - M_130807_MF_MetaG | ecosystem: Environmental > Aquatic > Freshwater > Lake | place: Lake Montjoie...
AACTTCAACAATGGTTCCCACCAACGTGATTGGCTTGGCCGTCACGGCGTACGCGGATCGCAAGGACGCCCAACGAGAAGATCAGCAAGAAGATCAGCAAGAAGGCCAGCAAGAAGATCAGCAAGAAAATAAGAAAAAAATAGAAGGCAAGCAAAATTCCGCACAAGATGATTCAAAAATAAATTCTTCTCCCGCCACCAAGCCAACACCAACCCCAACACCCGCGCCCAAAAATCCGTGACCCACACACGTTCAACAACGGCGTGTTGGCCCATTGCCGCGCGCGCCCCAATATCATTTGTCGAGCCACCTTTGCTGGCGGGCATTCTGAATTGCACGCCGGATTCATTTTCCGACGGCGGAAAGTTTGCCACCACCGATCACGCCATCGCGCATGGCCTGCGCCTGATCAATGAGGGCGCGGACATTCTTGATGTGGGTGGTGAAAGCACGCGCCCTGGCGCGCAACGCGTGTCAGCCACTGATCAAATTCGCCGCATCGAGCCCGTCATTCGTTCGCTTCGTCAACAAAGCAACATTCCTATCAGCGTGGACACAACGTTAAGCCTGGTCGCGCAGGCGGCCATCGCCGCGGGCGCGAATATTGTCAATGATGTCAGCGGGGGCGAGGAGGATGAAAATATTTTACGTGTCGTGGCGAACACCGGCGCGGGCTTAATTCTTATGCATCGACTGAGGCCGCCAGGCCAGGATGAATACAGCGACCAATATCAAATCAACCCGGTGTACAACGATGTTGTGCAAGATGTGTTGGCGCACCTTCTGCGTTTGGTGGAGCGCGCCCATTCATTTGGAGTGCGCAAAGAGCATGTTGTCATTGACCCCGGATTTGGATTTGGAAAAAGTGTCAATGACAATTTTACATTGTTGCGCCGTCTGAGCGAAATCACCCAAAGCCAAATTCCCGTGCTGGCCAGCCTTAGTCGCAAAAGTTTTTTGGGCGCGGCCTGTGGTGCTAAAAATCCAAGCGAGCGATTGCCCGCATCGCTCGCCGCCGCGGCATTGGCCAAGCAGGGCGGCGTCGCCATTCTGCGCGTGCACGACGTGTTGGAACATCGGCAATTTCTAAGCATTTCCGCGGCGTGCACTGCTTGCTAGTATCAATTCATCGCAAGCGGATCGTCCGGCGGCGATTCAGTGAAAAATATCCAGGACACATTGTCCACAGTTGATGAGGAAACCATGGCCAGCCCAAACACAATCGAATTCACAGAAGCAAATTTTGATAGCGAAGTTCTCAAGAGCGCCGTTCCAGTGTTGGTGGACTTTTGGGCGGAGTGGTGCCAACCGTGTCGCATGCTTGGTCCCACCATCGATCAAGTTGCGGAAGAAACCAAAGGCAAAGCCAAAGTTGGCAAGGTTGATATTGATCAACATCAATCCATCGCGCTCAAATACGGTATTCAAAGTATTCCGACCATCTTGCTTTTTAAGCAAGGACAACTTGTGAAAAAATGGGTTGGCGCGGTGCCCAAGGCCACGCTTCTCACCACTCTCAACGAGACCATCGGCGCGGCATAAGGCTCAACGCCGCATGTGCGCACGAAGAACCACGTTGGCAAGACGTCGTCAAACGTTGCGGCAGTATGTACAATGTTTCTCCATCGATGCCTATGCGATGTTGGTTTCATCATTGGATTGCGTCTGATTTGATTTGGCAAAACTGGGCCTGTAGCTCATTTGGTAGAGCGCTTCCATGGCATGGAAGAGGCGGTCGGTTCGATCCCGATCAGGTCCACTTCAACACCCCGTCATTGTCCAACAATGGCGGGGTTTTTATTTACACATCAAGCCTCAATATAATCTGAATGAAAGTCAAGTAGTTTCATCGGTGGATTATTTCACAATCACAATCATAAGCCAAACATGTCACGCACCACACACACATCAAAGTTCGCATGGATGTTCCCGGCGCTATGTATCGCCGCGTTGGGAGTGGTCATCGCAATCAATCCATTTGGCGCCACCGTTTCGCGCGCCGCTGATCACTCCGCGCAATCCGCCGTTGAGTCGCCGCGCTTTCAACATGTGATTTTAATTTCCGTGGACGGTCTTCGCCCAGAGGCCATCTTGCCACCACTTGTCCAACACCATTCGGCGTTCCAGCAACTTGCCCAAGGCGCGTGGACCGCGCAGGCCCGTTGCGATCCTGATATTTCAGTCACGCTTCCAAATCATATTGACATGATCACTTCTCGACTTGTCGCGGGCGAGAACGGTCATGGCTGGGTCGGCAATATCGATCCGCCTTCACGCACAATGGGTGGAACACTGCATTTGAAGCCTGGCCACTATATTCCCAGCGTATTTGATGTCGCCCACGATGAAGGATTGCAAACCGCATTGGTCGTGGGCAAGTGGAAATTTGTGTTGTTCGAGCAAAGTTATGGCGAAGACGCTGGCGGTCCAGATGATGTGGCTCCCAATTACGGCAAAGATAAAATTGATTGCTTTGTGTGCTCTCCCAATTCAATGGACCAAGTGCAACAACTTGCCGCATTTATTCAAAGCGCCGGCGATCGCCAGAAAAAAACATTTACCTTTCTTCATTTGGCGCTACCTGATTTTGTCGGACATGCTTCTGGCTGGGACTTGTCCGATGGCTCCGCGTATCGCCAAGCCCTGCTTGACATTGATACAGCGCTTGGATTCGTGTTGTCCAAGATCAACAACTCACCAACTCTCAAAGACCGAGTCGCCATTGTGTTAACCGCTGATCACGGAGGCGGAGTACCGTTCATCAGCCACTTGGACCCAGAGGCGCCCGTGAATTTCACAATTCCATTCTTGGTGTGGAGCGGCGTGAATCAAACCCAAGTTGATTTGTACGCCATCAATGCCAAAACGCGTCATTGTCCCGCGGCCAACGAGCGCTTCACCGCCAATCAACTTCCACCCATTCGCAACTCCGATGCCAGCAACACATGCCTTATGTTGCTTGGGTTGCCAGCCATTCCTGGTAGCACGGTCAACGCTGGGCAAGATTTGCAAATTACTTCTACGTTGCAAAAATAATCGCGCGCGCCACAAATGCAAGAACGCACTATTGTTCGCAAGCGTGTTTCGATTTAAAAATACAAATCGTGTAGGCTTATTACATGGCTGAATTCTGGCTCATTTCTCCGCCTGGAAATAAGGATGCAAGATTTCAACTTGCTTCGCCTGGACCAATTTCAATTGGCCGCGAAATCAGTTGCGGCATTGTCTTGGCCGATCGCGCCGTGAGTCGTCAGCATGCCACTCTCTCGTGGACGCCGCCAACCACTCAAGAGCCTGGAAGTTGGCGCCTTGAGGATTTGGGTAGTTCAGGCGGCACGTTTGTCAATGGAATGCGCTTGTCACCTAGTAAAGCTCTTCCATTGCAACACGGCGATCAAATTCAAATCGCGCCGTGGAACTTTGATGTGATTGATCAGCAATCATCCATCAACGGCGCGCGCACCATTGTGATGTCGGGTGCCAAAGAACAACAGCAAGAAGGAACCCAAATTGAGCGCGTCACTATTTCCGCGCCCGCGACATTCGCGCAAAATCAACTTGTGTTGCTTCTTCAGTCGAACGAGGCCATTCATAAAGCCAAGGACGAATCGGCGGTCTATGAAGCGTTGGTGAATGCCGTTTCCAAATCCACTCGCTTTGAGAATGTCGCGTTTGTGCGTAGCACGGGTCAGGGCGAGGCTGTGGATGTGCTCGCGCAAGTTGGAAACATTCAAGATCCAAGCGGCAAAACCCGCATGAGCCGCACCATGTTGCGCCAAGCTCGCGAAGGTCCAGTTGTTGCCAAAGCCAACGCCACCGGCGGTGGCATTGCCATGAGTTTGCAGGGCATGGATGTTCGCCGCGCTATTTGTATTCCCGTTGAATTCGCCGGCGCTCTGTTTGGGTTTCTGTATTTGGATGATTCACAGCAACGCGATGACGCCATGCTTACCGAAACCGCAAGTGTGGCTGGCGCCGTGGCGCGCATGGCCGCGCAAAGTTTGGGCAATCAGCAACGCGCGCGCATGGAGCAACGTCTCGCCATGGAGAAGCAACTTATGTTTGAAGGCTTCACGCACTCGCTCATCCTCACGATTGACGCCAAGGATCCTTACACGCGTGGACATTCCGAACGTGTCGCAATTTATGCAAAAATGTTGGCGGAGGCCGCCAACCTAGGTCCTGAAATGATGGAACTCGCGTATCGGTGCGGCAGGGTGCATGACATTGGAAAGATCAACGTTCCGGGCGATCTTCTGCGCAAACCCTCGCGCCTGACCGCTGAAGAGTTCGCGCAAATCACAGTGCATCCAGAAGCAAGCTATAAAATTCTGCACCCGATTCCACAAATGCGCGACGTATTGCCTGGCGTTCTTGAGCATCATGAAAAGTGGGACGGTTCTGGCTATCCCAACAAATTAGTTGGCGAGAAAATTTCTGTCCTTGGAAGAATTATTGGCATCGCGGATTGTTTTGACGCAATGACCAGCTCCCGCGCCTATCGACCGGCGCGTGAAATTGGCGAAGTGTTGGTTGAAATTGAAAAATGTCTTGGCAAACACTTTGATCCGGAGTTAGGCAAAGTTTTCTTGTCCATTCCCGTTCACAAACTCCTCGAGCATATTGTCACGGCTTCCCCGGCCCAAGCAGAACAGAAATCCATTTAAATTCATCTGTGTTGTCCAGCAATATTTTCACCAGCATCGTGAGCGGCACGCTTAAGAACATGCCCACCGGACCAAGGATCCATCCCCAAAACACCAGGCTAAGAAATACAACCGCGGCGCTTAGGCCCAGTTTGCGGCCAAACAATTTTGGCTCCAGCCAACTTCCAATCGCCAAATTTATGAACACTTGGGCCACCACCATGATCAACGCCATCTGCCAGGTATTCACCGCCAAGCACAGCAGAACGGCCGGGATCGCCGTGATAATTGCGCCAAAGGTTGGAATGTAATTTAGAAAAAAAGCGGTCAGCCCAATGAACAAAGCGTACGGCGTGTTCAGCGCGTAGCAACTTGCGGCGACCAACACCGCGGTTAAAAAATTTGTTTGTGATTTCACCGCAAGGTAGCTTTGAATGTCGCTGACAATTTTTCGATATCGACCAAGATCATCCTCGGGGCGTCCAGTGATCAAGCGAATTTTACTTGGCAGAACCGACGCCTCGCCCAATAAAAATGCCAAAGTAAGAATCACGAACAATCCACTTTGCGCCAAGTTGGCCAATGCCTTCACAAATTCGCTGGCATAGCCCAGCACGTCGCTGGGATTTGTTTTGGCGATCAACGTGTCCAGGTCAAGATGAATGCCCCGCGCCGCCAAGTCCGTGTTGAATTCCAAAAGCTTGGCGTCAAGCACGCTTCGATATTGTGGAATTTGTTGCGCGAGAACCGCGACGTTTTTTGTCGCGATTGTGGTGGCCCATAAAATCAGGAACACAATCACAATCATCAGGAACCCCGCGGCAAGCCACCTTGGCATTCCAGTTCGGCACAAAAACGCCAATGCCGGCAGGCTTACCACGGCTAGAAATATCGCCGCCAAAATTGGAACCACTAATGGTGCCGCCGCTTTCAGGCCCGCCAAGATAATCACCGCCGCGGCCGCGCTGAACAAAATTCGAGAGCCACGGCCCGCTTGGTTGTTTGAAGGGGTTGTCAAAGTCATCATTGTAATCCTACGACATACCGCAATACAGGATATGTACGCGTTGATGTACTACAGTCAATTTATAATGCCAAACATCATCGTGCACAATATGCGCCAATTTCTAAATTCAACTCCACGCGCGCTGATCATGTGTCTTCTTGTGCTGGTTGCGACACGCGCATACGCGCAAACTCCCCAGCCCACGACGCCCACTGCCGTGCCAGAGATACAACTCACCAGGCTGTTTCCCAACGTGGCATTGCGACGACCGATTCAAGCCATTCAAGCGCCGGGCGAGCCTGAGATTTTATATGTGGTTGAACAGGCCGGCCGCATTCTTAGACTTGATGAAAAAAATGATCAAGTGAAATCAGGCGATGTGTTTGTGGATATTCGAGCGCAAGTGAATTCCAAAAATAATGAGGAGGGACTGCTATCGATTTGCTTTGACCCAAATTACGTCGCGAATGGATTTCTTTACATGTACTACAGCGCGGACAAACCAAGGCGATCAATTCTGAGCCGGTTTCACGTGAGTAGTGATCGCAAATCCGTGGACGTGGACAGTCAAATAAAAATTCTGGAAGTGGCCCAGCCTTATTCAAATCACAACGGCGGCACAGTGCTCTTTGGCCCAGACGGCATGCTGTATCTCAGCCTGGGTGATGGCGGCGCGGCCAATGATCCGCATGGACACGGGCAAAATCTGCGAACACTTCTTGCATCCGTTCTTCGCATTGATGTGAGTCAGTGCACCAAGGAATCTCCCTACGCCATTCCCGCCGACAATCCATTTGTGGACACCAAGGGCGCGCGAAAAGAAATTTGGGCTTACGGATTGCGTAATGTGTGGCGCATGGGCTTTGATCGCGAAACCAAATTGCTTTGGGCGGGGGACGTTGGTCAAGATCAATATGAGGAGATTGATGTCATTGTGAAAGGTGGCAATTATGGCTGGAATGCCCGCGAGGGATTTCATGAATTCGCTCCCGGCAGTAAAGGCGATTTTGGCGACACCTATAGAGAGCCCGCGTACGAGTATTCGCATAGCAATGGCGTGAGCGTGACGGGTGGCTATGTGTATCGCGGCAAAAAATATCCCCAACTCAACGGCATTTATTTTTTCGCCGACTTTGGATACGGCATCATCTGGGGCGCGCGCTGTCAGGATTTAAAACTGGGTCCACCCCGAAAATTAATCCACCGTAGCGCCAATCTATGGAGCAGTTTTGGCGAGATGCTGAATGGGGAACTTGTGTTGTGTTCGTTTGATGGTGGCGATCGCGGCCCCGGCTCGCTTTGGAAAATCACCGGCGCGCAAACTTCAACCGCCGATGTAGCCCGGTGAATTCCACCAAGGCTCGCTCATCTCAGGGTAGTTGCCTTGATCAACATTCGGGTCCTCGTTGTCGCCGTCATCCAAGTCGTAATAGGTCACGGGTTGTCCGCCCTTGTTCATTTGTTGTGTTTGATATTGCGTTGGTGACTTGTCGCCTTGCCAAAGCGATGGCTGGCTTTGACATCCACAAAGCATAAACACACCCAACAGAAGCGCTTTCAAAGCATGCGATTGAACCTGAATCATGTGTGTCACTCTAGCACCTGCGCCATGGGTGTTATTCCCGTGGGAACGCCGGCTCTGTCTGCACCGGGCGCCCAACTGCGCGCCTCAACGGAATCGCCCTCTCGCGCGATCAACATGAACCAACCATCGCTGAAATAAATCGCGATCCCGCCTTGTTGCTTCTGCCAAAATCCGGTGTTGATTGCGTCAATGCTTTTCATAGCGATGCCGTTGCTTTGCAGGGCGATATAAAATTCTTGATCTTTCCATTTCGCATCGGCGCTACGCGTCTTCCACACGCCCGCCCATTGCGTTGAGTAGTTAAGAACTTTCACCGCCTGCCCAAATGAAGTTGGCGGACCTTGCCGATTTGTCCGCGGCGCATATGAATATTTCTCAAATCCAATGTGTCCCAACTGGATCACATCCAGCCAACCATCTGTCCAATTCAAGATCAACACGCCTTCTTCCACCTTCCATGTGCCGTGTTCACCCTTGGCGCCGTCGGGGCCTTTGCACCAATTGCTTATGGCCACGCCATCGTTGAGCAGATTCACATTAAACAATGCATTTTCACTGTCGGTCAGCGCCCAAGTTCCCTCTGCGACATCGCGCGTGATTTCAGTATTCACGGATCCACTTTTTGGCGCGCCAGAAACGCACGCGCATTCAAGCACGCTCACTGCAACAACAAAAGCAAGAGCAAATATTTTCATACATTTCATATTGCCCATGGTATCTACGGTTCGCGTGCCTGGATCACGCCGCGGCAACAAAACCCTCAATCCATCGCAACGTATTGGTTTCTAGCCAGCATTCATGTGCGTCACGTTGTTGCGCCATCTCCCGCGTCTTCTCGAACTTCTTGTTGACGAACCCAACCACTTGGCGCAGTCACCGCACGAGCGATCAGAAGGTTCATCGCATGATCAAGTCGAAGCGGCGCATAGTTCCAACAATCAACCCCCACATCCATACTGCGACCAACCTCCTGTAGCGCTCCGTGCGTGTGACCATACATGTGCAGAGCGCCACTGAGTTGCCCGCGCCAAGCTCGAAGCGGATAGTGGCAGACAATCACCCGTTCATTTCCAATCTCGCGACGAAAGCTCATTTGATCTTTCACCAATTCAAAGAGCGAGTGAAATCGCTCCGATTTGGGATCATGGTTTCCACGAATCAAACGAATTTCTTTACAGCGAATTTGTCGGCGCATTGTGCGCGCGTGTTCAACCTGCGCGTCTTGGCCCGCAGGATGGGGCCCGCAAAAATCTCCGATGTGAATCAACACGTCGCGTTTTTCAACACGGCGATTAAGCGTTTCTAAAAAATGGGCGTCCATGCTTTCCACATCCGCGAAGGGTCTTTGAAACAGCGAAAGTGCGTGAGCATCGCCAAAATGGGTGTCGCCCGAAATCCAGATCGTCTTCGCCATGTTCATAGGCTAACCAAAGGCCGCCGCAATCGATCTCGGTCTCTGCGTTGGTTGGTTTCAAACTTGTTCCCATGAATTCGCTATAACTATCCCCATGCTCAAAGGCTTGTCCAACACCAAGCACTTTTTACAAATCGAAGGTTTGTCCCGTGAACAGCTTCAGGGTTTGCTCGCGGCCGCCAAAAACAATTTGGCGGTGGCAGATCAACGAGTGGCCCGCAAGGACGCATTGGCCGGCCGCGTGATTGCCAATTTATTTTTTGAGGATTCCACCCGTACTCGTTGTAGCTTTGAAACAGCCGTGCATCGACTTGGCGGTGAAGTATTTACCCTTGCCGCAAGTGGTTCTAGCGCGAGTAAGGGCGAAAGCTTGGTGGACACCGCCCTGAACATAGAAGCCATGGGCGTAAGCGGCCTTGTCATTCGCTCCACAATTGCAGGCGGTCCAGCCATGGTGGCCAAGCGGGTTTCTATTCCAGTTATTAATGCGGGTGACGGCCGCCACGAGCATCCAACTCAGGGCCTACTTGATCTATTAACTCTTCAGGAGTCTTTGGGGTCCCTTCAGGGGAAACGAGTCGCCATTGTTGGAGATATTGCCAACAGCCGAGTCGCACGCTCGGCAACTCATGGTCTTGCAATTCTTGGTTGCAATGTTGTTCTAATTGGGCCTCCAACCTTGGTTAACAAGTCACACCAAGAAATGACAAAATTTGATGAACTTGTGACCATTTCACACGATTTAGATTCTAATTTACGCGATATTGATGCTATAATGATGCTTAGACTTCAGACCGAAAGAGCGGCATCTTACGGGGTATCATCTGATTACAGGACATTGTACGGACTTACAACCGAGCGCGCGCTTAAATTAAAAAACGGGGCAGTTGTTCTGCATCCTGGACCAGTCAATCGTGGCGTGGAAATCGATGATGCGGTTGCAGATGAATTTGGTGGAACCCGGATTTTGCGCCAAGTTACTCACGGAGTTGCCGCAAGAATGGCCGTCTTGGAGCAAGTTATTAGACATTAGCGGCTGATATTTTTCTGCCGCCCGCAATGTAATGTATTGAAATGTAATTAAAAAATGCGCTACAAGAGGCACTCATCTCAAACAAATTTTTAGGCTTCGAGTAAATTCGACCCCTCTATATCACCGATACTAGTCAACTGCCACAACAACTTTCGAAGACACATACCGGTTCAAATTTGCCTAAATCTATCACCTGTATTTTTATGTTGGCGCTACTAGCGTTCACCGCTCTTAACGGATGCGAAACGGATGGTTTTTTCGATCCAAGCCGAACAGGTTATTTTGAAACAACCCCATCAGCCATTCCAATTTTAACCCGCCTCGATGTTATAGAACAGGCGGTTGATGGTCCTGAATTTGTCAATCCAACACCTGAGGATTTGAAACCTGGAGATTTGTCCTACAAATTCTCGCCAGGCGACGTGCTCAAAATTCAAATTCCAAGTTTGATGCAAACTGGGCAAACAGAAATTGCCGAAAGAGTGGTGGATCAAACTGGAGATATTCAACTTCCTGTGATCAACAAGGTGCAGGCCGCGGGTCTTACCACAGAAGAATTGCAGGCAAGTATTGAAAAAAAGCTGGAGGGAATTATTAAAAACCCAAAAGCTTTCGTTTCGTTGCAAGAAGGTCGTGCATTTCAGTTTCGCATCCTTGGGTCCGTGGATCAACCTGGGCTATACGCACTGAACAAGCCCGATCTTCGATTGCTCGACGCAATCGCAACCGCCCGTGGAGCAAGCGCAAGCACCACCAGAGTTTTTATAACTCGAGAAAAAATCTCCGATGAAAATAAAGTGACCTACGGCAAAAAAGCCG
>Ga0114969_10004953_pt1 | contig 10502 bp, 9 predicted proteins | sample M_130807_MF_Meta_FD_87316 | JGI IMG/M metagenome (GOLD analysis project Ga0114969, IMG submission 87316) | Freshwater microbial communities from Lake Montjoie, Canada to study carbon cycling - M_130807_MF_MetaG | ecosystem: Environmental > Aquatic > Freshwater > Lake | place: Lake Montjoie...
AAATTACTTTGCGAAATATCACTTACCCTGACGATTCCAAGGTGTGAGTCATATCTGAGTTGATTTCTTGACCCAAGCATTTCAAATGAAAAAAAAGAACCTTCAAAATGATCAACAGAAACTAATGTCATAGAGGGTGAATTTTTATGTATTCGGAAGTCACCTTTCACCAAATCTCCTATTTCAATATCTGAAAATGTCTTAGGAAATAAGAGTTGCCAAAGCGCCAACATATGAGATCCAGAATGCAAGAGTCCGTTATTAAACCAGCCTATTAGAGTGAACGGACCAGGAAAGGTTGAATCATTCAATTGTTTTGAAAGATCTTGGAATACTGAATGATAATTCCTTTGGTAATTCACAAAAGTTTCTATGCCCTTCCTAATTGAGATATCTTTCATAATTTTAATTTCGATAGAAGAACTCGAGGCTGGTTTCTCGAGTAAAATTACTCTAGGATTTAAATTGGCAACCTGACGATAAGTTTCTAAATGTGTGTTAGTGGGAGTTGCGATAATTACCAAATCAATTTGGGCATCGTAGGGAAGATCTGATATTTTAGTGAAGGTATCCACACCTAACTTATTTTTGAAATCTTCGCATAACCCAAGATCACTATCAATACCGTACACCAGTTCAAAATCTTCTAAAGAACCTATAGTTTTCGCGTGAGTTAAATGCACAGTTTTATCTTCTAAATTGGAATCATACTTAAAACCAATATTACCCAATCCAACAAGAAGGCATTTTATGCTCATGAATCACCCTTCCGTACAACTCGTGAATTAATTTCTATCAAGCCCGGATTTTCTCGCAAGAATTCAATAATCTCTGCACAAGAAAAGTCATTCCTTGGTGAAAAATAAGTGAGGATCTCGCTGATAAATTGGAAATCTTCAATTTGGTCCAACGTTAAACCGAGGTCAGGCCAAGTAAGATTCAAAGGTGCAAGCACATTGCAAAGCTTAAAAATATCAGGATTTCGCGTAATGTGCAGTGTAACGTGTTCTCGTTCTACCCTGTCATTAGTAATGGTTGAGGATTTCTTAAGAGCCGACAATCGAAGGACTTGAGTATCCATTCCATCTGGATATGAGCGTATCAGTGCATTCGAAAGATATTCCGGTTGTTCACTATCAAAAGTATTTATGCACTCGCGAATTAGTTTTGGATCGATTAGGGGACAGTCACCTGTTAATGCGACGATAGTCGAAGCATTAAATTCTTCGGCAGCACCAATTACTCTTGCAAGAACGTCATTCTCGCTTCCACGGAAGTAATCAACACCTAAATATTGTGCTTCAGCGACAATTGCTTTATCTGCTTCATTGCTTGTCGTTGCTATTACGATTCTCTCGATTTCTTGAACTTGCTTAACTCTGTCAATCATAAGTTCCAACATGGTCTTTCCGTTATGTTTCATAAGTACTTTTCCTGGAAGCCTCGAAGATGACATTCTGGCTTCAATAGTGCAAATTAGCCCAGTAAGGGGTTCATCCATTTCTGATAACTCTAATTCTATTATGATCAGGAAAAGTTAGTCCTAATATACTTTCAACCGTGTGCGTCATGGAAATCCGAGATAAGTTTTTATCAGATTCTTGACGACTCATGTTTATAGAGTAACAAAAGAATATCTGAATATTCTGCAAATTTGGTGGTTCCTAATAATATCGGACTTCCAATACCCCAAGATTGAGGCAAAACGTTTGCTACTGAGTCATTTTGTGCGACAGAAGGAGAATCTTTTCAATGGGGTCGATAAAGTTACTGTCAAATAATCCTCGAGTTTGATCGATATCAAAACATGGCTAGCCTTGGGGCCTAAAATTGATAAACCAAGGTGAACTATTAGGCGGATTGAATGAGCTTTGAGGTGATACAAAGTGGACGAGCACCGAATCCCTGGCATTATGCAATCAGAGGAATTACCTTGTTCTCGTATGTAACAGGATTATGGACAAAGTACTATCGACCTAGATTCAAAGGTTTCTACCTTTGAAAGTTATACAATGACCAAGTGAACAAAGGTCAGAGTCTTACAAAAAACCATGCACATGACCAACCCATAACGTATTTTTTGAACTCAGTACATGCCTAAGTATTTCCCTTCTGATGTCAGCCACGAGGATTTGGATGTAACGCAATGATGAAAGTTCTTGTTTTTGTAGGGACTCGACCGGAGGCAATAAAATTAGCTCCAGTGGTGCAGGAACTTAAGAATTTTCCAGAATCTTTTTCTGTTAAGGTGTGTTCAACCGGTCAACATAAAGAGATGTTGGCACAAGTTTTTTCTGACTTTGAATTTTTTCCGGATATTAGTCTAAATGTTATGACTAACGATCAATCTCTTTCTTCACTTACATCAAAACTCTTCGAGGGAATTTCGCAAGCGCTCCTAGAGGAGAAACCTGATTGGATTATTATTCAAGGTGATACGACTACCGTTATGGTCGCCAGCCTTTGTGCATATTATTATAAAATTAGTATTGCACATATTGAAGCCGGCTTACGAAGTTTCAATAAATGGTCACCCTTCCCTGAAGAAATGAACAGAAGGCTTGTTTCAGTTATGGCCGACCTTCATTTTGCACCCACCAAAGCTTCAAGTGCCAATTTGGTTCAAGAGGGGATTGATCCAGCAAAGATTGTTGTTTCAGGCAATACGGGAATAGATGCTCTTTTTTGGGTTTTATCGAGATACGAGAACCATGGATTAGGTTTTTCGGAAAGTATGAGTGAACTACTTGATTCTAAAAGAAATTTTTTTCTAATTACTGCTCATCGAAGAGAAAATCTGGAATCTGGTTTGTCAAATTTGTGTGAGGCGATAAAAACATTAGTTGATAGACATCCGGACTTCTATTTTGTATATCCGGTGCACTTGAATCCAAGAGTTCAAAAGACTGTATTTGAATTATTGGGGGAGAACGAAAGAATATTGCTTTGTGATCCTTTACCATATCGTCAGTTTGTAAAATTGATGTCTTCCTGTTTCGCTATTATCACCGACTCCGGAGGGATCCAAGAAGAAGCTCTAGCGCTGAAGAAACCTGTTCTAGTGGTAAGAGCTGAAACAGAACGCCCTGAAGGTGTTGAAGCGGGTGGAAGTCTATTAGTCGGTACGCATGTGGAGGGTATTGTCTCGGCTGCAGAAGAGCTAATTGTAAATAAGAATTTCTATGACAGTATGACATTGACTGCTAATCCATACGGTAATGGTAATTCTGCCTCCATAATTATTGAAGAGTTGAGGTCTCGTGTATGAAAAGAGTGAGTGTCATCGGAGTTGGATACATTGGGTTGCCAACTGCAGGCATATTAGCCTCGAATGGTTTTGAAGTATTGGCAGTCGACACAGACCCAGGTGTAATTGATAAATTGCTTTCCAGAAATTTTAGCTTCATTGAACCCGGGCTCAATGAGATTTTAGTCAATGCCTTGAATTCCGGAAATTTGACTGCGTCTACAAAACCAATGAAATCAGATGTTTTTATCATTGCAGTTCCTACTCCTTTCAAGGAAAAACATCTTTCAGACTTGAAATTTGTTAATTCTGCTATTGATTCCATTATTCCATACCTAGAATCTGGGAATCTTGTCATTATAGAATCGACTGTGCCAATCGGAACTACTGAAGATATTTCAAAAATAATTGAAGCCAAACGGCCCGATCTTTCAAATGAAGATTCGGGGAACTCAATCTTCCTAGCACATTGTCCGGAGAGGGTTTTGCCGGGTCAAATATTGAAAGAGCTAGTTGAAAACTCAAGGATAATAGGTGGGGTGGATTCTGCTTCAACCGCGCAGGCTCTAGATTTTTACAAGATTTTCGTAACTGGTGAGTTGTATCCTACAAACAGCAAGACAGCAGAGCTGAGTAAATTGGCAGAAAACACCTATCGAGATGTGAATATCGCCTTAGCAAATGAATTCTCATTGGTCTGTAAAGATAACTCGATTGACGTATGGGAAATGATTAGACTCGCAAATCGACACCCTCGTGTAAATATTCTCAATCCTGGACCAGGCGTAGGTGGGCATTGTATTGCCGTTGACCCCTGGTTCATTATTGAGAATTCCCCTGAAAAAACGAAATTAATGCGCACCGCTCGAGAAATTAATGAATCAATGCCGCTTCGTGTTGTGGATGAAATTTCAGTACTAGCGGATAAATTGAAGTCTCCGATAATTGCATGCTTAGGTTTGACCTACAAAGCGAATGTTAGTGATTATCGAGAGAGCCCTTCTTTAGAAATCGTAAAAAAATTAGCCAAAAAATCAAATTACAAGATCTTGGTTGTTGAACCTAATGTGGAACAAGTAGATTTACTGTTCCATACTTATCGTAACGTTCAAACACGAAACCTAGAAGACGCTATTTATGAAGCAGACATACTCCTTGTTTTGGTGGGTCATAGCCAGTTTATAAAAATTGATAAATCAAAAATTATTGGAAAAATCGTCGTCGATAAAGTTGGAATTTGGAGAGAATGAATGAAGATTGTGTTTATAGTCGATTGGCATTCCGAAAAGATGGGTTACTCGGATAATTTTATGCCAGTTGCTCTCGCGCGACTTGGGCACGAAGTTCATTTGATTACCACCAATCATCAAGTTTACTTCAACAGTGTAAATAGAGGATTTTATAAAGAGACTTTAGAACCTTTCCTCGGACCAGGAATAGTTCCTGTCGGATATGCATTTACAAACGGAGTGCATGTGCACCGCCTCAAAGGGTTTGAATTTCGAAAGAAGCTTTATCCACTCGGTCTGGTGAAGTTACTGAAAAAGCTACGCCCAGATGTAGTACAGACAGGGGAATTCATATCATGGCAAACATATGTGTCAGCCGCCCTGATCCCTATTCTCCATTTTCGCTTATTTATCGAATGCCATACGCACGCTTCTGTATTCCCTCCGGCAAGAGGTGTATCAAATCTCAAAGAAAGATTTTTTTGGTATCTGTTTCCTAGAACTATTGGCAAATTCCTTGATAAAGTCATTACTAAGAGTTATCCAATCAGCACTGATGCTGCAGAAATAGTGCAAAAGTTCTATGGTATAAATATAAATAAAATCGAGGTACGATCACTTGGCGTTGACACCCATCTGTTTGTTCCTGCAAATACAGCCAATTTGCAAAAAGAGAGACTCGCAACTCGGAATTCGTTTGCCTATAATTCAGAAGATATTGTCTGTATTTATACTGGGAGAATTACCCGCGAAAAGAATCCACTTCTACTCGCCCAAGCAGTAGAAATTCTAATTAAAGAAGGATTGCCGTTTAAGTCATTCTTCTTAGGTAGTGGTCCAGTAGAATATTCATCAATAATCCAAAATACAATTGGTGCGCAATTGGTTGATTACGTAATAACATCAGAAATTCCAAAGTATTATCAAATGGCTGACATTGCTGTCTGGCCATCTCAAGAAAGCACGAGTCAACTAGACGCACTTGGGTGTGGTTTGCCCTTAATATTAGGGAACAAAATTAAAGTTACCGAGCGAATCGAAACAAATGGATTAATGTACGAAGAAGGAGACTCCTCTAGTCTGGCCGATGCCTTGCGCAGTCTTCAGGATCCGAAAATCCGGAGCGAAATGGGATTACTGAGCAGAAAAAAGGCAGTCGAAAAATTTAGCTGGGATTTAATCGGGAAGCAATACGAGTTGGACTATTCCGCCTCGCAAATCTAAAGCCAGTGTGTTCCTCGATGTTGTATTATTCAGTGACAATAGATGAGAAAATTTGGGGAATTAAAATTGGAAAATGAACTAATTGCAATTTTCTCTAAAATTCTAAGCATCCATAGCGATCAAGACATCCTGAAATTGCAGAGAAGTACTTGCGAGAATTGGGATTCTCTTGCCACGATGCAACTCATCGTTACCTTAGAAGATGTTTTCCAAGTTAGGCTTGATACCCAAGACTTAGAACTATTTGACTCGTACTTACAGATTTTAACAATGATCAAAGGAAAGTTAGCGAATCGTCCAAATGGAACATGACAATCATAAAGATAATGTTGAGAATCCATTCCTCTCTCCCTCCGAAAGTTTATTGTTCTGGAAAAAAAACAATAATAAGGATAATCCAAACCCACAAATTAGAATTGGGTTCTTATCCACCTTTACTTCAAATATAATTTCGTATCATTTTTCTGCAGAACTACAAAGGCGCTCCACGAAAATTAATAATGTTTATTACGCACCATTTGGTCAAATTCGAAATGCCATTGCTTTCCCAGAAAAAACATTTGGGGAAAAAATAGATTTAGCAGTTATATTATGGCGCATAGAAGATATGTACGCTGATCTAGTATTCAAATATTTAGAAAAAGATAATTTTTCTATGAATGAAATTATAGATGCAATTGCAAGTGAGTTTAGTGATTTGAATAAATTTACAGCTCTGAGTAATTCTAGATTGATTTTGTCGTCTTCAGGATTCAATTCACCTCAGTATCTTGATAAATTGGACTTTTCAAGCAGAGATAGAATCGCAAAGTTATATGCTAAAACGGATGAAGTACTGAAAGAAATTGTATCTTCAAATTCGAGAGTAACTATCGTCAATTGGGAATATCTGGTTGACAATGTCGCCAGCAAAAAGATTTTAGACGCGAGAAATGATCTTCTATTTAGTGATCCTTTTACTTCGGAGGCCAGTTTTTGTATTGGCGCTACACTTGGAGAGTTTGCGCATAAGTGGCTATTTTCGAAGAACAAAAAACTCATTATCTTGGATTGCGATAATACTTTATGGGGAGGCGTTGTTGGGGAAGATGGAATATATGGAATTCAATTAGGTGGCCACGGAGTTGGATTACATTTTGTAAATTTTCAAAGAGAGCTTAAGCTCTTGAAAAACAGGGGAGTTATGCTGGCTTTAGCAAGCAAGAATAATTTGGAAGTTGTAAGGGAAGTTTTTGAAAAAAATGACAGCATGATTTTACATTGGGATGATTTTGTTAATCACTCTATAAACTGGAATAATAAGTCGGAAAGTATTGCAAGAATGTGTGAAGATATAGGCATATCAATTAGGGATTCAGTCTTTATTGACGATTCAGAATTTGAGATTGCGCAGGTTGTTGGGGAATTTCCTGAATTATCCGTCTTGCGTATTCCATCAGATTCAACTCAATTATCGACGATTCTCCAATCTAGTAGTTACTTCGATTCTTGGAACGTAAGCGCAGAAGATGCACTTAGAACCGAGCTTTATCAACACGAAGGGTTACGAATACAGGAAAAGGCAAATCTTTCGCAGGATAATTTCTTATTGGGACTAGAACTAGAATTAACGATTAGTAAAGCGATTCCGAGCGATCTTGAACGTGTCACGCAATTAGTAAATAAGACAAATCAATTTAATCTGACAATGGTGCGAAGAAATATTCTTGAAATCGAAACTCTTTCAATCCAAGAAAATGTTGACATTTTCGTAGCATCAGCAAAAGACAAATTCGGATCATATGGTTTGATCGGAGTTTGCATAATTGACCACCGTACGGAGGAGAATTATATCGACACCTTACTAATGAGTTGCAGGGCTCTAGGGAGGGGTTTGGAGCAATCCTTCTTTTCATTTGTGGCTAATTATGTATTCAAGAGTAATTGCAAACCAATTATTGGAAGTTATATTCGAAATGAAAGAAATGAGTTAGCTCAGGATTTCTATCCGAATTTGAAATTCAAAACAAGACATCTAAAAAAGGGCTTGGAAGATATTTTTGAACTTGAGGGATTGATTAATGAAGCTCCATACAATTACGTTAAAATTGCTTGGAAGGAATAGACGGTATGTCAAAGTTCAATATTGATGACAAAGTTGAATTAATGGGGCGTTTTGTCAAATTAAGGACTTTTGAAGATAGCCATATGACGCCTCGTTACTTTTCTTGGATCAACAATCCATTGAAAAATCGTTTTCTTGAAACTAGATTCGAAGTACAAAACAAATCAACGTGCATGGCGTATAGAAAAGAGTTGTGGACCAGAAAAGGTTGCGACTTGCTAGCAATTGAAAATCTTCATACACAAGAACACCTTGGCAATATTTCAATAACGGAAATGAATTTTCAAACAGGAGTTTCAAACTTTGGAATACTAGTGGGAGAAACTGAATCGAGTGTTGGAAAAATAGCTGCGGCCGAAGGTTGCGTTCTGGTTATTGACTATTTATTTTCTTTCAGTGAAATACAATTCATAAGGAACAATGTCCATGAAAGAAATATTAAATCGATAAGACTTCTTGAAGGGTTGGGATTTTCTCGCATAGGGGAAGTTTTGAGCGAAAATGAGGGGTCTATTATAAAGTTTGAAATAAGAACTTCGGATTGGAAATCTCGAAAAAGTCTAATCCGATAGCCTTCTATCGAATCTAAGATATTTCTATTCCCTAGAATGATATCAATCCGTAATCTCTTATTCCGTAAGATATTTGCCATAATTGAGAAATTACAAAATGTTCAAAAATTATCGACAAACTTTCCCGAAAAGGTGGTATTTTTTAGTTGTGGTGTATTTTGGATAATGGGCAAAGGTATACAACATTATGAGCACCATTGTCATGCTTACTGGGGGTTTAGGGAATCAGCTTTTTCAATTTAAAGCGGCGATGTTTTTTTCTTCAAATGATTCATTGATTCTTGAATCAACGCTAGGGGAACCATCATTAAATTGGGGCGGAAAGCCGGAGATATTCTCATTTGATTTACTATCTGCTCAACTTTTTGCACCTATAAAACGCCGGAATCGGATGGTTTCTAGTTTGTTGGCTGTTCAACTGAGGGATGCGAAAGCTGCCAGATATAGATTCTTATTGAAAATAGTACAGGGGCTTGCTCAAAGTTTTTCGAGTCTCGTTCTCTCAATCTATTTTCATAAGTGGTTCAAAGTGATCAGTAGCGGTCAAATAGGATTTGATAATTCAATTAGTTTCTATGATGGGAATCGTTTTCTAGTGGGATATTTCCAAAGCTATAAATGGAATAACGAAAATGTAATGACGAAACTGAAAGAATTGAAACTGACTGAGAATTCAGTTTTAGTAAATTACTATATAGATCTGGCAAAAATTGAACGCCCACTAGTCGTCCACCTTCGCCTTGGAGATTACAAGAGCGAGAATAATTTTGGAATACTTTCACCTGAATATTACGAGTCTGCCATTACCGAGTTGCTGGCAAAAGGGATATACCGGAAGGTATGGATTTTCTCAGATGAACCCGAACTAGCCGGAAGAATTCTTCCATTGAGTATTACATCTCATGCAAGATGGATTCCAGAGCTTGAAGGTTCTGCTGCAAAGACCCTTGAAGTCATGAGGCATGGTCATGGATATGTAATCGGTAATTCGACTTTTTCTTGGTGGGCAGCATTCATTTCCCATACAGACTCCCCGATTGTTATTGCCCCCGACCCATGGTTTATGAATCTTTCGACCCCACAGGATTTAATTCCACCACATTGGCAATTGAAGCCGTCATCATTTCTGAATAAATCCCAGATTTTACAATTTTCTCACGGGAAACCTCTAGAGTCAGGCTCATGAGTCGCATATTAGTTACTGGATCAAATGGCTTTATTGGTTCCAAACTTGTGGAAGCCCTCAAATTTAGAGGAGAAGAAGTTTTTACTATTGATATTCTAGAAAATCGAGAGTCCGAAAATCACTTTCAAGTCAATATAGCAAGCAAAAACCTACCCAGTATTATTGCGGAAATTTCTCCAGATGTTTTAGTTCATTTAGCAGCACAAGTTGATGTTCAATCTAGCATCGCTGACCCCTTCTTGGATCTAGAATCAAATGCTCTGGGAACATTGAATGTAGTTTCTTCAGCCATCAGTTCTAATTGCAAAAACATTGTTTATAGCCATTCTGGTGGAGCCGTTTACGATTCAAATTCTGAATTACCACTAACTGAAAAAAGTCCTTTACTACCAGTTTCGCCTTACGGACTAACTAAAAACATCGGAGAAGGTTATTTACGTGTTCTGTCGGAACTCTCTCAAGTACAATGGAGCTCACTTGCCTTATCAAATGTGTATGGATCTGTTCATGCGAATCAAAAAGGCGTAATTTTTGAATTTTGGAGAGACCTTGAAACAGGTGCAATTCCAAAAATAAATGGTAAGAACGTAACAAGAGATTTTATATATATTGATGATGTGATTATCGCAATCATGAAAGCAATCGATACACCTATTAATGCCCGAGTGAATATTTCTTCCGGAGTTGAAACAACTTTGCTAGAACTTTACGACATTGTTGCAAGGACTCTTGAATCCCAAGTAAAACCTATTATTGGGGCGCAAATTCCAGGAGACATAGCGAGGAGTTGCTTAGGAAATACTTTGGCAAAAGAATTGCTGAAGTGGACACCCAATACAACAATAGAAGAAGGTATTCGGCTTTCTTTAGAGAAGTGAATTAGCGCATTATTTATTTGGTCCAGACTTATCTTGGACGGCGACGTCTTTCGAATTGTCCC
>Ga0114969_10004955_pt1 | contig 10499 bp, 6 predicted proteins | sample M_130807_MF_Meta_FD_87316 | JGI IMG/M metagenome (GOLD analysis project Ga0114969, IMG submission 87316) | Freshwater microbial communities from Lake Montjoie, Canada to study carbon cycling - M_130807_MF_MetaG | ecosystem: Environmental > Aquatic > Freshwater > Lake | place: Lake Montjoie...
CCACCTGCACCAGCCCTGGGACACCAAGCACCGACTCCGCCCGGAGCTCCAGCGGGTCGCAGAAGCCGTCGTCGACCCGCCGCAAAATGACGTCAACGGGCTGAAGCCCCTCGAGAGTCTTCAAGCAGACCCGCAGATCGCGCACCATTAAGTCCGCTCCCTCGACCAGCGGGATGCCTAGGTGGCGGGCAAGGTAGGCATGCTCGAAGTAGGTCGCGTTGAGCGGACCCGGGGTCAAGAGCACCATCACCGGGTTCTCCCGTCGGCCCGGCGCCAGCGACTCGAGGATGGATCGAAGGCTCCGAAAAAAGGGCGAGAGACTACGCACGGACACCTCGCGGATTTCGTCTGGGAGCACCCGCGAAACGACCTTGCGGTTCTCGTGAGCGTAACCCGCTCCGCTGGTAGACTGGGTCCGGTCGGCAAAGATCATCCACTCGCCCGAGGCCGACCGGATGAGGTCCGCCCCGTAGAGGTGAAGCATCACCTGGCCGACCACCGGCAGGCCGCGGCAAGGACGCAGGAATCCGGGGTTGGAGTAGACGAGCTCTGGGGGAATGAACCCGTCGACGATGAGTCGCTGCGTCCCGAGGTACAGATCTCTCAGGACGAGGTCTAAGAGTCGCGATCGCTGAATTAAGCCCGCCTCGAGGTCTCGCCACTCCGGGGCCGAGAGGATCAAGGGCACGGGGTCCAGCGACCAGGGTCGATCGCGCCCCTGAGGGTCGCCATACACGTTGTAAGTCACCCCATGCTCCCGAATCATCCGCAGCCCCTCATCCCAACGGGCGTTCAGCCGTGCGGTGCCCAGTCGCTCGACGGCATCGATCATCCCGGCCCACTGGGGCCTCGGACTGCCTCCCTCACCGAAGCATTCGTCATGCGGCGCCGGCATCCCGTCGGCCATCCGGCGAGCGCCGGCGGCCACGATCAACGCGGTCCCCTGTTGTGTTTCGAGCATCGTGTCGATGGGCTGTCCCGACGGGCTTCCCCGCGGTTCGTGTGCGTCCCGCGGGCCGCGAGAATGGTTAGACGCAACGAAGATCGAGGGTGAAGGGAATTTCCTCCAGTCGCACTGGGGGTGGAACCTCAACGACGCCGGGAGTGTGACCGTGGGTCATAAAGCGCGCCAATCGGCGGCTCTCGGCCTCGTAGGCGTTGACCGGGAACGACTCGTGGTTGCGTCCGCCCGGGTGAGACACGTGATAGGTACACCCACCGAGCGACCGGCGGTTCCAAGTGTCCACGAGGTCAAAGACCAGCGGCGCATGCACGCCGATGGTGGGCTGAAGGCACTGGGCCGGCTGCCAGGCCCGATAGCGAACCCCACCGACCTGGTCGCCGGAGGTGCCTGTGGGATGCAGGGGGACCCGCCGGCCATTGCATGTGAGCGCGAAACGGCTGCCTACCATGCCCTTCGCGAAGACCTGGAGTCGTTCGAGGGAACTATCGACGTAGCGAACGGTGCTGCCACCGGCCGGTTCTTCGCCGAGGACATGCCACGGCTCAAGTGCCGTTCGCAGTTCCACATGGATATCCCGCTGGGCGAAGTCGCCGAGCCTCGGGAAGCGGAACTCGAAGTGCGGATCGAACCACTCAGACTCGAACGGATAGCCCGCATCCCGCAAATCCCGCAGCACCTCATTGAAGTCGGTGCGGCAGAAATGGGGCAACATCCACCGGTCGTGCAAGTCGCTCCCCCATCGGACCAGCCCGTTGGAGTAAGGTTCCTTCCAGAACCGGCCGACCAGCGCACGGATAAGGAGCTGCTGAGCCAGGCTCATGCGCGAATCTGGAGGCATCTCAAAGCCCCGCATCTCGACCAGGCCCAGCCGGCCGGTGGACGAATCGGGTGAGTAGAGCTTGTCTATGCTGAACTCTGCGCGGTGGGTATTGCCGCTGGAGTCGACGAGCAAATTGCGGAACAGGCGATCCACCAACCAGGGCGGCACCTGAGTGTCGGGCGGTGGCACCTGGCGGAAGGCCACCTCCAGCTCGTGGAGCGCGTCATGGCGAGCCTCGTCGATACGCGGGGCCTGGCTGGTGGGGCCGATGAAGAGCCCGCTGAAAACCCAGCTGAGGGATGGGTGGTTCTGCCAGTAGGCCAGGAGCGATCTCAGTAAGTCAGGGCGCCGGAGGAACGGCGAATCGGCCGGAGTTTCGCCCCCGAGGACAATGTGGTTGCCGCCGCCCGTCCCGGTGTGACGGCCGTCGAGCATGAACTTCTCGGCACACAACCGCGTCTTCCGGGCCTCGTCATAAACCGCCGTCGTGCGGTTGACCAGGTCATCCCAGCTCCGGCTCGGGTGGATATTCACCTCGATCACCCCGGGATCCGGCGTCACAGACAACCGTTCCAACCGCGCGTCACGGGGCGGCGGTTCGCCCTCGATAAGTACCGGCGTGGAGAGGCTTCTGGCGGTGTCCTCGATGGCCGCAACCAAATCGAGGTAGCGCTCAGTCGAGGGCATGGGCGGCATGAACACATGGAGACGCCCTTCCCGCGGTTCCACGCAGAGGGCCGTCCGGACAATCCAATCGGCCGACTCGCCGTGCGCGGGTCGGCGGTCCCCAGAGGCCTGCGGTCGCGGTCGTCCAGCACCAGACTCGGGGAACGCACTGGCCGAGCGGGCGAAGGCATCCATAGACCGCACCACACGAGCCTGCATCGCCATCCGGAACTCCCGAGGCAACGGTGGCTGAAATACGGTGGGGTCCGGCGCGATCACGCGCGGTTGATCCAGCTCAGAGACCCAGGGAATCGAGTCTAGCGGCAGCCGCAGGCCCATCGGCGAGTCACCCGGGATGAGCCACAGCGTATCGTCATCGCGCAAAAACCACGGGCCGCTTTGCCAAGCGCTAAGACCGTCGGCCTCGAGCGGAAGTGCGTAGCCGACCACCGAACCAATGCCTTGCTGGAAGATCCTCGCCAGGCGCTCCCGCTCAAGAGCATCCTTTAGGCGCGAGGCCTCGGCGGTGACGTTGCTCGGGAGTCGGCGTTCCCGCCAGGTGTGGTAAAAGACATCCTCGAAACCGGGTAAGATGCGAGCCTCGTCGACACCCAGCCGTCGGGCGATGCCGGCGACGAGCTCCCGGGCCTCGGTGGTGCCATGGCCGTAATCCCGCGATTCGTCAGCGATGAGCGACTCATCCCGCCAGATGGGCACGCCATCCTTACGCCAAAACGCCGAGAGAGCCCATCGGGGGAGTTGCTCACCCGGATACCATTTCCCCAGCCCGTGGTGGAGCAGAGCGCCCGGGGCGAACCGGCGCTTGAGCCGGCGCAGCAAGTCGCCCGAGAGCACCCGTTTGCGGACCGACACCGCCGTCGTGTTCCATTCTGGGCCCTGGGGATCGTCAATGGAGACGAAGGTGGGTTCCCCACCGAAGGTCAACCGCACGTCGCCATCAACCAAGTCGCCATCGACCTGTTGGCCTACCTGCAAGATCCGCTGCCACTGCTCCTCGGAGTAGGGTCGGGTTACCCTCGGACTCTCATGGATCCGGGCGACGCGCATCTCGTGCACGAACTCCGATTGGCAAGGGCCGACCGCCCCGGTGACGGGGGCCGCCGAGCCGGGCTCGGGGGTGCAGGACAAGGGGATATGCCCCTCGCCGGCCAGCATCCCGGAGGTGGGGTCGAGTCCTATCCATCCGGCTCCGGGAAGATAAACCTCGCACCAGGCGTGCAGGTCGGTGAAGTCGTTCTCTACGCCCGAGGGACCGTCCAGCGCCTTTAGGTCGGGCGTCAGTTGAATCAAATAGCCACTGACGAACCGCGCCGCCAAGCCCAGGTGGCGCATGACATGCACCAGCAGCCAAGACGAGTCGCGGCAAGATCCGGAGCCCAAACGAAGCGTCTCGGTAGGCGACTGAACCCCGGGCTCGAGGCGGATGAGGTACTTGACGGCTTCCTGCACGCAACGGTTCAGCGCGACAACGAAGTCCATGGTCGGAAGTCGTTTGCCGTGCGTCCCGGAATGCGGCCAGCCATCGGTGCTCAGCAGATCGCGACACAGTCGGTGGAGGAATTCGAGCATCGGTCCGTCGGGCGGCGTGACCCTGAGGAAGGGCTCTAAATCTTGAGCGAGCGTCGGCTCGTAATCGAACGGGAACTCGCTGGCGTCGGGCTCGAGGAAGAAATCAAACGGGTTGAGCACCGACATCTCGGCCACGAGGTCGACCTCAATCCGCAGCTCAGACATCGGTTCCGGGAAGGTCAGCCGGGCGTTCCAGTTCGAGAATGGATCCTGCTGCCAGTGGATGAAGTGAACCCCTCCGTTGATACGCAACGAATGGCTCAAAATGCGCGTCCGACTGTGGGGGGCCGGACGCAACCGGATCACATGGGGCCCATGCGAGACGGGCTTGTCGTAGCGGTAATGGGTGAGATGGTGGAGGGCAACGTGGATGGCCATGGCGGGGTACGGAGGCTCAATGCGCCTCGTTGTAGCGACTGCGCCGACTCAACGTGGGCGTGCGGAACGCGAAGAAAGTATCGTAGATCCCCGAACCGACCTGGTTGATCTTGGTCTCCAGGCCATCGAGGTACTCATGGAGCCCTTCGTCCTCGATCTCATCCACCTGCGTGAAGGCGAGGTCGGAGCAGAGCTGTCCGAGCAACTTCTCTGACGGGTTGCGGAAACTGCCAATCGGCGTGCCGGTAATGTGATGCAAGGAGCTGCGCACCCCATCAAGGCAGTGGCGGACGCTGCGCGGGAAGTCGGGGTCAAGCAGCAGGAACTCGATAATTCCGTCGGGGCGGATCCGGCCGTGGCGCTTACGGTACATTTCGAATGCGCTGGCGCTGCGAAGCACCGCGGCCCAGTGGATGTCATCAAGGCCGGCGGCCTCGGCGCCCAACCCGGTCGGGATGTAATACTTTACATCGAGGATTCGGGAGGTCTTGTCGGCCCGTTCGAGGAGCCGTCCTAGTTCAATAAAGTGCCACGCCTCATTGCGGGTCATCGTCGCGCCGGTGATCCCGCTGAAAAGATGGCAGGCCTGCTTAACCTCGGCGTAGAAGGCCATCGAAGTCTCTTGGCCGACAGTGCCCTGGACTGCCTGGTCCTGAAGTCGCAGGTAGAAGCTGTTGAGCTGCTCCCACATCTCCGACGAAATGATCTCGCGGATCGAGCGGGCGTTCTCGCGGGCCGCACCAAGGCAGGAGAGGATGGAGTTGCCGTTGCCGGGGTCGAAGCTCAGGAACCGGATGGTGTTCTCCGAGTCGGCCACCGTGCCTTGGCCCGCAAAGGCTTGGTGATCGGCAAGGGTGTCGATGAGCGGTTGCCATCGCTGCTCCCCTCCGACCGGGTTGTCGAGCATCAGGTTGAGGTTGACGTCGATGATGCGGGCCACGTTCTCGGCCCGCTCAACATAGCGGCTCATCCAATAGAGCGAATCGGCGACGCGGCTCAGCATGGCTTTTGGGGGTGCGGGGTGCGGTGGGTCTTCAACGGTTCGGGTTGGTCGTCGAGAGCGGTCAATGGGAGATCAGGGGTGACGCCAGGACCATCGACTGGGGGCGTACGCCGGCGGTGGCCGTGGAGGGCGCCGGCGAATCGTCGTTCTCTGCCAGCACCCAAGTATCCTTGGTGCCGCCACCCTGCGACGAATTCACCACGAGGGATCCCTTGCGCAGCGCGACTCGGGTGAGGCCACCCGGCAGTACGAAAATATCGCGGCCGTAGAGGATGTAGGGGCGAAGGTCAACATGCCGTCCCTCGAGATTGGTCTCGCAAATCGTGGGCACCCTCGAGAGCGACAGTGTGGGCTGGGCGATGTAGTTACGCGGGTTGGCGATCACCAGCCGGCGGAACTCCTCGATTTGCTCGCGCGTCGAGTGAGGACCAATGAGCATGCCGTAGCCGCCTGACTCGTTGGCGGCCTTGACCACCAGCTCGCCGAGGTGCTCGAGCACGTAACGCTGGTCCTGCTCCTCCGAGCAAATGTAAGTCGTGACGTTGGGTATGATCGGCTCCTCGCCGAGGTAGTAGCGGATCACGCGAGGGATGTAGGCGTAGACCGCCTTGTCGTCCGCCACGCCGGTGCCCGGCGCGTTAGCCAGGGCGACGTTGCCTGCCTTGTAAACCTCCATGAGGCCCGGAACCCCCAGCATCGAGTCGGTGCGAAATGCCCTCGGATCAAGGAAGTCGTCGTCGATGCGCCGGTAGATCACGTCTACCCGCTCGAAGCCACTGGTCGTGCGCATCCAGACAAATCCCTCGTGCACCACCAAGTCACTGCCCTCAACGAGTTCTACACCCATTTGCTGAGCCAGGAAGGAATGCTCGAAGTAGGCCGAGTTGTAGCGCCCCGGCGTGAGCACCACCACCCGGGGTTGGGTCCCGCCGTCGGGCGTGATGAACTCGAGCATGTCCCGCAGGCGTGCGGCGTAGTTCGACACGGGTCGAATGCGCGCGCCGGAGAATACCTCGGGGAAGAGGCTCTTCATTAGGCGCCGGTTCTCGATCACATAGGAGACGCCCGACGGGCAGCGGATATTGTCCTCGAGAACCAAGATCTGGCCGGTCTGATCCCGCACCAAATCTGTACCCGTGACGTGGCACCAGATGCCCTGAGGCGGCTTGAGGCCCACGCACTGCTGCCGGAAACCCGTGGAGGAGGCGATGACTTCCCTCGGGATGATCCCATCCTTTAGGATTTTCTGGTCGTGGTAGAGGTCGTCGAGGAAGAGGTTTAGGGCGAGGATGCGCTGCTGGAGGCCCTTCTCAAGGCGGTTCCACTCGGTGCCCGAGACGATGCGCGGGATGAGGTCGAAGGGGAGGGTCTTTTCTACACCGCGATTGTCGCTGTAGACGTTGAAGGTAATGCCGGCCTGCATCAGCGCGCGCTCGGCCGCCTTCTGCCGCATCTTGAGTTCGCCGGAGGGCAGTCCCTCAATCTCGCGAGCCAGCAGGCGGGAAGCGGGATGGGGTTCTCCAGACGACGAGATCATCTCATCGTAGAAATCCCCCCGTTCGTATCGAGAAAAGTTCATGTCATCAGGCACAACGCGGGTGAGGCGCTGGGTTGCAGAAGGGGAAAGCATAGGTTATGCCATCAGTTTTGCCTCAGACAGGAGGTCTCGATTGGAGGGGACCAAGGAGGTTTTTTGGCGAAAACACCCAATTTTACCCACGATCTAGGGAACCCGAGCCCTCGGAGGCCGAAGGCCGCCCTCCCCTCCTCTCCTCCCAAGCTTCCATCGTCGAACTGCCTTTAAATAGCCACCCTGCCCAGAACCATCATGCAACCCGACCACGGCACGCCCCTTCCGAAGGGTCAAGTCGGTCTAAATCCGCTAGAGACTTCTATTGTCTGCTCTGGCCCATCAGAGCGCGCAGCGCGGGGTGCCAGAGGCAAGCGCTTGGTTATTCTGCCTCCACACTCTTCTGACTGCACTCACCCATTAGCGGCCAGCGACCCGTTCTCACGGAATCATTGGTTCGAACGATCAAGATTCCGGGCCTGACCCCGATTCCAGAAAATAAACGGAAGAGTTCCAAAGAAAAATGATCCGTTTCGTATCCGTCTTTAATGGTGTCCAGCGCGATCTATGGCGTGATTAATACCCTGGCACAAAAGCACGCCGTATCGGGTAAGATCAGCAGCTTGATTAGCATCGGATCAGCCCTGCCTAGTCTGATCCCCGCATCGGCGGTGGTCTGCTCAGCCAGACACTGGGAGGCCAGAGCGCCGAGGCGGCAGCCCGTATCCTGTTTGGCTGTCAGGGCGCGACGATGATGCTGTATTTTGGGTGCTTCTGTTTCTCGAGTCGCGCGGGGGACCTTCTGGGCACTTGGATTTACGACAACCACGGAGGGTTTATCCCAACAGTGATACTAACCACCCTCGTCTGCGCACTAATCCTTCCGGTCCTATTGCTGGTTCCCAAACGGCTCACCGCGACCAAGGACGGCGAGTCGATCGAGGGGAATGGCTCACCGAGCTCGTCGCCGCGTTCGACAGAAAGCTGACGGAGCTCGCCGGTTCCAACCTCTGCGCATGCATCGCCTGCCAATAGATGGTCACTCTGCGGCTGAAGGTAATTGATCACTACGGAGTCGCTATCCGATCCAAGGTGTCCGGGTTTGACGAACTCTCAGGAGTCGACGTCATCGTGCTGCACCGACTCCTGAAGAACGATGTGAACGGGAGCGAGTACACTCTCCTCACCGAACCGGCCTATCGGTTCCTCAAGCCCTCCCTGAGAATACGTCGCTCACATCGAGCGCTACGACGGTATCGGGGAAATTTCATTGTGGTTCCGCTCGCTCCTCGTCGCCTTACCAGCCGCAGCCCCGAGAACCTTTTCCCTCAAGGATGTTTTCCGAAAGCTCGGGTACGACATCCGGTACCTCATGACTAGAGATAGGCATCCGGCCAGGTAGCCATCTGGAGGCGTGTTCTCGAGGCCAGCAGCCTTTGGCCCGCTCGCTGACTGGCGGGTCGGTGATGCCGCGAAAACCAACAGCCCTGTCTTCCGGAACATCTCCAACCGATTCTTAACATCTTCTTTCAGAGGGCTTGAGAAATCTGGAACCTCCCAACGCAGAAGATGAATGCCCGATCTCCCCTAGAATTGCTGATGGGACCGCGCCCTCTGATCCGTTTTGCGATCGATGCGAGTGTGCTTTCGATACTTGCGGCCGGCACTACTTGGGCGTCCGTGCAACTCAACATCCCGCCTCGCCTGCAATGGGACGACAACAGCGGCTACTGCGGCGAGGTCTCGATCCAATCGATCGCGCTATTTTACGGAACCTACATCTCCCAGCATCGGGTCCGCGCCATCATCGACCCGACCCAACAGCAAGACACCCTGGTGCCATATAACTCCGGCCCGATTTTTGACGCACTCCGGCTCAACTACACGGAATGGAACTCCAAATCCGCCACGCCTCAATACCAAGCTTTCCTGGTATGGACCAAAAACCAACTAGCCCAGAATCACCCCGTAATTTTCGACGTTTTTATCAAAGGTCTCAAAGACCCAGATTACGATCACATCATCACGGCTACCGGCTTTAGCTCACCGGACACCACCACCTATCACGACACGGATACCCTCGTTTTCAACGACAACTACGCTGCCACGCACTTCACCCGCACCTTCGGCTCCCTGCCCGATATCCGCAGCATGAAGGGTAACGGGGCAACCTATACCTACTGCATCCCGCGCAACGTCGACTACGGATGCGCCGTCACCGGCATCCAGGACAACTCCGGCACCGCCCTGCCAGTTTGCGTCGAGGTCGATCAATGGAACGAGCCGAACCTGCTGCACTCCGCCGCGCCCACGCCTATGAATGCAGTGGTAACCATCGGCTCCCTCACCGCCGGCTCGGCCTACGTTTTATTGCGCTACAACAGTTACCAGACCGTACCCACAAACAATTACCTCGCGAGCGCCTACAGCAACGCCACCTACTTTATGGCAACAGGCGCAACCCGTACGATCAACGACGCCTTCATGTCCGACGCGACCGTGATCTACCGCTGCATTCCCATCGCACTCGTACCGGCGGTCATCACCTCATTCGAAGCCACGCCTACTGCCTTCACACTCAGTTTTACCACGCAAACAAATCGCACCTACTGCGTCGAAACCTCCCAAGATCTGGGGTCCGCTCAGTGGACAAAGCTTGGCAACAGCATGGCTGGCACCGGCGGAACGATCACCTACACGGAGACACGGACGCAGAGCGCGCCACGACGCTTCCTGCGGGTTGGAGTCACGTTGCCCTAGCCACAAAAACCAGCCGGGGCCGATCACACCGCCGGAGGTCCTAGACATTCTGGATTCGACGTCGTTTGCGGACCTTAGAAATCACCCCAACGCAACGGTCCCTCCCTGACTGTGGAGCCTCACGATGGCCCACACCGACCGAGCCGTTCGGGGCAAGGCACGCGGCATCCAGCTCGTCATTCTCTACCAAGCTCGTGGTGCTTAATAGCGGGTCCAACGCCTCGCCCAGAACCCATTTTGACCCGCTCGATACGCCTGCGCGGCCCCGGGGTGTCCACCGGATTGGACGATTCTAAACACGCAGCGGCGACTGCGACTCAGGCCGACAGGCGTTTGGCTAGGCGCTCGATCTCTTGGTCGCCTTGAGCGCCTTTCCATCGCAGCTCGCCCATCCACCAGTGGCGGACGTAGCCGCGTCGATCGATTACGTACACCGTGGGCCACATCGTGGTGCCCCAGGCCTGCCAGTTGGCACTCTTCAAATCGACCGTCACGGGGAACCCGAACCCCGCTTTCTTGGCGGCGGCCACGACCTTACCCACATCGCGCTCGTCGTCGGTTTCGGGAGTCTGAACCCCGACCACCTCGATACCCTGATCACGCAGGGTCTGGTGCCAGCGATTGTAGATGGCGAAGTTGGCGTGACAGTTGTGGCACTGGAAGGCGTAGAAGTGCAGCAACACTACCTTCCCCCGGAGGTCCGCCAGGGAGGCCTTGCGGTCCCCGTCGACCCAGACGCCCGAGTCGA
>Ga0114969_10004956_pt1 | contig 10499 bp, 11 predicted proteins | sample M_130807_MF_Meta_FD_87316 | JGI IMG/M metagenome (GOLD analysis project Ga0114969, IMG submission 87316) | Freshwater microbial communities from Lake Montjoie, Canada to study carbon cycling - M_130807_MF_MetaG | ecosystem: Environmental > Aquatic > Freshwater > Lake | place: Lake Montjoie...
AGAGGGTTATTGTTTTGGTTTTGAAGGTCCACCTGGTGTCGGTAAAACCAGTTTAGCCAAACGAGGATTGTCTGATTGTTTAAAGGATGAAAATGGTAATAGTAGACCTTTTTCAATGATACAACTTGGTGGTGATAGCAATGGAAGCACATTGCATGGTCATAACTACACATATGTTGGTTCAACGTGGGGATCCATTGTCCAAATTTTAATTGATAAAAAATGTATGAACCCAATTATTTTGATAGATGAAGTTGACAAAATAAGCAGAACTGAACATGGTAAAGAAATAATAGGTATATTAACTCATTTGTTAGACCCGACACAAAATGACTGCTTTCAGGATAAATATTTTACAGGTATTGAATTAGATTTATCCAAGGCATTGTTTATTTTATCCTACAATGATGCGGAGGCAATTGACAAAATACTTTTGGATCGTATACATAGAATAAAATTTAGTAGTCTTACAATAGAAGATAAATTGATTATTTGTAAAACTCATATTTTACCCGAAGTGTATAAAAAAATGGGACTTGAAGATATGATTAATTTTTCCGATGAAGTTTTGAAATTTATTATTGACGAATATACATTAGAGTCGGGTGTTAGAAAACTAAAAGAGGTATTGTTTGATGTAGTTGGAGAAATAAATTTAGATATGTTAAAAAACACCCAAAATAAATTTGAAATACCGTTGAATATTACAATAAACGATATTAAAATTAAATATTTTAAGGACAAAAGAGAGATAATTATACGAAAAATATCTGACAAAAGTGAACTTGGATATATAAATGGCATGTATGCTACAACTGTTGGTAATGGAGGAACTCTACCTATTCACGCCAAATTTTTCCCATCTGATAAATTTTTAGAATTAAAATTGACTGGGTTACAACAAGAAGTCATGCGTGAAAGTATGCATGTATCTTTAACTGTAGCTTGGAATTTAACAAATGTTAATAAACAAATAGAGTTGCGACAAAAATATGATATAATAAATAACAAATGTGGTATTAATATACATACTGGTGATGGTAGTGTTCAAAAAGATGGACCTTCTGGAGGTTGCGCTATTACATGTGCTATTTATAGTTTATTAAATAATATACCTATTAAACCAGAATTTGGTATTACTGGAGAAATACAAATGAATGGTGCAGTAACAGCTATCGGTGGACTAAATAATAAAATTATAGGTTCAATAAAAGCAGATGTAAGATCATTTATTTTTCCTAAGGAAAATCAAAAAGATTTTGACGAATTTTTTGAAAAATATAAAGATGATAAAAGATTAGTAGGTGTGAATTTTTATCCAATAAGCAATGTAGATGAGGCTCTTAAATTAATTTTAGATTGTTAAATACCTGAATTTTATAAATAATTTATATAATAATAATATTAATTATTATTATATGAGCGATAGATCAACTATAAATACACCACTTAAAATATACCAACCATATAACTTAGTTGTATATTTATCATTTTATTCTCCTATCATACTTACAATTTGTTTAGTTGGAATGTCCTTTGTATTCCAAAACTTTAAAGGTTTTATTTATTTAGGGTTTTTATTGGGTTGTTGTGTAATTAGAGAATTTATTTATAAATATAGCGGTTCTAATCCATCTCGCGACGATCCAGTCAAAGGTAATCCAATTTGTTCAAGTATAGAATATAGTATTTATGGTAATCCAACATTTAGTGCCTTTGTATTTGCTTTCACAATAATGTATATTTCTTTACCAATGTTTACTAACGGTGCTGTAAATTTTTGGATATTTTCAGTTCTCATAATCTATTTCTTTTTAGATATGTTTATCAAAAATACTAATAATTGTATTATAAAGACAAGTGATCTAATTATAAATATTTTATTAGGATTAAGTTCGGCTGCCTTAATATTATCTTTTATGTATGCTGGTGGATCAAGTAAATATTTATTTTTTAATGAAGTCTCAAGTAATAAAGAAATGTGTTCTCAACCAAATAAACAAACTTTTAAATGTTCGGTTTATAAAAATGGAGAATTAATTGGTAGTGTTTAACCCATACTTCATTTTAAACCATACTTCGTTTTAAACCGTCTTCTTCTTTCTACCTCTTTTTGGTTTTGGTTGTTCAACAACATCTTCTACAACAACTTGTTCCTCTTGAACAATTTGTTCTGTCTCTTCTTCAGAAAAAACTTGTTCTTCAGCAATAGTCTCTTCTTCAATAGGCTTCTCTAAAACAAGCTGTTCCTCTTCTATTACAGGAGGTTCAATAACTGGTTCAATAACTGGTTCAATAACTGGTTCTATAACTGGTTCAATAACTGGATCTACAACAGGTTCTACAACTGGTTCAATAACTGGCTCTACAATAGGTTCAATAACTGGCTCTACAATAGGTTCAATAACTGGCTCAATAACTGGCTCTACAACAGGTTCTGTAACTGGTTCTACAACAGGTTCTTCTACTACAGTTTTTTCTACTACAGGTTCTTCTACAACAGGTTCTGTAACTGGCTCTATAACAACACTATCATCTTGACTTATAATATTCATATTTCCACAACATCCAGAAGATTCAATAACAATAACTTTTTCAACCTGTTCCTCAGTAATAGTAGGTTGTTCTATAGGTTGCTCTTCAGTAAGAATAGGTTGTTCTTCAGTATTTGTAGGTGGTTGTTGTCCAGGTATAAATGCAAAAAGGTTCCTACGGAACCAATTAGTAATATCTCTAACTATAAATTGTCTTTGAAATGATTCAGATAAAAGCCTCATATTCCCTTTTGTATGATAAACAGATATAAATCTGTTGAAAACAACTAAAATATTATAATTTTTATATATTTCTAAATTTAAATAATTATAAAGTTGCTTTCTTTTTTTAGCATTGACATAATTATGAAATAAATATACCATATTTTTAAAGTCATTTTTAGTTTTTAAATCATTCAACTTAACTCTTCCTAAAAAATCATTCGCATCGCGAGCACATTCTGGACATGGTAAACCGCTGCAAATACGTTTAATGACGTCAAACATTTGACCCATAACACGTGGATAAATATTTTCATTCACTTTTTCTGCTAAAACATGAAAAAATGTCCATACTGGTGGACCCCAAACTTCTGGAGGTGACATTGATAAATTATTTAAATATAATAAATATAAAGATATTTCTTAAATTATAATATATAAATGAAAAAATATACCATAGAGGGAGGAATAGATTTTTTTGCCGAACTATACAAATCATTTGATGAGGAAGAAAATAATCATAAAACCGAAGAAGATAATAAATTGTGTTTAATTACAAAAGAAAAACTGACAACTAATTTTGTAGAAATGAGCTGTGGTCATAAATTTAATTATTTACCATTATATTATGACATAGTAAATCACAAAAAAAAATTTAATAATTTGGAAGGGACTTCGACAAAATTAAAACAAAATGAAATTAGATGTCCTTATTGTAGAAAAAAATTTGAAGGTGTTTTGCCATATTATGAAGAACTTGGACTGGAAAAAATAAACGGTGTAAATACAATAGATCATAGTCATAGTGAAAGTAATCATTGTGATGATCATTTAAACAATCATTCTAAATGTGAGTTTTTAAAACCTAATTTTAATTTTAATCCAAATAGTGATAACATAACAGAAATATATGAAAAAAATTTAATTATTGAAAACTGTAAATTTATAAAATGTAATTATTTAGGAACAAAAATTAATTATTATGAACCAGATACAGAAACATATGGTGATGATAAATATTATTGTTGGCTACATAAAAAGGAAATAATAAAGAAATATAAAAAAGATAAAATAGAAAAGGAAAAAGAAGAAGTCAAAAAAAATAAGTTAAAGGAAAAAGAGGAGGTGAAAAAGGCAAAGGAAATAGTAAAGCAAAAAGAAAAGGATGATAAAAAGAAAGCTAAGGATGAATTAAAAAATTTTGTCAAAATGGAAAAAATAAATACACAAGAAAATGAAAACACAATTTTAGGATTGTCGACTGTTGATATTTCAGGAAATAATGTTATAGATATTTCAGGAAATGTAGTTTTAGTATGCTGTATGGAAATATTAAAATCGGGTAAAAATAAAGGTATGCCATGTTGTGATAAAATTTACCAAAATAATTTATGTAAAAGACATAATAAAATAAATAACAATGTTAATTAATAACAAATATAAATATAAAATATTATAAATAATTAATGGAAACTAAAGAACAATTGGTAACTAATATTAAAGAATGGATAAAAATTGATACAGAAATAACGCAATTAAAGGCAGAAATAAAAGATAAAAATAACAAAAAGAAATTGTTAACAGAAGGACTTGTAACGACAATGAAAACAAATTCGATAGATTGTTTTGATATAAATGGAGGAGCTTTAGTTTATAAGAAAAGTAAGATAAAGAAACCAATAAATGGAAAAACGCTTTTATTAGCATTACAAAATTATTATAAAAATGAACCAAAAATTGCCGAGGATTTAACCAAACATGTTTTAGATAGTAGAGAAGAACATATAAAGGAAACAATAAAAAGAAAAATAGATAAATAATAAAAATAGTTAAATAAATATTATTATTATTATTAAATGGAAGATACAGAAGATATATATAACCCAGAAGAACCATTATTTTATGATTATGCTGCTTTAAATACGTTAACAGATGATATAGATGATTATTTATTAAAAAACAATATAAAGAAAATAGTTATAAATGCTTTTGAGATAAAAAAAAATTATAATAAATATCCATACATAAAGTATTTATTAATAAAAGATCAATTAACAGATACATTAAATTTTCCCGAATTATTTGTAACCAATTCAAATTCAAATACAATAAATTTAATTACGTTATCAAAAATAAAAATATTCAATTTGTTATGTCAAAATAATTATACAGAATTTAATGGTAAAGTTGATTTCAAGGGGTTTTATATAAATAAAGATAGTATTCATATATTTATTGATTTATCTGAATATAAAGTACAACTTTGCGATATATATAAATCAAATGAAGTGTGGTTTTGTTTAATTGATGAAATAATAAATATAAAAAATACATGTAACTTGTTAATAGAAACAAATGTAACAAATTTTTTCATAAACAATTCGGAATTTTGTTTTTTAAAAAATGAAAAAAATATGAATTTTGAGGTTCCAACCACAGGATATATTGGTATACATGAAAGCCAATTAAGTTTTACATATACTTTTGGAAATTTCAAAAAGGATCATATTGCTATTTTAGGTCCATATTATTATTTTACAGATTACAAAAATGCAATAAGAGAAGGAGGTTGGTCTGAAACAGGTAAGCCGGTTATAAAAAATGAAAAATATATAACCGATAACGAATATGGTAGATTTAAAGTAGGTGGTATAATTAGATTTGCATTATTTTTAGGTAAAACAAAAGTGATTGAGAATTTATTAAGTGATGAAATAGATAAATCCGAAATAAAAAAAGAAAGATTATTAGATCCAAATTTAGATTGTGTCACAGAAGAATTAACATTAAGAATATCTGATCACGATGGTAAATGGAGTGAAATGTATGATAGTGTTTATTTAGGACAAATAAAATTAGATAATGAAGAATATCTAAAAAATACTCCAATTTTTGTTTTAAAAGATTACGAACAGCAAATTCCATTAAGTTATCATTATATAGATAAAAGTTATTTAAAGGAAAAATATGATGAAAATGATTATTACACAATTATGTAATTATCCAAGTATTCAAGTATATAACAAGTATTTTATATATATTAAATAATCTAAAATAATATATATAATGAACCCAATTACTTTGATAGGCATATCAATTATATTTTTTTATAGCTTAACTCAAATACTTAAATTTTATGGTATAGGCGAAGATGTGTATGGTATATATGTATTATTTTATATATTTTTAATAATTTCAGTATTGATTTTACCAAATGATTATCCAAAAATATAATTAAACGATATTTGACGCATTATTATCATCAAATTGAAGTGTAAGAATAGGTTTTTCTTCCAGAATTTTTTTAATGGTTTCAATATCAACTTTGTCTTTAAGATTATCAAAAATTTCAGTTTCCATTGGTTCGCGGTTATTTAATTTCTTAAAATGATCAATAAAATCTGTTACAGCTTTATTATTCATTTCAGTTATTTTTTTCTGTTTATTTTCCTTAAGTTGTTGAAGTCTAATGTTATCATCGATAGCCTTAGCTCTGTTTTCATCGTTAAACCAAGGGTTTCTATAATCATTTGTAGGAATAAGGATATCACATACTTCAGGCTTGACTATTTTTTGGAATATGTCATCATTATTAAATTTATCTTTAAATTCGCTAAGTATTTTTTCAGGAATATTTGGACTGGTTTCCATTAATCTGTCAAATTCTTCTTTGCTCATTTTAATCATTTGTTTAACATCAATTCTCTCTGTGGGATGTTTAGCAAGTTCAATTTTAATATTTCTGTAAAATTTATCCCATGCTATACTACTGACACGATGTGCTTCATTTAATTGTGTTATTTTTAAAAACTGTTGTATGGTTGTTATAATGCCTGCAGTAATATTAAAAGCACCTACAATCATAACAAAATAACTTTGGTATGCTATTGGCACTCTTTCTTGCGCAAAATTGGCAGTTCCGGTTAATGTAGAAATAATAATTACAGGAATAGTATACCAAGCGTTTAAACTGGAAAACATTGCGTTTGATTTTGAATGAAGCCATCGGTAACACATAGCTTTGTCAGCCCATTCAATCAATATTTTTTCGTGTTCTGGTGTCCAGTCAATCTGTAATTTATTTTTAAAGTTTATTTTAGAGTTATCATATTCTAATTCATCCATTTATATATTATAATAATAAAATATTATTTTGATATATTAAATATGGAAAATAGGATAACCAAATTAAAAAATAATTTTGTTAATATTACAACTATAAGGAGTAATGTAAAGAGTGTATTTGATATTCTTCAAATAAGAATTAACAAGCTTAAAATATTTTATTCAGAATTTATAAAAAATAATAAGAATAAATTATTTGTTTTTGGATTGGACTCATTTCATTTTCAAAATAAACTGATTGATATAGAATATGAAGACATGAAAAGACTATTTTTAGCTATAAATAATCGTATGTATTGTGAATATTTTAAATTATATAAAATAATAACTGAATATATTTATGAAAATATTAATGACAAAAAAATTACAGAAATAATAAAAGTAAATAATTTTCCAGTTTACAAAGATTTAGAACCGTTTAAAGAATATGATTTTGAAATAATAACTGAGGTGCATGAAAACATTCTAATTATTGTTAACTCTATAATCTCAAATTTAAACACAAGAGAGAATGAATTAAATATACATAGAAGTAAACAAGAAATCGGATTAAATATTGATAATTTTATAACGTCATATAATTTTGAATTAACAGTCATGAGAGAAAAAATAATAATGTTTTTAACATATATTGAATTTTTTCATCAATTACATACCAAAAATTTAAAACGATTTAGTAACAAAATACATTTAATGTATACGCATATTAATAATGATATTAGATTTGACGAATCTGTTGAAATAAATAAAGACAAGAAACAAGAAATAAACGAAGAATTTGCGGAAGATATAAATATTAATGAAATAAAAGTAACTATACAAGAAAATATAACAACTGAAAATACTAATTTGAATGAAAATGATAATGTAATTACACAAATTATTACAACAAATAATATTAATATACTTACTGATGATGAAAGTGTTGATTTAATTAATACAATATTAGAATTCAATGATAATGATAATAAAAATACAAATGACACTAATAAAACACCCTTATCATATATTTCTAATAAATCAAGTTCCAAAACCCAATTTAACAAAATAGAAAACAAAGAGCAAATAAATAATGAAATAGTATATGATAATTTTAAAAATATAAACGAAAGCTGCGATTCTTTGTTAAGCAAGGATAATATATATAAGGATGAAAACAATATAAAGGAAAATAATATAAATAAAGACAATAACAACTTAAAGGATGACAATGTAAATAAAGGTTCAGAAATTTCTGATATTTCTGATGATATATCCGTTATGAGTGAAATAATAATAGATGAACCTGATATCACAACTAATGATATCACCGCAAATGATATCACAACTAATGATATTATTACCACAAACAATATTGAACCACCAAAACCAAAACGAGGCAGGAAAAAGAAAAATTAATTTAAAAATGATATAAACAATAAATATATTAATATAAATGAATAAATTTCTATTAATACTGTTGCAAATATTATGTTATGATATTTGGTTTTACACATCACATGTTATTTTACATTATAGAAGGCCGTATTCTCTAATACATTATATACATCATGAAAAATCACATCACGTTTTGATTTTTTGGGATGCTTATGAAGGCAGCAACTGGGAAGGCTTAATTCAATCAGCTGGTTTATTTGTTCCTTATATAATCACCAAATTTCCGTTAAAATATTTACTTATTGCCGGTTTTATAACTAACTTGCGCGGACTAATGAGACACGATAATAGATGCATATGGTTAATAGGTAATCATCATATATTACATCATAAATACCAAAAATATAATTACGGTGAATACTGGATTGACAAATTGTGCGGAACTCTTTGTCCTAATGAAAAAGAATATGAATATGGTTTAATCTATACATAATTTTTAGCTGCATTGTATATTTCACATTTTCTTTAAATAGGTTTTTTATATATAAAAAAAATTGAACTAAAGAATTAACTATATAATATATAACATAAAACAATATGGAAAGACGTTTAAACAAGAAAACCGAAGTTTACATTAGTAAATTTAAAGATGATATCAGAGATAAGGCAACACAGCTAAATATGTTAAAAAATGAACAAGTAAACCATCTTATTCAATATATTTACGATTATGATAGACTTTCATTCAATAAGGAAGATTTTCAAAAGAGAAAGCGTGTTAAAAACTTTGTGCCTATATTTGATAGATGCTGTGCAAAAAGAGCTTCTAATGAACAATGCACGAGAAGGAAAAAAGATGGAAGTGAATATTGTGGAACACATATGAAAGGAACACCTCACGGCATAATAGATAACCAGATCGAAAATAAAGTTACCACACAGAAAGTTGAGGTATGGGCACAGGATATTCAAGGCATCGTCTATTATATTGATAAGGCAAATAATGTTTATCAAGCTGAAGATATCATCGTAAACAAATTAAATCCAAAAATTATTGCCAAGTATGTCAAAAATGGCGAAAATTACAGCATACCCGAATTCAACATTTAGAATAGAAAATCAAACCGTCGTTAAATAATTATAAATTGGTTAAATATATTTTTTATAATTATTTTTTATTATATGGATGAAGAAAGTAAACAAATTTTGCTTTTAACTGGTATTGATTTTGAAATACTTAATAACGGCGACGGCTTATTGATACCCCGTGAGCAATTATTAGACGATAAAAAATACGATAATATTCAAAAAAAATTACATGAATTAAAGAAAAACTTTAGCTCTTCTTTTATGACAAGTTTACAAAAAAACGCGGCAAAAACTCAAAAATGGCCGCTTCTTAATTTAGTTAGACAAATACTCGGCATTTACAAATATCATATGAGACCTATTCGCAAATCTAATGGTTATACTGCGGATGGAGTTAAAAAATATAAACGTTTTTTCATCATAGAAAAATTATAGATTTGTTAGACCATTTCTTATTTGCCGCTTTGCAAGAAACATCCATTATCTATATCTATAGTAAAATAATATAAATGTAATTATTTATATTATTATTATTAATGAAGTGGGTATATATAATTGTTATGATTGTTTTATTGATAAATATGAATAATTAACAAAAAATATAATATTATAAGTCAAAGAAAATGTTTATTAAAGTTAAAATATTCGGTGTTTTACACCCTCGAAGATTTAAAATGGGACAAAATACTTAAATATAAAACAATAATCAATAATATATTATGAATGATTATTGTTCTATTTGTTTGAAAAAAGAAACTCTTTCAGATTTTGCTGAAGGAACGACTTTTACAGAAGTAGATGATAAATTGTATTGTGTAAATTGTTTTGAAGATTTGGAAAACAGTATAATTTACTGCGAAAGATGTTATAAATTTGAACATAAAAATACAAATTTTGACAAAAACTTTGTAAAGTCATTAGACTACGATAGTAATGTTGTTTATTATCACATTAAATGTCTATTTGAAAGTGAAAAATGCCCTATATGTAAAGATTATTTAGAAAATGAAGAATGTATTGATGTTTTTGTAGATTATAATTGTAAAATTGAATATCATAAAAGTTGTGTAGAAAATAAAAATAATATTTTTATGTTTGATATTTGCGAAGAGTGCGGTATTTCATTACGAGTAAAGTGCGAGAGTTGTAATC
>Ga0114969_10004958_pt1 | contig 10495 bp, 11 predicted proteins | sample M_130807_MF_Meta_FD_87316 | JGI IMG/M metagenome (GOLD analysis project Ga0114969, IMG submission 87316) | Freshwater microbial communities from Lake Montjoie, Canada to study carbon cycling - M_130807_MF_MetaG | ecosystem: Environmental > Aquatic > Freshwater > Lake | place: Lake Montjoie...
CAACACCGACATGCTGCGCCAATGCTGGCCGGAACAGGCGCGGGCCTTCGAGGATCCGCACCGCTGGGCACGGCGGCTGGTGCCGTGGTTGCTGTCGCTGGATGCCACCGCCAACGGCGCCGTCCTCACCGCGCCCACCCACTGATGCCACCGGGAGATCCAGTCCTGGTCACCGGTTCCGCCGGCCGTCTCGGGCGGGCGGTGGTGGCGGAGTTGCTTTTCCATGGCCACGCCGTGCGCCCGTTCGACCGGATGCCGACGCCCGGTTGCGGCGATCCCGGCGGTTGCTCGCTGCTCGATCCCGTCCAACTCGACGACGCGCTCCGCGGTTGTACCTCGTTAGTCCACCTGGCGGCGACGCCCGACGACCTCGATTTCGCGACCGAACTGGTCCCGAACAACGTGGTGGGACTGAAGGAAGTCCTCGATGCCGCGGTGCGCCAGCGGGTCCGACGGATCGTTCTGGCCAGCAGCATCCAGGTGAACCTGCGCCAATCGCGGAGCGGGCCGTGGCCGGTCCGCCTGGGCGACCCGCCGTCGCCGCTGCGCTGGTACGCCGCCACCAAGGTGTTCATGGAGTCCGCCGGTTACAGCTACGCAGCCGACCATGGGCTCGAGGTGATCGCGGTCCGCCTGGGATGGTGCCCGCGGACCGCGGGGCAGGTGGCCGAGATCGAGGGCGAGGCGATCGCCCGGGACACCTACCTGAGCCCGGGCGACGCGGGACGGTTTTTCCGGCGGTCGATCGAGGCGGCGGTCCCGGCGGGGTTCCACGTGGTGTTCGCCACGAGCCGGCCGGTGCACCGGTGGGTGTTCGATCCCGAGCCGGCCCGCCGGTTGTTGGACTGGGAACCTTTGGACGAGTGGCCGACCGGCGCGCTACCGTAGTCCGCATGAGGCGATGGATCACGATGGCCGGGCTGGGCCTGGCGATGGCGGGCGCGGCGGCCGGCACCGAGACGAACCGGGTGGCGTCGGCCATGGAGGCGTTCCGGTCGGGCCGGAACCAGGAGGCGCTGCGGATCGTGGAACTGGGCATCAAGGAACAGCCCAAGGAGACCCGGCTCTACAACGTCCGTGCGCAGATCCACCAGTTGACGGGCCAATTCGAGGCGGCGGAACGCGACCTGACCGAGGCCATCGGGATCGATGGAAATTCCGGTTGGCTATACCAGGAACGCGCCCAGCTGCGGTTTCGCCTGGGACGGGTCGAGGCCTCGGTGGCGGACTTCGACCGGGCGAACGAGTTGGCGCCGCGGATGGCGCCGCAGAACTGGCAGCGGGGGATCGCGCTGTATTACGCGGGGCGTTTCGCCGACGGGCGTCGGCAATTCGAGCTCCACAAGACGGTGAACCCCGACGACGTGGAGAACGCGGCGTGGCATTTCCTCTGCACCGCCCGCGAACAGGGGATCGAGAAAGCGCGCGCGCAACTGATGCCGATCCGCGGCGACAGCCGGGTGCCGATGGCCCAGATCCACGAACTGTTCGCGGGAAAGGCAAAACCGAAGGCGGTGCTCGATGCCGCCGACATCGGGGCCGGGAGCGCGGCGGTCCGCGTGCAGCGGTTCTACGCGCATTTCTACCTGGCGTTGCATGCCGAGGCCAACAACGACGCCGAGGGCGTCGAGGACAACCTGCGCATGGCGCTGATCCTCGCGGACATGGACAACTACATGGGCGTGACGGCGAAGGTCCATGCGGACCGGTTGGCGGCGAAACGGGCGGCGAAAACGGAGGCGAAACCTTGAAAGACCAAACCAACCCCAGCGGGGACAAGTCGGGAAAACCGTTCTGGGCCTCGGTCCACCAACCGCGTCGCGGTCGTCCGGTGGCGACGCCCAAGGGAACCGTTCCCGTCGGGCCGCGCGCGTTGCGGAACCCGCCGCCGCCCCGTGCCAAACCCGCCGAACGCACCCCCGCGAACCTCGCCGCCCGCATCGTGGCGCGCACCAACCGCGAGCGTCCGGCCGACCACGAGCTGCGCGAGACGCTCCGCGCCGCCCGCGATCTCGCCCCGGGCGACGCCCGCTGGATCAGCCGCGCCGTGTTCGCCTACTTTCGCTGGCGGGAATGGCTGGATTCCAAGCGCTCGCTGGAATCGCGCCTCGACCAGGCCATGGGCTTTGCCGACACCTACGCGCGGCAGCCCCAGCGGTTTCCCGACGACGACCTCGTCGGGGGCGTGGTGCCCGAATGGGTTTCCACGGTGATGGACGTCACCAAGGACTGGGCGCGGACCCTGCAAAGCGAGCCGAAGCTCTGGCTGCGGGCGCGGCCGGGAACCGGGGCGATCCTCGCGGAGAAACTCGGCGGTCCCGAGGTGGCCCAACCCGGCGTGTTGCCGGACTCGGTCGTCTACACCGGGCGCGAGGATCTATTCCGCACCGCGGAATTCCACGCCGGCGAATTCGAGATCCAGGACGCGGGATCGCAGGCCGTGGGCCTGTGCTGCGCGCCCAAGGCCTCGCAGAAGTGGTGGGACATGTGCGCGGGCGAGGGCGGCAAGACCCTGCACATCGCCGATCTTCTCCGGAACAAGGGCCTGGTGTTCGGCACCGACCGCGCCGCGTGGCGACTCGAGGTGCTGAAGACCCGCGCGCTGCGGGCCCAGCTTTCGAATTGCCAGGTGGTGCGCTGGGAGGAGGGCCAACCCGCCCCCGGGATCGGCCTGTTCGAGGGCGTGTTGCTCGACGCGCCCTGCAGCGGCATCGGCACCTGGGGCAGGAACCCGCACGCGCGCTGGACGTCCAAGCCGGAAGACGTCGCGGAACTCGCCGTGGTCCAACGTCGTCTCATCGAGATCGCCGCCGCGGCCGTGAAGCCGGGCGGCCGGTTGGTCTACGCCGTCTGCACGCTCACCCGGCCGGAGACGGAGGGCGTGTGCGATGCGTTCGACGCCGCGCATCCCGAATTCGTGCCCGACGCGGTGCCGGATCCCTTCGCTGTCGCCGCACCGTCGGCGCGCCATTTCTTCTGGCCGCGGCAGACCAAGGGCAACGGCATGTTCGTCGCCGTCTGGAAACGCACGAAGAATGCCGCGCCTCCCGCCCCTCCCGCGCCCGCCGCTCCCGTCGCCGAAGCCACCCCCGAAGTGCCGGCGGCCGTCGCGACGCCCGCGCAGGTTCCCGAGTCGGCCGATTCCTCCGAGTCGGTCGTGGAGACGACCACGCAGGCGTGACGCCGCGCGGGAATCGAAGCACCGCACCATGGCCCGATCGCCAAAATCGCAGTGGGATTTCGGGGACGAGCTTTTCAAGCCCTCCGAAACCCGGGCCGTGGTCTCGGTGTCGGAACTGACCACGAGGATCAAGCGGGCCTTGGAATCGGGGTTCGCCTCGCTGTGGATCCGCGGCGAGGTCTCCAACCTCCGCCTGCAGGCGTCGGGTCACGCCTACTTCGTGCTGAAGGATGCCGGGGCCCAACTCCCCTGCGTGCTCTTCCGTGGGCAGGGGGGCGCCCAGCGGTCCGCGCTGCGCGACGGCGCCAGCGTGGTCCTGGGAGGCGAACTCACCGTCTACGAACCGCGTGGCCAGTACCAACTGCGCGTCACCCAGGTCGAGGCCGAGGGCATCGGCGCCCTCCAGGCCGCTTTCGAGCGACTCAAACAGCGCCTCGCCGCCGAGGGTTTGTTCGATCCCGCCCGCAAGCGGCCCATTCCCGCCTTCCCGCGCCGCATCGGCATCGTCACCTCGCCGACCGGCGCGGCCATCGAGGACGTGCTTCACGTCGTCGGCCGGCGATTCGCCGCGCTCCCGGTGTTGCTGGCGCCCGTCCGCGTGCAGGGGCAGGGCGCCGCGGCCGAGATCGCCGCCGCCATCGGCCGGTTGAACGCTTGGAAAACCAACTCCGGCCTCGATCTCGATGTCATCCTGGTCACCCGCGGCGGCGGCAGCCTCGAGGATCTCTGGGCCTTCAACGAGGAAGTCGTCGCCCGGGCCATCGTCGCCTCGGCCATTCCCGTCGTTTCGGCGGTCGGCCACGAGATCGACTTCACGATCGCCGATTTCGTCGCCGACCTCCGGGCGGCCACGCCGAGTGCCGCCGCCGAATTGCTGACGGCGGACTACGTGGCGGCCGGACGTTTCGTCGCCGCCGCCGGCGAACGCATGAGGCGCTGGGTGCGCCAGGCCCTCGCCGACCGACTCGATCTGGCGGACGATTTCCGACGGCGCCTCCTCCGCGCCCATCCGCGGCGCCGGTTGGAATCGCGGGCCCAGCGCATGGACGAGATCGGCGAGCATTTGCGGCGGCGGACCCGCGCGCGTTTGCGCGGGTCGGCGCGCTCGGTCCAATCCATCGCGAGGCGACTGGCCGCATTGCGGCCCTCGTCGCGCGTCGCCGCCTTGCGCCGGCAAGTCGACGATCTGGGCGTGCGGTTGCGGGCCGCGGCCCGCCTTTGCCTCGAAACCCGCTCGTTGCGCGTGGCCCGCCTGGGCGCGTCCCTGCGGCTGTTGTCGCCCCAAAACGTCCTCGACCGCGGCTACTCGATCACCCTCGACGCCGCCACGGGGCGCGTGCTCCGGGATGCGTCCGAAGTGAAATCCGGCGAACGGTTGCGGACCCGGCTTTCGCGGGGCGAGATCGGGAGCGTCGCCACGCGGGTCGGTCCCGTCACCCCGGACTGACGCGCCGTTCCGGCCGCGCGAACCCGTGGGGTTCCCGGATTGCGGCGGGAAGAAATCCTGCCGCGCCCACCGACGTGGCATCCCGTCCCCCGACCGGCGTCAGCGGGGCATCCCCGCGGCCAGCGCCACCTGGGGCGGCGGGGCGGTCCGCGTCGGCGGGTCCACGGGCAGCCAATGGAAAGCCGCCAGGGCGGCGCACAGGGCGAGGTACTCGACGAAGGCCCGCCGGTCGGTGGCCGGCGGTTCGTTGCGCTGCAGGATGCCGTAGACGCCCGCCGCGCCGGCCAGCAGCGCGACGCCCGGACCGGCCGGGATCCACGCGGCCGCGAATGCCACGGCGGCGACGATCCGCTCGCGCCGTCGCAGCGCGTGGAATCCCCGCGCCCCGTCCAGCGACCACACCGGGACGAGGTTGAACAGGTTGATCCAGGCACCCCACTGCGCGATCACCAGCAGGACCTGCGAGTGGAACGCGAGGCCAAGCACGGCGGCGAAGACCGCGCCGCCCAGACCCCAGATGGGTCCCGCCAAACCGATCCGCGCGTCCTCGCGCGGCGTCATGTACTGCTGCTTCAGGCGGATCAACGCGCCGAGCCCGGGGATGAACATCGGAACGCTCGCGCCGAGTCCCAGGCGGCGCAGCATGAACACGTGGCCCATCTCGTGGACGTAGATCGAGAGGATGAGGCCGGCGGCGAACTTCCATCCGTACAGGCTCCAGTAGAGCCCGAAGGAGGCGAACATCGACAGGAGGGTGCCCATCTTGGTCAGCCCCAGCAGCAGCAGTTTGCCCTGGCCGAGGGCGAACAGAATGAGCGTCTTGAACTTCGCCAGCATCAGCAGGACGACGCTTCCGCCGGCCGCGAGACCCTTCCAGCCCCGGGCATTCTTCGGCGCCGCGCCCTTGGCCGTGCCCGGGCTTCCCTCCACGGCGCGCGAGAGGGCGTCGATCTTGCCGGCGATGATGGCGGCTTGTCCGGCATCGGGCGGTAGCAACGCCATGGCCTGGCGCCAGAGCGCGAGGGCCTCGGCAGGCGCGGCTTGCTGGGCGGCGCTGGCGAGGCGTTTCAGTTCGTCCGCATGGACCAAGGCCCCGCAGGCCGGACATGCCAACATCCGTGGCACGAGTTCCGTGCCGCATTGACGGCAGCCGCGCCCGGGCAGGTTGGGGGGGAGATCAGGCACTGGGCGGGATCGACGGGGTCGGCGGGACACTTGCCGGTGCCGGTGCCGGTGCCGGTGCCGGTGCCGGTGCCGGTGCCGGTGGGACGGGCGCCAGCTTGTGCGGGCCGGAGATGTCGATCTTGATGGCGCCGCACAATTGCCATGCCTGCAGGAGCCCGAACACGGTGATGATCGCCCCGAAGATGCTGTGGGTGCCCATCAACACCGGGCCGATGAAGGCGCCGACGATGCAAATGGCCGCGGAAGCCAGGAAGCCATTGTCGCGGAGTTCGGGGCCCAGCACATCCGCGAGGGATGCGAAGAACCCGATGGAAAGATAGGTGATGGCCACGGCCAGGGCCTGGTAGCCGCGGCCGCCCCGGCCACCGGCCCCGCGTCGCACGCCTTTGCCGACGAGCCAGCCGATGAGAATGGTGATCAACGCCGCGTTGATATGGGCCAGCGCGAGCACCGCCGCGTAGACCGCGCCCCCGAGGATCCCGCCGCCGATTCCCATGCCGATTGCCTTCAACACTCGGCCGGTCTGGCCTTCCTTGCCATGGAGCACGGCGCGGAGTCCCTGGACGCAGGATTCGCAGAGGATCTGGCCGCCGGCTTGGTAATAGGAACCGACCAAATTGACGTGGCAGGCATTGCAGGTCATGGCGCCCGCCGGATGCTGCAGTCGGTCGAATTGAAGTTCGTTGTCCACGGTGGGAAGGATTCGGTCGGGCAGGCGGATAGCAGTCGGGCGGCGTGCCGTCGAGTACTCCGTGCCCCGCCAGCGCGCGAGCCTGTTGCCTCACGAGTAATGACGCCGCGGTGCCGCTGCCTTGCAAGGGCGGTGCCTTCGCCGGCCGACGGCGCCTCGCGTTGGGCAATGCCGGGAGACCCCGTGCGAAGGACGCGCGGCTTCGAAACCGCGGGCGGGATCCCCTCGGTCCGCCGTCGGGGCGATCCGAAAACAAAACGACCGGGGGACGCGGTGTCCCCCGGTCGTCCGGGAAGGCTGGCGATCAGCGGCCCTTCGGGAGCACCGACGTTCCGGCGTACACGGCGTTCTTGCCGAGCAACTGCTCGATGCGGAGCAGTTGGTTGTACTTCGCCGTGCGGTCCGTGCGGCTCAGGGAACCGGTCTTGATCTGGCCGCAGTTCGTGGCGACCGCGATGTCGGCGATCGTCGAATCCTCGGTCTCGCCGGAGCGATGCGACAACACCGCGGTGTACTTGTTGAACTGCGCGAGTTGCACGGCGTCGAGCGTCTCGGTGAGCGAGCCGATCTGGTTCACCTTGACGAGGATCGAGTTCGCCGTGCCGGTGTCGATGCCCTTGCGGAGGAACTTCACGTTGGTGACGAACAGATCGTCGCCGACCAACTGGACGCGGTCGCCGAGCTTCTCGGTGAGCGTCTTCCAGCTCTTCCAGTCGCCCTCGGCGCAGCCGTCCTCGATCGAGACGATCGGGTACTTGTCGGCGAGTTTGACGTAGAAGTCGACGAGTTGGTCGCCGGTCAGCTTCTTGCCGCTGCTCTTCTTGAAGGTGTAGGTGCCGTCGCCGTTGTAGAACTCGGAGGACGCGACATCGAGGGCGAGGAAGATCTGTTTCCCGGCCTTGTAACCGGCGTCCTTGGTGGCCTGGAGGATCACGTCGAGGGCGGCCTCGGCGCTGTCGAGTTTCGGGGCGAAGCCGCCCTCGTCGCCGACCGCCGTGGAGAGACCCTTCTTCTTCAGGACCGCCTTCAGGGCGTGGAAGATCTCGGTGATGGCCTGGAGGCCCTCGCTGAAGCTGGAGAAGCCGTGCGGCATCACCATGAATTCCTGGAAATCGATCGGCGCGTCCGAATGGGCGCCGCCGTTGATGACGTTGGCCATCGGGACGGGCAGGACCTTGGCGTTCGGTCCGCCGAGGTACTTGAAGAGCGGCTGGCCGAGGGCGTTCGACGCGGCCTTCGCGGTCGCGAGGGAGACCGCGAGGATGGCGTTGGCACCCAGCTTCGATTTCGTCTCCGTGCCGTCGAGGTCGAGCATGATGCGGTCGACCTGGAGTTGTTCGGTGGCATCCACGCCGAGGAGGGCGGGGGCGATCTTGTCGGCGACGTTCTTGACGGCCTTGGAGACGCCCTTGCCGAGATAGCGCTTTTTGTCGCCGTCGCGGAGTTCGATGGCCTCGTGCTCGCCGGTGCTGGCGCCGGAGGGAACGGCGGCGCGGCCGAGGGCCCCGCCGGTCAGGTGGACATCGACCTCGACGGTCGGGTTGCCGCGGGAATCGAGGATCTCGCGCGCTTGGATCGCTGCAATGGTGGTCATGTTGTCGATTTCAGTTTCAGTGCCTTCGAAAAGACGCGTCAGGGAACCCAAGAGGGGCAGGGGCGTCAAGGGGCCAGCCGGGGTCAGTCCTCACTTTTGACACAGAGAGGCGCGGTGGGATCGTGGGGCAACCTGTTGCCGGTGCCTCTCCGCGGGGCGGGGCGGCGCTCCGCGGATCGAGTGTCAATAGTGAGGACTGACCCCGGGGGGCGAGCCGCTGATGCTCCTGCCGTATCTATTCCGAGGATTCGTCCAGTTGGTTCCGGGAAGGTTGCACGCCGGGTGCGGTGGCATGAAATGTTGTGTCAATTCGTGCCGCAAAGGCGGAATTATCCCGCGCCGCGCCGGTTTCCAGTTTGCCGTCGGCGAACCACCCGGACCCATGGGTTCATGCTCTACGTCATCGCACTGATTTGCGCTGGTTGCATCGCTGGCGGCGGATATCTGGTGGTGCAGGTGTTGCGCCGCATCGCCTTGGGGGTTCGGGCGCGGCGTTGGCCGCAAGCCATCGGACAATTGGTGAGCGTTGAGGACAAGACGAGCTCGAACGGGGAAACCCAGGAGATTCTGGTCCGCTACGCCTACCGTGTCGGCAGCCGGAATCACGAGGGTCACATCATCCATCCGTGCTACTCCGGAGGCCCTCGTTTTGGGACGTCCCACGAGAATCTGAAAGCGCTGCTTCGGCCGGGATTGCGTGTCCGTGTTTCCTTCCAGAGCGAGCAACCGGATCGATCGATGATTTCGACCGGATTCTATTCGAGCACGGCGATCGCATTGTTTGTTGGCGTTGATTTGGTTGCCATAGGTTCCTTCTTCCCGTTGACGTTCTGGTTCCACTCGGTGTCCGGATCGACATGGGGCTACGGGTTGGGGGCCCCATGGATCGTGTTGTTTGGCTTGATGCTTTTTGGAAGCGATGACTTCGCCTCGGGAATCACCGTCATCCCGGGACCGGCGGCGCCCTTGGAATGACTCGCATGCCAACGCTTTCCTATTCGGTAGGGATTCCCTCCGCCACGACCGGTTCCGCCGCGAATCCCGGTGCGTCGTCGCCGAAAGCACGGCGCGGGGCGGGCGCCGCCGCCGATCGAGTGTCAAAAGTGAGGACTGACCCCTGGGCGGGGCGAGGATTCGGGATTCCCTTCCGGATCCGGTTCGGAGAGGTTGGCGCGATGAAGAAGGAGACGACACTGGGTTGGTTACCCGTCCTGAACGCGGTGGGGGTGGCCGGGGTTTTCGTGGTGCTGACGGTGTTCATGCAGCATTCGCGGTCGGTCGCCTACCAGGAAGGGGTCGCGGCTACCCACCAGCGCAACGTCATCGCGTTCCAGAATATCCTCGGCGAGACGGTGCAGTACGCCCAACGCAATCCCAGCATCGAACCCGTGCTGGCTTCGATCGGGGTCCAGCGCAACGAAACCGTGCCCGCCAACCGCCGCTGACCATGGACGCTTCCAACTCTCCCGTGCCCCAGGGCGCGCCTGCCGAAGTGCAGCAGCAATTGCAATCGATGCGCCGGCAACTCGAGTTCGCCCAGTATCTGGGACTCGCGCTGGCGGTGGCCGTCGGCTTGCTCGTGTATCGACTGGACCAGATCCAGAAGCGATCCGCGGAAGCGCAGTTGCCGCTCACCCAGAAACTGCTGGATGACCAGACCCGGATGGGGCGATCCGTCGGCGAATTGCAGAAGTATGCGGCCAGCCACCCGGACTACGCCGCGATCCTGAAGAAATACGGCGTGGCCCCCATCGTGGCGACCAACGCTGTGGCGGCACCCACGCCCGCCCCGGCGGCCCCTGCCAAGCGCTGAGCCGGAAGCCCGCCGGTACGGGGACCGCCTTCAGGTGCCGGGGGCGAGCGATGCGCCGCATTGGGCGCAAAACCTGGCCCCCGACTGCCCCATCACGCCGCACGCGCCGCAGGTGGGTCGCGCTTTTTCGGTGCGGCGGTGGATGAAGAGATTGCGGAGGTAGGGGAGCCAGGAGAAGGCGTAGGCGGCGACGAACACCGAGTCGTGCTGGTAGCAGGCCGCATAGGCCAGCAGCAGCAAAGCGCCGCCCAGACTCAGCCACCAAAACAGCGCCGGCACCGTCACCCGCCCGTGTTTCTCCGTGGCGTACCATTGGACCAGAAACCGGCTCGTGAAAACGGCGTTGCCCACCCAGCCCACGACCTTCCAGACATGCCACTCGATCCCGAGGAATTTCCCGCCGTGCCAGAACACCTGCTCCCAAACGCTCATTGCCCGCAGCATGCGGGGTGATCGGTGAGGGACAAGGGGCTTTTCGGTCTGTCTGGCGCGCGGTTGCCGACGGGCCCGGCAGGTCCCAAGGCCCCGGGGAACCAGCCGACGCTACGCCGCGCGGCGCTTGGATGGGCGCGGGGCACGCGGCC
>Ga0114969_10004959_pt1 | contig 10495 bp, 9 predicted proteins | sample M_130807_MF_Meta_FD_87316 | JGI IMG/M metagenome (GOLD analysis project Ga0114969, IMG submission 87316) | Freshwater microbial communities from Lake Montjoie, Canada to study carbon cycling - M_130807_MF_MetaG | ecosystem: Environmental > Aquatic > Freshwater > Lake | place: Lake Montjoie...
AGTGTGCGACCGACACGATCACGTGCCCATCCTGCGGCGTGAACTTGATGGCGTTGTCGACCAGGTTCAGGATGAGCCGCTCGAGCCAGCCGGCGTCACCGGTGACGATCACGCCCGGGGCCGCCTCGCAGGCGAGCGTGACGCCCTTGGCCTCGGCCACCGCGTCGAGTTGCGATACGAGCGACGCCGCCATGGCGCCGAGATCGACCGGGTCGCGCGCCAACCGGATCTCGCCCGCCTCGGCGCGCGCCAGCGTGAGCAGATGCGTGACGAGTCGGCCCAGGCGATCGAGCTCTTCGAGCTGGCTGCCGAGGCTGCGCTGATACTCCTCGGTGGATCGTGCCCGCAGCAGTGTCATCTCGATCTCGCCGCGCAACGCTGCGAGTGGTGTGCGCAGTTCGTGCGCCAGCGCCGCGCTGAACTGCCGCATTTCGCCGACGGATTGCTCGAGCCGGCTGAGCGTGTCGTTGAACGCAACGGCCACCTGATCGAGCTCGTCATTCGCGCCGCGGACAGGCAGGCGCTGATGTAACTCGGTGACGTCGATCGCGCGCGCCGCCGTCGCCAGCCGGCCAAGTGGCGCGAGCGAGCGGCCGGCGAGCCAGCGGCCCAACAGGGCGACGAGCAACACGCACACCGGGATGCTCCAGAGCAGCAGGCGCTGCAGCCGCTCGAGTGAGCGGTCTGCGTCAGCGAGCATGACGCCGACCTGCAGGAGGAACACACTGCCGGAGGCCGGGCGCATCACGGTGTTCGAGAAGCGGAGTCGTCCCAGATCGGTGCGGATGTCGCGTGTGGCTGTTTGCTCACGGTAGAGCTCGACTTCCGCCGACGTGAATTGCAGGCCGAGCGGCTCGATGGCCGACGACTGCACCAGCAGCGCGCCCGACGACGCGTCGTACACCTGGTAGTACCGCGTGGCGCGCGCGATGAACGCCGCTTCCTGCGGATCGTTGTGGTCGTAGGCGAGCGCCGGCACGCCGTTGTCGAGCCGGAGGTAGCCGTGGAGGCCGTCGGTCAGTTCGCGCAGTTCCGCGTCCGCGGCATCATCCAACTGGTCGGCCAGCAGATGGTAGCCGCCGAACCCGAATCCGGCCAGGAGCACCGCGAGGACGCCGGCGTAGACCAGCGCCAGCTTCGCGCGGAGCGCCATCGGCCTCACTCGCGCTTCTCACCCAGCATGTAGCCGACGCCACGAATGGTGTGAATCAACGGCGCCTGGCCGCGGTCGATCTTGTTGCGCAGTGCATTGATGTGGACCTCGACGACGTTGCTCACGCTGTCGAAGTGAATGTCCCAGACATGTTCGATGATGAGCGATCGGGTCACCGGGCGGTCCGCGTGGCGCATCAGAAACTCCAGCAGCGCGTATTCCTTCGGCTTGAGGTCGAGTGTCCGGCCGCCGCGCGTGACGAGGCGGCGCACGGTATCGATCTCGAGATCCGAGACTCGCAACGACGTGATGCGCGCGCCGCCGCGACGCAAGAGTGCGCGTAGTCGCGCTGACAGCTCCGCGAGCGCGAACGGTTTGGCCATGTAGTCATCGGCGCCCGCATCAAGCCCGGCGATGCGGTCTTCCACTGAATCGCGCGCCGTCAGGATCAACACCGGCAGGCCCGCTTTGCGTGCGCGAATCTCGCGCAGCACCTGAAAGCCAGACCTCTTCGGCAACATCAGGTCGAGCACCATCGCGTCGTAGTCGAAAATCGATGCCTGATCGCTGGCTTCGGCGCCGTCATACAGCACGTCAACCGCGTAGCCGTCCTCGGTCAGGCCGCGCTGGATGAACGAGGCGACTTTGATGTCATCTTCCACGACGAGGATGCGCATACCCGGCACCCTCTATCTTAGGGGGAAGTGCTTGCCCCTGGTCTTCCCTGACGCGGTCACGGCGGTCGCGATGTTCTGGCCGCCTTCGGTGGTGTAACGCACCGAGACTTTTACGCCCACCGCCACGTCGCCCTTTTTGACGGTTGTCGGACCGAGCACGAACGTGTCGGTCTTGGTGGTCTTATCGTTCTTGGCAATCACCAGCGTGCCCGTGTCGAGGGACCGGACGATGCCGCTGGTGGAATGGGTGGCGGCCTTGGCCGCCGCCTTCGCGCTGGCTTTGGGTTTCTGGGTCTGGGGCGCGGAGGCCATCGCCAGCATCGGCACGAGCAGTACGAGGCCGGTACACATCACGAGGTTTCTGTAGATACGCATATGCGTATTGGACGTCGCCCGTGCTTCGGGCGACATTAGCGGGAGATTAACAGTCGTTAATGTGCGCGCCGACTACGTGTTTTCGCCGTTCGGTCCTGGGTGGGCGGCGTTGTATCCGTGCCACTGCCAGCCCCAGTCCTGCGCCCGGTTGTTCCAGTCAGAGTCGCGGTTCAACGGTCGCGCGCCGATGTAACCGTCGGCCGTGCCGGTCAGCATGAGGTTGTCCTGCGCGTCGAGTTCGTACTGTCCCGGGTGCATCGCGCTCAGTTGCGCGAACGCCTGCTTCATCGCCGCAGGATCGCGTGGATCGTAATTCTTCAGCACGTTGTAGGCGTCGTACTTGAGCGAGCCGGCTGATGTGGCGCCCGCGGTCAGGATGGCGCGCGACGGATCGAAGCCGAGGAAGGTCGGGTTGGCACCACCGCCGGCGGTGCTCGCGGCGTTGGCTCGTGTGGTCATCGCGCTGCGGAACGCCGTGGTGCCGGAGTTCTGTGAAGCGTTGCCCTCGAGCACGTTGAGGATGAAATTGCCGAACTCCGACGTCGAGATCTGGCCGTCCTTGTTCGCATCGATCTCGGCCGACAGCTGGCGAGCGATGTCCTGAGACTTGCTGGCGGAGTTCACGGCGGTAATTGACATGCCCTTCGAATTTGCAAGCCGGATGCCAGCGCTACTCCGCGGCGAAAACCCCCAAAACCCTGAAATCCGGCTCTGGACGTGTCGGCGGCTCGACGTTTTCGACGCGTCGGGTGTCGGCCAGCCGCTCGTCGGCCCGTCTTGAACTATGATTGCCCGCGTTCCTGAGGAGGCTTCATGCGAGTTCGAGTGACGATGATCGTGGCCGGTGGGTTGTTGGTCGGTGGTCTTGCGGCGGTTCAGGCGGCGAATCCGCGAATCAATCCGATGGTGACGTTGCTCGAGAACAAGCAGGCCGTCTTCGGCCTCTACGCGCCCGCGAATCCGCGTGGCGGTCGAGGTGGCGCGCGGCAAGGCGCGCCGGGCACGACGCCGGCCGCACCGCCCGCGACACCCGCGCCGCCTCCGCCGCCGGCAAAGACGCCGGCCGAACTGGCCAAAGATGCGCTGGCATTCACCCATTCGGATTTCATCTTCGACGGCGGTATGGAAGGCGGCGTCGACGCCGGGCTGCCGGCGTATTCGACATTCCTCAACGCGCTCGGCGACGGCGGACTGCTCGTCAAGTCACCTGCGCCGCACCTCTCACATTCGATCGTCGTCAAGATGCAGGAGATCGGGACTGATTTCCCCAAGGCGACCGAAGCGATTGGCAAACAGTTGAACGCGGGCGTGACGACGATCATGTTTGTCGGCACGGAAAGCGCGGCGGAAGTGCAAGCCGGCTTGAAAGCGATGCGGTTCACGTCCAAGGGCGGCACGCGCGACGAGGCGTCGGTGGGCAACGCGCCGAAGATCTGGGGCCTTAGTGAGGCCGACTACAAGAAGAAAGCGGATCTGTGGCCGCTCAACAAAGACGGTGAGCTCGTCAACTGGTCGATCGTTGAAAGCAAGGAAGGTTTGAAGCACGTGCGTGAGATTGCGGCGGTCAAAGGCATCGGCGTGTTGTGGCCGGGCGCCGGCACATTGCGCGGTGTGATGTCGGATCCGAAGCTCGGCGCTGACGGCAAACCGGAAATTGGCGCGAACGGACGGCCGGTGATGGTGCCAAACCCCGTTGCCTGGGAGGCGGCCATCCAGCAAGTGCTCTCGGCCTGCAAGGAATTCAATGTGCCCTGCGGATTCCCGTCCAACACGCCCGAGGACATGGAGCTCCGTTACAAACAGGGTTTCCGCGTGTTCGTCGGCGGCTGGGGTGACAACGGATTCAAGATGGTTGACCACGGGCTCGAACTGAGTGGCCGCAAAAAGTAAGTTCTAAGTGGCGAACGGTCGGACCTTGAGGTCCGGCCGGTCCTTGGAACCTCCGTCGTGCGTGGGGAGTATGCTCCTTAGCGGAGGCTCTTCCCCATGATTACGTTGGCATTTCTCGCACTGCTCGGCGCTGTGGCTCTGCGCCTGATCGCTCATTCCATCCGCAAAGACCCGCGCTACCTCGAAGTGCAACCCCGGATGAACAGCCTGTCGTCGGTGCTGCTGGCCGCCGGCCTGGTGCTGATCGCCATCTCGTCGTTCACGATCATTCCGGCCGGTCATGTGGGCGTGCAGGTGTTGTTCGGGAAGGTCAAAGCCGAACCGCTCACCGAAGGCATCCAGATGATCAATCCCTTCGTGGAGATCCAGCAGATGTCGGTGCGCACCGAGACGTACACGATGTCGGCGACCTCCAACGAAGGGCAGGTTCGCGGTGACGACTCGATCCAGGCGTTGTCGGCCGATGGCCTCTCGATGCCGCTCGACATCACGGTCGTGTTCCGGCTCGTGGGCAGCGACGCGCCGCGGGTCTATCGCGACATTGGCGCGGATTTCGTGGAGAAGATCATCCGGCCGTCGTCGCGCACCGCAGTGCGTGAGGCCATCGCCGGCTTTACCGCGCAGGAGGCGTACTCCACCAAGCGCGAAGAACTGCCGGCGAAGATGCAGGATCTGCTCATTCAGCGCGTGAAGGCGCTGCTCGAGCAGCGCGACACGTTCAAGGGCGCCACCGGTGTGGTCGTCGAGCAGGTGATGTTGCGCAAGATTCAACTGCCGGACAAAGTGAAGAACGCCATCGAAGCGAAGCTCGAAGCCGCGCAGCAGTCGGAGCAGATGCAGTTCGTGCTCGAGAAGGAACGCCAGGAAGCGGATCGCAAGCGGATCGAAGCGAAGGGCGTCAGCGACTTTCAGACCATCGTGTCGCAGAGCATCAACGCGAACCTGCTGCAGTGGAAGGGCATTGAGGCCACCGAGACGCTCGCCAAGAGCCCGAACGCGAAGATTGTCGTGATCGGCGCCGGGAAGAACGGCCTGCCCGTGATTCTGAATCCCGAGAAGAACTAGCCACCGAACGCCGGCGGCCAGCGGTGGCCGCCGGCACCGAACGGGTCTTACTTCGTGACCGGGCGCTTGCCGAACGGCAGTTCGTACGACAGGTATGCGAGCACGCTGCGGTCATGCACGGCGCCGCGCGTGATCGGCATCGCGAGACCGACGATCCACTGCTTGTCTCCGGCGTTGATGCCGGTGCGGAAGCCCGGCACGAAGGTCGTGCTGATCTCACGACCGCTGTCGCCCGAGCGCGATTCGCTGTAGGTTTCGAACATCAGGTTGAACATCGGACGCACCGCAACGATCACGCTGCCGGCCACCGATGGCGTGGTCTGCCACGGCGTTCCCGACCCAGCCCCGCGCAGCGTTGTTGCACCGGCGTTCGCGTGGAAGAACACCGCGCTCACCTGTTTGCTGAACGGCAGGTTGACCTGCCAGCCGAACCCGCTGCCGCCGTATTCACGGCGCTCCGCGCTCGTCGGCAGGATCACGCTGAGACGCGGTGAGAATGCCGGCAGTGTACCGTCGCCCGACCAGGCCTGATAGCGGTAGTTGATCAGGCCGTCGCCGATCGCGGCGCTGCCGTCGACCGCCGACATCGGCAGCGTCACTGACAACTGATGCTTGATGGACGCCACCGGCCACTCCTGCGTGAACGATCCGCTCCACACGCCGCTGCGATTGCGTGTCATGACGAAGATGTTCTGAAAGACGCCCGCTTCCTGATTGAACGCCTCCTCGACCAGGAATGAGTTGTCGGTGATGCCGAACTTGGGCGTTGGCGCCGGCGCCGGTGTTGGGCTGGTCTGTGCGAACGCGGTCTGGTTGATGGCGCACGACGCGGCAGTGGCGACGAAGAGGACGGCAACCTTGCGGAACATGGCTCTCTGCTCTTTCGTTAGTCTATGGTGGGACGTGTGTGCTAGCTACTTCTTGACGTGCTTCAACTCGGTCTCGATCGCCAGCCGGATCTCGTCGGGAGTGAAGAGTGTTCGGCCGCCATCGTTGCGCGCGAGGACGCCGTTGATGAAACACGTCGGCGTGCCACCCACCTCGAGACCTCGACCTTCCGCCACATCGCGTGCGACGTCCTTCAGCACCGCCGTGTAGCGGCCGGTGAAATCCGGAATCCTACCGATGTCGGCGGCGGCCTTGCGCACAGAGTCTGGCGTCAGCTTCTCCTGATTCGCGAACAGCCAGTTGATCAACGTCTGCGCCGTGCCATGTTCCCGCGCAAGGCGGACTGCGACCGCCGCTTCGCACGCGGCCGGATGCATCTCGACGGGCACGTTCGGATTGCACCGCATGTTGAGCGGATAGTCCTTCAGTTGCACCACGACCGCACCCGGCATGCGCTTCTCGAAATCGGCAAACACGCCGCTGTAGCTCAGCTCGGCCATGCGACAGGCCGGGCATTGCCAATCGAGAAACATCACGACGGTGACCTTGGCGCCCGGCGCCGGCTTCACCGGCAATCGCCGTCGAAGGAGCCAATCCGCTTCAAAGCCGGGGACCTGCACCGTCGCACCGGTCTTCGCCTGTTCGGCGGTCACGTGTTTGGGCGCGGCTCCCAGGAAGAGCAGGACCGCAGCGACGGTGAAGGTCAGGGCCGTTCGACTCATGAAGGTCTCCTCAGCGCCATTCGGCGTCAGTGCCATTTTGCACGCTGAAGGGCTGTGAGAGCGTTGAACTGCACCCGAAACTCCAGGCGAGAGCCTCCCTACGCACTCTTTCGCGCCTTCATCAAGCTCCGTAAATATAGCTGCTCACGGCGCACAACGCGATTCTTGCCCTGGCGCTTCGCGTCATAGAGCGCCTCGTCGGCTCGCTGTACCACACTGCGCGCCGTGTCGCCGGCCGAGAACTCTGCCAGTCCGACCGACAGGGTGAACGGGATGATCTCGCCGGCTTCCGAGTAGGGCCGGCTGGCGTTCATGCTGTCGAGCGCACCGCAGATCCGCGTCTCGGCGTGAAACAGCGTCATGTCTTTGATCAGCACCGCGAACTCGTCACCGCCGTGTCGCGAGACCACGTCTTCGTTGCGAAACGCCGATCGCAGACAGGTCGCGACGATGTTGAGCACTTCGTCGCCCATCAGGTGCCCATGCGTGTCGTTCACCGACTTGAAATCGTCGACGTCAATCAGCGCCAGCGAGAAGTGTGAACCCAGCTTGGTCGACAGTTCTTTCAGCGTGCGGTCGAAGACGCCGCGGTTGGCGAGGCCGGTCAGAGGATCGGACGTGGCCTGTTCCTCGCTGGCGGCCAGTTGCACTTCGAGTTCGTTGATGCGCGTGGAGAAGCCCGTCAGCGTAGCCGACCACGACTTCTGACGCTCTTCGGTCAGTCGCTTGATCTCGCTGACTTCGCGTGTGAGCAGGATCTTGATTTGCGTCAGGCTCTCGAGCTTCAGCATGGCGTCGAAGCGGCCGGCCGACGCGGCCAGGCCAGAGTCGAACGTCGCGGTGTCGCCGACGAGCGTCGCCATGGCTTCGCGAACCAGCTCGACCAGCTCGACCATCTGCCGACGGCGTGCCGACTCGTTGGCGTCGTGGCGCGCCAGAAGCTGGCGGCACGCCTCCATGCCGGTGACGCAGAGTTCCGCGAGACTCGCGGGCGATCCCGCACTCGAGAGTGCGACGCGGCAATCCTGAATCATGCCGATCGGGCCGTCGGCGTCACCGCAGGCGGCCACGCAGTCGGCAATGAGTGCGAACGCCTGATCGAGCACCGGCCGGAGCGCATCCGCCTGTTGTGCTGGCGCATCGTCCCGGCGCGGGATGTCGCGCAGATTGAGCTCGATCGCGTCGCGGCCGCCAAGCCCTGATTGAGTCGCCATAGATGCAGATCCTCTCGCGTACGTAATCGGCCAAACGACTGCGATCTTTACCCGGCGTGGGATGTCTCAGAGACGAACTCGGCCATGCATGGAGGGCCGTGAAAACTGTGGGGCGTTGGCGCGCAACACAATGCGGTTCCGACCGCCGCGCTTGGCTTCGGCTAACGCCTCTTCCGCGCGCTTGGCGACCGATTGCACCGTATCGCCCGCAGACAGCTCCGCGATGCCACCCGAAATCGTGAACTGCACGGCGCGACCATCGTCCGCGGTGATGCGGCCCATGGTGACCGTGGAGATCGCGTTGTGCACGCGCGACTCGCACTGGCGCAGCGTGCAGTCGCGCATCAGCACGGCGAACTCGTCACCGCGATAGCGGGCGATCAGGTCGGTCTCGCGGACGGCGGTCTTCAGCACCTGCGCGATGGCGAGCAGCGCGCGGTCGCCGGCCAGGTGGCCGTGGGTGTCGTTGACCTTCTTCAGGCCATCGACGTCGATCAGCGCGAGCGAAAATTGCGACCCGGGCATGTCGGCGAGGCCCTGCACCGTCCGGTCGAATGCACCGCGGTTGATCAGCCCCGTCAGCGCGTCCATCGTTGCCTCACGCTCATTCCGGATGATCCCGGACTCGAGCTCGACGATCTTTTCCTGGTAGCCGGCGATGGTGTCGTTGAATTCCTGTTCGTGGGCGGCAGCGGCTGCCTTGAAGGCCGCGACCTCAGCGGCCAGGCCCGCTTTCACTTCGGCAAGGGTCGTCATCTTCAGGACGACATCGAATCGGCTCGCGGCATCTGACAGGTCTGTGCCCGCCATGGCGGGATTGCCCGAGATGTCGGTCATGGCCGACTGGGCCAGACCCATCAGGTCGGCGAAGGATTGTTGGCGCTCCGTTTCGCCGGCAGTGGAGTTGGCGAGGAAGTCCCGGCAGGTGTCGAGGCATGTGAGGCAGATCGCTTCAACTTCCGACGCTGCGGCGCCCACGGCGAGAGTCGTCTGGCATTCCTGCACTTCGGCCACCACGACACCCGCGTCGGCGCACGCAGAGACGCAATCGGCGATCAGTCCGAAGGACCGGTCCAGCAGCGCGCGTACGACGGCTGATGGGTCATCTCGCAACCCCAGCTCAATCGGTCGGCTTCCGGTCTTCGTTTGGCCGTTCACAGGTCCTCCGACTGGACAATCGGAACAAACGGTCGGAACTTGAATCGGAGGCCCGGATAAGAATAGGGAAGTGAAACTCCTCCTGGTGAATCCGCCCCTGAGCCAGCCGACCGGGCCCTACCCGGCGATTGGGTACCTGGCCGGTTTTCTACGCACCATCGATCGCACCGCGGTGCTGGCCGACGCCAGCCTGACCGTGCTGCTGCGCCTGCTCAGCGCACAGGGCGTTCGGGATGTGGCGGCCGAGATCGTGGCGGCCGGTGGAGGCACGGACGGGCGCGTGCAACGGTTTCTCGCCGACGCCGATCGCTACGTCGCCACCATCGACACGGCGGTGGCGTGCGTGCAGGGTCGTGATCACGGCGCCACGGTCCGCGCGATGCGGCCCGGATTTTTTCCGGAGCCGCTCGAGCGCCAGCAGACCTGGGCCACACAGGCCTACTACAACCTGCAGAGTGTTGAGGCCGAGCTCGGTGGGCTGACCAGCACTCAGCGCGAGCGCTTGCTGGCATCGCCAACGCCGCTGCGCGTGCCCTTCGGCACCTCGTCGGAGATCGACGAGGCGCGCTACCGCGCCAGCGTCCTCCTCGCAGACGTGGCGATGGTGGTGCGCCTGACGATCGATCCGGAATTTGAACTCGAGACCTACGCGGAGCGTCTGAGTGACGACTGCGCGTCGTTCGATCCGCTGCGCGCGCGACTGGAAGGCGAGACCGGTCTTCTCGATCGTTACATCGATAACGCGGCCGATGAGCTGCTGCGCGTGCACCGGCCTGCGGTTGTTGGCTTCTCGGTGCCCTTTCCGGGGAGCGTCTATGGGGCGCTGCGGATGGCTCGGTGCATGAAGCACACCGATCCGTCCATGCGCGTCGTGCTCGGTGGTGGCTGGATCAACACGCAGTTGCGCGAACTCAGCGATCCGCGCCTCTTCGACTACGTCGACTTCGTGACCCTCGACGACGGCGAGCGCCCGTTGCAGTGCGTGCTGGAGTCGATCGAAGGGCTCCGCGCGCCGCTCCAGCTGTGTCGAACGTTTGTCCGCCGGGACGGGCGGGTGGCGTATGTGAACGATTCTCAGGAGCGCGATGTGCCGTGGTCGAAGACCGGCACGCCGACGTCCACCGGACTCCCACTCGACCGCTATCTGTCACTGCGTCCCACGGTGCAGGCGTTTCAGGCACTGTGGGGCTCGCGATGGAACAAGCTGACCATGGCGCACGGGTGCTATTGGAATAAGTGCTCATTCTGCGACACCGGCCTCGACTACATCAATCGCTACGAGGCGGTGCCCGTCGATATCCTCATTGACCGCATCAAGACGATGATGGCGGAGACGGGGGAGAGTGGTTTTCA
>Ga0114969_10004963_pt1 | contig 10487 bp, 11 predicted proteins | sample M_130807_MF_Meta_FD_87316 | JGI IMG/M metagenome (GOLD analysis project Ga0114969, IMG submission 87316) | Freshwater microbial communities from Lake Montjoie, Canada to study carbon cycling - M_130807_MF_MetaG | ecosystem: Environmental > Aquatic > Freshwater > Lake | place: Lake Montjoie...
GCATAATTAATTTCCCTTCCGATTTAATGGCGTTCCATTGCGATTCTGAAATTGGAATTTGTAACGTCGATGAATTTGGAAGAGCTAACGCATCAATGCTATTTCCACTTGACACAATTAAATCCGAAGCTATTAAAACGCCTGAAAGTGTGTACAGCTTTAATTTCCATTCCATGGGGAATGCATTCTGAATGTCCAAGGTCAATGAGCTTACGCGTGCAGCATCTGTGGTCACTTCAACACTCAGCGTGTCTCGCAAGGTGAGATCGCTTGCAGCTATACGCAAAGGAACATCAACAATGAGCTTTGCTTCTGTCAATTGATTTTCGTAGAAGAAATCGTTTCCATCGCTCACATTTCCGAATGGATTCAATTGCAAGTTTCCTTGGAATGAAATAGCGTTTGGCAGATTACCCATGAAGGAAGTTATGTTGCTGTTTCCTTCATTCAAATTAATATCGTAATTGGAAACAGAGGCAGTTCCTCCGTTATCAATTGAACGCGTAATGAAGAAAGGATCATTTAAATTTCCACCTGAAAGCTGAACGGTATTCCCGGTGCCGTCATTCGTTCCTGAAACATTGTTAATCTTCAACTTACCATCGAATCCCATTTTGTGGGTGACGTGAAATCCAAGAGAAGCTTGCTCAATTGCGAGCGCTCCTGTTGGCATGTTCGCTCCTTCGGCTAAGTTGAATGATTCATCGAATGAATAACTGTCATTTCCAAAATAACCCTTCGCGTAATCGATAATCAAATCAGACATGAGCAATTCGAAGCGCACAGAATCTTGACCGAAAATCGTGTTCTGATCGGCAGTGGTATTTTGCTCAGTTCTAATTTCAAGATGCGTTGAAAGCTTGTTGTAATCGAATCCTGTTGTTCCAGAAAGAACAACGTATTTGTTCGACATGTCAAGGGTGTAATAACCCTCAGTGGGTGTGCTTGGGCTTCCAGGAGTTAAAGCAAAATCAATATCCGTATTGTTTCCATACACTTCCGATACGTTGTAAAGCGTGAACGTTGGATGCAAGTAAGCGTTCACATAAGACTTGACGTGCACAATCATCTGTCCTGACTTCACCTTCACCAAGCGCAAACCTGTTCCGTTCGTTTCAACCGAGTAGTTTTGATTCTGAGTAATAATTGCGGTGTTGCCGGGAATTTGAAAAGGACCACCCGTAAGCGGTACAACAAATTTCTGTGAAATGTTTGTATCTGGAATTTGTGTTAAATCGCTTGTTCCGAATCCTGAAATAATTTTTTCGAAATACAAATGATAAATACCTGCGTTGTCTGTATATCCGTTGTCAGCAGTCAAATCTGAAAGCGTTAACCTACCGTGAGCCACGGGCGCAACCCAATTCGATTCCCACTTGGTGGACTCGTCTTTTTTGCAAGACGAAAGCAAAATAATACAAGCAAAAAGGCAGAGATAAATTTTCGAGTGCATGGTATCAAATATAATCTATCCTTTTACATTTTTTGTGATTCGTGAAAAACGATACAACAAAATCAACTGTGCCACCAACCAAGCACCTATTTCATCGGGAAACGTTTGAATTCCGATTGCCGGAATGTATACCGCCAGCAGCACGTAGGCCGATAGTATCATTTGCACAAAAACATATTTTCGAACCCAGGCTTTCAATGAATTTAGTCTAGCAAAAGCAAGAATAAACAACATCGGATTCGCCCAAAGAAGATTGAAGTTCCATTTGGTGGTGGTGTGATCTGTTAGGAACCACATCACGAATAAAACAACGCCCAGCAATCCGAAGAAACCAAGGAAGAGACGTTCTGAAAAATTCCAAGCCCGCTTCTTCCAACCTAAATAAACACTGAATCCGGCGAATAGCAGGGCGGAAAGGGTGACATACAAAATTGGCTTAGCAGAAGGCGATTGCTTTTCGAACAACGAATCATCAACGGGCAATAGTTCTTGCGTTCTGCCTAAGACCTTTTTTCCGTTAATGGTCCAACCCATCATGTTCGACTGAAGGCTATCTGGTAAAAAAGACGTTTGTCCCGCCTCTGGTGTCTTATCGCAGGGCCTTCCCAACACCAAATCAATTCCGAAATCTGCCCAATACTGGTGAGCCAAATACACATCTATGTCGTGACGAAATCTTGGTCGATTGGAAAATGTTTTTTCGTTCTGTTGAATTTCGGGAATGGCCTTCAAAACAATATCTCGAACGCGCGTTGCGCAATTGTCGTAGAAGAAATCGTATTGAAAATATTTATTTTCCTTCTTTGCATTTTCAATAAGCAAAGCTCCCAAAGATCTTATCTGTTCTGCACTCAGTTTAAATTCATTTTCTAGAATTCCCCTTCCACCGTGTAAATAGGCTTGCTGAAACCCTGCAAATTCTTCTACGCTCAGCATGTAGTTCAATTTACCTCTTGCGAATTTCAAATAGAATCCTTCAGAGAATTCGAAGGTGCCGTAATTGAAAACGAAATCTACCCACTCACCGTTCAAGGTATCTGTGTATCGAATGGCACTGTGTCCAAAGCAGGTGTAGAGCTCTTCGCCCGGAGAGCAAGTTAGCAGGGACATGCGCGGAAGTTCACCCACGTGGTCGTTCACGGTGGCCTTAGCGCCAAATGCAAATGCTGTGAAAATTAAACAAGCAAGTAATCTTTTCATAATGTCCATTCTCCTTTATAAACCAATTGCGCTGGTCCGCACAACCAAATATTTTCATATCCCTTCGATGTTTTTTCAAATCGAACGATCAAGTCTCCGCCTAATGCGTGAATTTCCTTTTGACCCGTGTTGTTCGATAACTCATGCATCACCAATGCGCATGCGGTCACCCCAGTTCCACACGAAAGTGTTTCGCCTTCTACTCCTCGTTCGTATGTTCTAACAATCGCTTCGTCTTCATTCAACAAGGTCAGGAAATTTACGTTCGTGCCTTCTTTTTCAAATTCTTCGCTGTACCGAATTCCGCTTCCCAATTCAATAACATCGATATTTAAATCTTCCACCATTCGCACGATGTGCGGAGATCCCGTATTGACAAAATACTCATTTTCATTTCGAACGATGACTTCAGCAACATCAGACATGCGAATGGAAATTTCTTCTCCTTCCATCTTCGCTTCGTGATAGCCGTCTATGGCCCGGAATGAAGCCTCTTCCTTTTCCAACATACCTAAGCTTTTCACAAAGGCTACTGCGCATCGACTTCCATTTCCACAAAAAGACTGAGACCCATCGGAGTTGAAGTAGTTCATATAGAATTCAGTTTCCTCATCTCCTTCAATCAGAATTAGACCATCTGCTCCTATTCCGAAGTGCCTGTCGCAGAGCTCTGCCACCTCTTCCGCGGTGGGTTGCCAAAAGTTTTCACGATTATCAACCATAATGAAATCGTTGCCTGTGCCGTGGTATTTGAAAAATTGCATGTTCCAAAGGTAAAACGGTTTCTGTGAACTACCGCGTTGTTGTAACTTGCAGTCCGAAAGAAGATTTCATGGAAAACGAATTGAACTTGAACAGCGACACCTTGCTCTTGGCCTATGAAAAAATGGCCACGGCTCGTCAGCTATCTGATTTATACGAAGCGAACGCCAAGGTGACCTCGAAATATGTGCACGCAACCTCGCGTGGACATGAGGCTTGTCAGATTGCGCTTGGCCTTCAGCTAACCAAAGACGACTACTTGTCTGCCTATTACAGAGACGACAGTATTCTGTTGAGCATTGGTATGACTCCCTATGAACTCATGCTTCAATTGTTCGCGAAGAAAGACGATCCGTTTAGTGGTGGAAGAACATACTACTGTCACCCTTCCCTCAACCGCCCTGATATGCCGAAGATTCCTCATCAATCTTCCGCCACTGGAATGCAAGCCATTCCAACCGTTGGCGTTGCCATGGGGGTTCAATACAAAGAGCTTCAAGGATTGAACGACACTGATATTCCTTCAGTAGTTGTGTGTTCCATTGGAGATGCGGCTATGACAGAAGGTGAGGTAAACGAGGCTCTTCACATGGCAAATTTGAAGCAGCTACCTGTGTTGTTTTTTGTTCAAGACAACGAATGGGACATCAGCGCTCACGCCTCTGAGTTCCGCACGGGCGATGCCACGAACCTAGCGAAGGCCTATCCGAATATTCGTGTAAAGAGTATCGATGGAACCGACTTCGTGCAGAGCTTCAACACGATTCAGGAGATTTTGACCAGCATGCGCAAAACGCGCAAACCTTGGTTGTTGCATTGCAAAGTTCCTTTGTTGGGGCACCACACATCGGGTGTTCGCAAAGAATGGTACAGACACGATTTGGAAGAAGCAGAGAAAAGAGATCCGCTTCCTAAGTTCAAAAAACAATTAAACAATTTCGGTTTTTCCGACAGCACATTGGAAGATGTGTGGAAGAAAGCCGGTGAAAATATTTTGCGCGATTATGATCGTGCTGCGAATGCAGAGGATCCTTCTCCTTCTTCGTTAATGGATCACGCTTATGCGCCAACACCCATCACCGAAGAGAAAGGCGAACGCGCTCCGCAAGGAAAAGAAGCTACCGTTATGGTAGATTGCGCGTTGTTCGCAATGCAAGAAATTTTAGCGAAGCACCCGGAAGCCTTGTTATACGGACAAGACGTGGGCAAGCGCTTAGGCGGTGTGTTTCGTGAAGCAGCAACGTTGGCTGAAAAATTCGGCGACAATCGTGTCTTCAACACACCTATTCAGGAAGCCTTTATTATTGGAAGTACCGTGGGAATGAGCGTTGCGGGATTGAAGCCTATTGTGGAAGTTCAATTCGCAGATTACATCTGGCCTGGACTGAACCAGTTGTTTACTGAAGCTGCTCGAAGTTATTATTTAACGAATGGAAAATGGAATGTACAGGCCCTTGTGCGTGTGCCCATTGGCGCATACGGCAGCGGCGGACCTTATCACAGTAGCAGTGTAGAAAGTGTGCTGTGTAACATTCGCGGAATTAAAGTGGTTTATCCGAGCAACGGAGCCGACTTAAAAGGACTTTTGAAAGCTGCCTTTTACGATCCGAATCCTGTTGTAATGCTCGAGCACAAAGGCTTGTATTGGTCGAAAGTGAAAGGCACAGAAATGGCTCGTTCCATTGAGCCTTCGGAGGATTACGTTGTTCCGCTTGGAAAAGCAAATACCGTTCTCACTTCCAACCATAAAAAATCAATTGCAGTTATCACCTACGGAATGGGTGTGCACTGGGCGATGAACGCCGCGAAAAATTTCGATGGTCAAGTTGAAATTATAGATTTGCGCACACTTATGCCGCTTGATGAAAACGCTGTGTTTGCTGCAGTAAAAAAATGCGGAAGATGCCTTGTGTTGACGGAAGAGCCGGCTATGAATAGTTTCGCGCAAGCCCTTGCAGGAAAAATTTCCGAAAACTGCTTTGAATATTTAGATGCTCCGGTAAAAACTTTGGGAAGTGCTCCTACTCCGGCTATTCCATTGAATAGTGATTTAGAAGCTGAACTTCTTCCTAACCCAGAAAAAGTAGCCGCTGCAATTTCTCAAATTTTGAATTATTAATGAATCGAATTATACTCCTCATACTTGCATTCGCCTGGATTCACAGTCAAGCTCAGCAAGCCTTTGAGGGGACATTATTCATTGAAGTGATTTCAGCAGACAGCAGTGATATTCCTCACATGGACTTTGAAGTCAAGTTAAAAGGAAGCAAGGCACGAATGAACATCCATTCAGAAAACATAGATGACTATTCCTTAATCATAGATTACGAAACAGGGGAATCTGTGATGTTAAAGACGCACAATGGGGAAAAGATTGCAGTAAGAGGAATCAAAACTTTTACAGAAGTAGGGGCATTTTCTGCGGAGAATGCCAAGCTAAAAAAGGTGGCCGGATATAATTGTCGAAAAGGTAAAATAACAACGAATGAGGGTAGTTCGGAAGTTTATTACTCTACCGCGTTTAAGAGTTCTGCCCAATTTTTCGGAGCCTACTCCGATGTGCCTGGTTTGATTTTGGAATTGCACTTATCGAAAGATGGAACAACCCAACTCGTTCGGACAAAAAAGCTTTCCAAAAGAAAAGTGAGGGATGATGAGTTCGTTGTTCCTGCTGAGTTTAGAGAAATGAGTGAATCGGAGTATCAATTACTCCTTCCTGTTTTTCCGGAACTCTTACGGTAGAAACTATTTTTTCCATTGAATTCCTTCGTAAATTCACCCCATGCAAAAACGAATACTCTGTTTATTCATTGTGCTAATGAATCTATCTTCATTTGCGCAGCAAGTGTCCTTTGAAGGTGTATTGATTTACGGAAGGAAATTCTACAACAATTCAAAACGCATCGACACTGTAGACCCGAATATCCCGCCAGCAATCAGTTACACGGTTAAAGGAAACCTCACTCTTGCAGAAATTTCAACTGAAAAAGACTTCATGACGGCCATGAATTATTCAGTCATTGTGGACTCTGAAAAAAAGGAAGCGACCATGCTTGCTCGAATTGCCAATCAGAAAATGGCGGTAAAATTTGAGCCTTCGTTCTTCGAACAAAAACATTTGTATTCGGTAGTTTCGGCGAATGATGATCGCACACGCGTAATTGCCGGTCTGAATTGTGTTTTAGGCTATGCGCTTATGGAATCTGAGTTCGGCACAGTAGATAGCATGCGTGTATGGTACACTTTAGACTATCAGACTATTCCATACTTATTTGAAACATCTGGGGCACCTGGTTTAATTGTATCCATGCAACAAGATGATGTTTCTTATTGGGAATTACAAGAAATCAAATCTGCACCCGTAGATTCCTTGGCCTTTTCCATCCCCAGTGAATATTACCCTGTCACTCAAAATGAACTTCAAGATTTCATTTCAACCATGGATCAATTAGAAATTGAAGAAGAACTAGACCCTATGGAAAAAAGGGGAAATGAAATAACGCACGAGGAAGAGGAAGATTAATGAAGGGCTGGTACACTCAAAAGTTTGCTTTTTTTTTATCTGTTGAACGTTTGCTTTGGTTCGCTCTTCTCGGTCTTGGAATTTTCTTTTTCTTTCGATACAAAACCGTTCCTTCCCTCGAACAAGATTCTATCGTGGTCACTGACAGTGTGGGTGTTCAGCACAAATTATCCGAACTTACAAGAGGAGCAACTGTTGTTCATTTTTACGCATCGTGGTGCGGACCATGCCTTCGCGAACTTCCCGAAATAAAAGCATTTATGCAGACACCTTTGGGGCAGCAAATTAATTTCGTGTTTATTACGGAAGACAAAGAAGATGTTGTTAGAACATTTCATGAGCGATATGGGTTTAACATTTATCGGGTAAGCAAATTAAAAGACGCCAACATTTACTCCATTCCTGTAACCTATTTGCTCAACGCAAAGCATGAAATTGCAAAGAGTGATTTAGGAAATTGGAAATGGAACGATGATAATTTAAAAAATGAAATTTCAACATTAATCAATTAAAGAGATGAGCAAAGTATCTATCACATTAGACAAAAAAACCATTGAATTAGAAATTAATCCCGATGGAGAAACTATTTTGAATGCAGCAATAGATGCTGGATTGGATGCACCCTACTCTTGTCAAGGAGGGGTTTGTACAACTTGCCAGTGCAAAGTTTTATCAGGAACCGCACGAATGGTGGCAAATCATGCGCTAACTCCTAAGGAAGTTGAACAAGGCTACATTCTAGCTTGTCAGGCACATCCTACAAGTGATGAACTTTCTATCACTTGGGATATCTAGAATGTTCTTGATTTAAATCATAGCGTTTAACACTTTTCTTGAAAACTCGCGCGATAACTTTGCAAAACGATATGATGAAAAGATTTTTTAGTTTTTTAATTGTTGGAAGTTTGTTTTTTGCCTCATGCAAGCACGACATTCCGATAGATTTGGATGGTACCATTTCGCAAAATTGCGATCCAGATACGGTGTACTTTGGTAACACCATTTTACCACTGCTTGTTTCAAATTGCGCAATGCCTGGATGTCACGATAATGAATCACATCGGGAGGACATAATTCTGACTGATTACTATTCAATTATTAATTCAGGTGTATTGAAGCCCGGAAGACCGAACTCGAGCAAATTAGTTGAGGTTCTTACTGCAAATGGCGAAAGCATGATGCCACCCAGCCCTTACTCCGCATTAACTACCGAGCAAATTAATTCAATCAAAACGTGGATTGACCAAGGTGCTAAGTTTAACACCTGCATTGGTTGCGACACCGTGAACTATAAATTCGCAGCAGACATTTGGCCTATTCTAAACACAAATTGCTACGGTTGTCACAACAACAACAATCCTGGCGGAAACATATACATTAGGAACTATACAGACGTTCAAGCTATGGTGCTAGATGGTTCGCTGATTGGATCGCTCCAAGGCAATGGATATGCACTCATGCCAAAAAACTCAACTGGACTTCAATCCTGTAAAATCATTCAAATTCAAAAATGGATTAACGATGGAGCGCAAAACAACTAAACACTTTTTCTTCCTACTCGCCCTTGGTTTTATTCTAGGAATTTCTTCTTGTTATTACGACAACGAAGAATTGCTTTACTCCAACGCTCCTTGCGATACTACTTCAACATTTTCTTCACGCATAGCTCCGCTTGTTCAACAAAAATGTGCAACGGGCTGTCATGAAGGGGCCAACCCAAGCGCTGGACTGCTCTTGACAACGTACGATGAGATTAAAGCTTGTGTGGACAACAACAACAAATTTGCAAATTCTCTTACGGGTGCTAACGGGGCTTCCATTATGCCTAAGGGAACGTCTGGATTGAGTACTTGCGATAAAACTGCCATTCAAGCCTGGATTTCTGCGGGTGCACCCAATAACTAACCTATTTAAATCATGAAAGACAAAAACAGCTTAAATTCAGAATCTTTGGCTGAGAAAGACTTCAAAGTTTTGAATAAAAAAGGAGTTCTAATCGTTCTGCTATCACTTATCGCTATCGGCGGTGGTGTTGCATATTACATCTGGAACAAGCCGAAAACAAATGCGGCGGATGTAAAACCGAACTACGTCTTACCAGCTGATTCCCTTGGTGCAGCATTTGCTAAAAACGAAGATGCGGCAAATGCCAAATTCGTGAAAGATTCTGTTGCACTCGAAATTCAAGGCGTTGTTGACACCGCATTCGTAAATGAAGGAAACGAAAGTGTTATTCGATTAAAAACTTCCACTCCAGATTACCCTGTGAACTGCTATTTCAATTCTGCAGATAAAGCAACTGCAAACAAGGGGGATTTGGTCGTAATCAAAGGTTTTTGCACCGGTTACTTAATGATGGATGGTGTTCAAATGAGTAAGTGCGCTCGAACCAAATAAGTGGTACAATAAATGCCTTGTCTGAAAAAAAACAATACTATGAAAAAAATAATCTTAGCAACAGCATTAGTTGCAATAAGCTTTGGAGCAACGGCTCAGCGTTACTTTTCGAAAACCGCACACATTAAATTCTTTTCGCACACAAGTGCTGAAGATATTAAAGCAGATAACTTCAAGTCAACAATCATTATTGACCAAGCGACAGGAGCAGTTCAAGTCGAGACTTTAATTAAAAGTTTCGAATTTGAAAAAGCCTTAATGCAAGAGCACTTCAATGAGAATTATTTGGAAAGCGATAAATATCCAAAAGCAAATTTCAAAGGAAAAGGAGATTTTTCAAAAGTGAATTTCGCTGCAGATGGAACCTATTCTGTGAATGTTGCAGGGCAAATGACAATGCACGGTGTAACGAAAGATGTGAGTGCTGTTGCAACCATTAAAATTGCAGGTGGTAAGATTGATGGAAGCACAAAATTTTATGTGAATCCGAGAGATTTCAATGTTCAGATTCCTGAACTTGTAAAAGGACAAATTTCTGACAAGATTGAAGTAACCGTGAAGGCTACATTACAACCACTTAAATAATTCAAATGAATTCAAATCCATTTTCAAAAGGGCTACTGTTGTTAGCTCTTTTGTTTTTTTCTCAACTTACTATTCTCGCCCAACCAGGCGATAGTCTTCAGGTAAAGTCAAATGATGATGATTTACTTTCTTTAATCGGAGGTGAGGAAGAGCAAACCTATACCACGGCTACTTTCAAGACTACCCGAATCATAAACATGCAAAGCGTTGAGAATGCTGCGGCTGGTGTTATGGATTTTCGAATTTCACATCGCTTCGGATTTATTAATACAGGAGCTTACGATTTATTCGGATTGGATCAAGCCCTCATGAGAATTGGTTTAGAATATGGAGTTACAAATAGGCTCATGGTTGGTTTTGGAAGAAGCAACGTGAACAAGGCCTATGATTCATTTTTAAAGTACAAGATTTTACGTCAAGGCTCGGGCAAAAGAAACATGCCGATTTCGGTTTCTTATTTCGCATCAGCAGTTTGTAATACTGTCCATTGGACAGATCCGAATAGAGACAATTATTTTTCCTCTCGCATGCAGTATACTCACCAGTTGCTCATTGCTCGCAAATTCA
>Ga0114969_10004965_pt1 | contig 10485 bp, 7 predicted proteins | sample M_130807_MF_Meta_FD_87316 | JGI IMG/M metagenome (GOLD analysis project Ga0114969, IMG submission 87316) | Freshwater microbial communities from Lake Montjoie, Canada to study carbon cycling - M_130807_MF_MetaG | ecosystem: Environmental > Aquatic > Freshwater > Lake | place: Lake Montjoie...
AACAACTCGATGGACGCAAAACTGCAGGATCTGCAGGCCCGTAAAGACCAGGCGTACAACGCTGGATCACCCCGCTCGGTTGAGCGCCAACACGAAAAGGGCAAGTTGCTGGCACGCGAACGCTTGGCGATTTTGCTGGACCAAGACAGTTTTCATGAGTTGGATTTGTTGGCTCGACATCGTGCCCACTCGGCTGGCTTGGAAGAGCACCCATACACCGACGGCGTGATCACGGGTTGGGGCACCATTGACGGCCGCAAAGTCTTTGTGTTCAGCCAAGACTTCACGGTGTTTGGTGGAGCACTTGGCGAAGTGTTTGCCGAAAAGATTCACAAGTTGATGGACTTGGCTCTCAAGGTTGGTGCGCCACTTATTGGTCTCAATGACGGAGCCGGTGCGCGAATTCAGGAAGGTGTTGTGTCGCTCGCGAGCTACGGCGGTATTTTTCATCGCAACGTTCAGGCGTCTGGTGTCATTCCGCAAATTTCGGTGATCCTCGGACCATGTGCTGGTGGCGCCGTGTATTCACCTGCGATGACCGACTTTATTTTCATGGTGCGCGAGACAAGCCACATGTTTATTACTGGCCCAGATGTTGTCAAGACCGTTACAGGCGAAGACGTCACGCTCGAAGAGTTGGGTGGTGCAATGAGCCACGCATCCAAGAGTGGTGTAGCCACATTCGTGAGTGCCGATGAACAGTCGTGCTTGCAAGATGTGCGTTTCTTGCTCAGTTTCTTGCCGCAAAACAACATCACTGCGCCACCCGTGGGCGAAATTACTGACGACCCAACACGTTTGTGTGAATCGTTGCGCACGATTCTTCCTCCGTCAGCCAACCAGCCGTACGACATGAAGAAGGTCATCACCGAAGTAATGGACGACGGCGAATTCTTTGAATACTTCCCACACTGGGCAAAGAGCATCGTGTGCGGTTTTTCGCGACTCAATGGTCAGTCGGTTGGTATCGTTGGCAATCAGCCAATGATTTTGGCTGGTGTACTCGACATCGAGTCGAGCGAAAAAGCTGCGCGCTTCGTGCGCACATGTGATGCGTTTAATATTCCAATCATCACGTTTGTTGACGTGCCGGGCTTTCTTCCTGGTGTCGACCAAGAGTACGGCGGTATTATTCGTCACGGTGCAAAGTTGTTGTACGCATACTGCGAATCGACTGTGCCACGGATTCAAGTGATCACACGCAAGGCCTATGGCGGTGCATACGTGGTCATGAACTCGAAGTCCATTGGCGCAGACTTGGCGTATGCGTGGCCAACAGCAGAGTTGGCAGTGATGGGCCCACAAGGCGCAGTCGAGATCGTGTATCGCCGCGAGTTGCAAAATGCTGCTGACCCGGTTGCGCGTCGTGCCGAGTTGGTCAGTGAATACACCGAAAAGTATTCGAACCCGTATGCGGCAGCAGAACGCGGTTATATCGATGATGTTATTGATCCAGCTGACACGCGTATCAAGTTGATTGCTGGTTTATCGATGCTGCAATCGAAGCGCGAAGAACTGCCCCGCCGCAAACACGGCAACATGCCGCTGTAGGAATTTATGCAACACAGTGTCTCGCCGCAGCCTTCTGAACAAGAAGCAATCGCGATTGCCGCTGCATTAGAGGCGTTGTGGCCAAAAGTGCAACCTGCGACAGAGCACGAAACACCCAATACTTCGTGGCGTTTTAGTGGCCGTTGGTGGAGCGACTCAAGTGTGATCAGACGATCACGCCCAGGGTTCTAGTTTTTTGAACCCACCGCTTTCCGATATTCGAGTAGTCGACATTTCCACAGTGTTGGCTGGGCCAAACTGTGCGCGTTATCTCGCTGACTTCGGAGCAGACGTCATTAAGGTCGAGCGACCAGACACCGGTGATTCGTTGCGCGGAATGGCGTGGCGTGACCCCCGCGACGGCGAGGGATTGTGGTGGAAACTCGTCAACCGCAACAAGCGCAACATTGCACTTGACCTCAAAGACGAAAAGGACCGTGCGATCTTTTTACAACTCGTAGATGAGGCACATGTACTCGTTGAAAACTTTCGCCCTGGCACACTTGAGCGACTCAATCTTTCTCCAGACATGTTGCTGACGCGCAACCCAAAGCTTGTGATCATTCGAGTCTCTGGCTTTGGCCAAGACGGTCCTTACGCATCACGCCCAGGTTTTGCATCGATCGCCGAATCAATGGCCGGACTCGCCGCGGTCAGTGGTGATCCAGATGGCCCACCAATGTTGCCTGCCATTGCACTCACCGACGAAGCAACTGGTATCACGGCAGCCTTTGCAACCATGGTTGCATTGCATTCTGGTGTTGGCCAAGTGGTCGATGTCAATTTGCTCACCACAGTATTTCAGCTGATGGGCCCGGTTATTTCGTTATACAAACTCAGCGGCGAGTTACAGCCTCGACTTGGATCTGGCTTACCGTATTCGGTACCGCGTGGCGTGTATCAATGCAGCGATGCAAAGTGGGTTGGGGTTTCAGCGTCAAGTGATTCGGTTGCAGCACGTGTGATGGAAGTTTTGGGTGTTGGTGGCGATGATCGGTTTTCAACATTTGCCGGGCGCACGGCTAATCGTGAATTACTTGAACAATTGATGATCGATTGGTGTGCTGCACGCACGCGAGACGAAGTTGTTGCAACACTCGCTGCGGCAGAAGCAGCCGTTGGTCCAGTTTTTGACATGGCCGATATCGCAACTGACGAGCATTATGCAACCAGACAAATGATTCCTGTTGTTGGTTCAACCCCAATGCAAGGTCTCATCGCTCAACTTTCAAAAACTCCCGGTGTTCTTGGATGGGAAGGTCGGCCGCTTGACGCAGACCGAGAAGACATCCTTAAGCATGGATGGAAGCAATAGGGCACGACACACCCGTGCCACCAATGCCACAATAGCCTTTTGGATTTTTCTCTAAATACCTCTGGTGATATTCCTCGGCCATAAAAAATTCAGTAGCTGCAATAATCTCGGTTGTGATAGCTGGATATCCAGCAACAACTAATTGCGTTGCATATACATCTTTGCTTGCAAGTGCCTCAACGCGTTGAGTTTCAGTTGTATACATGATCATGCTGCGGTATTGAGATCCAACATCGTTTCCTTGACGCATTCCCTGGGTTGGGTTGTGTGACTCCCAAAATGTTTTCAACAGCATCTGATACGAGATTTGAGAAGGATCAAACGCCACCTGCACCACCTCGGCATGTCCAGTATCGAGATAACAAATGTCTTTATATGTGGGATTTGCAGTATGGCCGCCGGCGTAGCCAACTGCAGTCGACGTCACGCCTTCTAATTGCCATAACAAACGCTCGGCACCCCAGAAGCATCCCATGCCAAATATCGCGGTTTCAAATCCAGTTGGTATTTGTGTTGTCATAATGTCAGGCTAGAGCACAATCATGAGCATCTTCCAGCCAATCGTCCGAAACATCGTGAGTACCGATGTGACACGTGTGCTCGAGATTAATAATGCGAATACTCCAGCAGTGAGCGAACTGACGATGGATGAGCTTGAATCAGATTTAAGACATTCGCTACACACGCTTGCCATAGACAACGAACATGGTGAAGTTTGCGCCTTCTGCATCACGTTTGCGGCGGATGCCCCTGATGCCGGTGCCAACCATCGATGGTTTGCTGATCGGTACGAAAGCTTTGTGTATCTCGACCGTATTGCAATCGATTCCAATCACCAAAACCGTGGACTCGGCGCACTGCTCTATCAATCTGTTGAGCAACTCATGCTCGACTCGGCAGAGCATTCACTTTTGTGTTGCGAAGTAAACCTTGAGCCACCAAACCCAGGCTCGTTGCGCTTTCACAAACGTATTGGCTTTACCGAGGTTGGTCGCCACTCACCACAACAGGGATATGTTGTATCTCTCCTCCAGAAAGTTATTCTTGATAGGTAACCCACACACTCCAAGCGCGTTTCGTTTTTCGCTATCTTCGCCTTATTGGACTAAAACACATGACAAAATTACTGGATGTTAAGTAGAGGCGCATCAGCTAGAAGACAAACAATTGACACCACTGGGCGAATTTCTCTGGTACGAAATCGTCTTCCAGCAGTGTGAGAGATCCTGAAGCTCTCTTGGATCATGCATTAGATCAGACCGCACCGATTGGTTTTCTACATGTTGATCAAAGTTGTTGATCAATAGCTACTTTGCATCAAGTACCAAATGAATGGCATCAGTTATTTTGTTGATCATCGCCAAACTTCCTTGTTGAGAGAGGTGAGTTGGATCTTCATAGGCGAGTTTTCCATTTATAAATTGCGAACAACTTGTTTCCGAACACAACATGTCACTAAAATTTATGAAAATTTGTGATTGACCATATGCGTTTATCGCACGACGCTCTGCGGCCCGAGCTGAGATTAGATTTTCATGAACCTGCGCAAAGGGCTCCCGTAAAAAACTCCTGTTGAGAAGAGACACTTGGCTTCTAACATCTCGAAGAAACATGGGCGGTGGTTCGGTAATGATTAATTTGCTTCCGAATGATTTAATTCGTTTAATAGTCTTCACAGTTTCAATGCCCCAAGAATCACGTAGTTTCGGTTTTGAGAGGTTTTCGTATGGGATCTCTTCCGTATAGAGGTAATTTTGGTTGGCGACAATAACCACTTTCGGACCCAAAGTTTTTACAGCAGCCCACATATCTGCACGCCATTCATTCCTCTCGCACGGAAATATCGCATCTACGCTCATGAATGGACACCCAGGGTGGAAAAAGACCAGTGCGTTCATATTGAGATTTCGGGCAGCTGCAACAAAACCGTCGCTCAATGACTTCGCCTGAGAATCTCCAACAAGTATTGCAAGCCCCACTGAGTCTTTGTCTCCATACCAGCATGACGAGGCGGTGCCGAGGTTGTATTCCCTCCCCGTACATGGCTTATCAACGATATGAGTAGCGAGATCAGCTCGAGTTGCTCCTATGAGATTTTTAGCGATTGCGGGAGTGAATAAATTCATCATCAACGACACCACAAGAGTTATTGTCATAAAACCCGCAACCATGTGACGACCTCGAATTCGTCGCAATTTTTCCACTTTTCTAATCGGTTGCTCAACAAATTTGTATTGTGCAGCAGCGAATACGAACGTCAGCACCACTGCAAGGAACGTTGAGAGAGTCGATCGACTAAACAGCGCGCCAAAAATCACCCAGATGGGCCAGTGCCACAAGTAGATGCTGTATGAAATGTCTCCAATTTTAACAATTGCGCGATTTTCGAGCACAAATCTCAAGGCTCGCACATACTGAGAAAAAAAGATTAGACCTACCGTCCCAGCTACTGCAACAATCACGGCAGTCTCGTCAAGTGACATCCCTCCACTCACTGCTAACCCCACCATTGCACATGACAACAAAAAGCCCGCATCGCCCACCCAATGATGTTTTATTCTGGCTCTTACTGTCCAAAATCGTGTTGCCAACACGGCACCAGCACCAAACTCCCATGCCCTAGTAATTGGTAAATAAAAAGCCAAATGAGCCGGCGTTATTCCATTTCTATTCAGAAATCGAAATCCCCACCAGGTAACGACAGTCGGTTCATAACGAATGAAGAGAATAAACATCCCGAAAGACCCCAATAATGCTGCGGCAAGAACATACTTGACCAAAAGGCGTATTCGAGCTCCACCTTTCCTCATGCTGAATAAAACACTCAGAATGACCGGCCCCCACATCAAATAAAACTGTTCTTCAACTGCAAGCGACCACATGTGCAGAAGGGGATTTGAAGCTGAATCCAATGCGAAGTAATCAGATTTAATCAAAACTATGTTCGAAATGTACATCCCTACCGACAACAACATCTTTGATGCAGTCTGCTGCTGCCCAAAAGGACTTAATGCCAGTAATGACACCAATGTTGCAGCGACGGACACCACGGTGATAGCTGGAAAAAGTCGTCTAATCCTTCTCAGATAAAAGCGGCGCCAGTCGAATCTTCCTTCTTTTTGAATGCCAGTCAAAGTTGATCTCGAAATTACGTAGCCAGAGATGACAAAAAACATGTCAACGCCCAAGTACCCACCTCTGACTCCTAAGTCAAAGTGATACAACAGCACTAATAAAACAGCTACTGCGCGCAGACCTTGTACGTCACGGCGTTGCCCCATGAAGAAATTATATTGGTGCGCTCGGCCGGAGTCGAACCGACAACCTTCTGATCCGTAGTAACACACCTAATGATTACCCCCTTGTCAGGGAGTGTTTTCATAAGGGTTATTTTACATCAGTTAGGTCACTGAATGTCAGGAATAGTCAGACAATTGGCTAACTGAATGGCTAACCGACGAACGCATTCAAGACTAAATTTGCTTTAGGCGCTTCATGGCTAAGTTGGTCAGAGTTTCAAAGAGGAGTGACAAGGATGACTGCAAAGAAAAAGAAGAAAGCGGCGAAAAAGGCTGCCAAAAAAGCCGTTAAGAAAAAGGTAGCAGCGAAGAAGGCTGCACCAAAGAAGAAAGCGGCGAAAAAGGCTGCCAAAAAGAAGTCGGTACCTCGTAAGAAGCGCAATCTGACAATGCAGTACAAACAGCACCATGACTACTACAAATTTTCCCAAGGTAAAAGCAAGTGTGAATGCGGCTGGAGCGGACCGAATGACGAGCTCAGTATCGAGGGTTTTAGTGAGTTATTTGAAATCTATTGTCCCACATGTGAAAGAAAATTCGGCATAGTTTCATACCCCTCGGACGCTTCAATTGAACACTATGCGGCTCTTGGAAATGCGGAGGCTATAAAGGATTTGGCTAGTAGACACCGCTGGCGAGATTTCGCAAAGAACGCGACAGAGTCGCAGATAACCGAAATTTCACAATTACGAGATCTCCAAGAGCAGGAAATAAAAAGTTCACTTCATTTGGTACAGGACGATGATAAAAACACCTGGCTGGTAATAGTTGCAAATGGTCAAGAAATTGGTAGGGAATTGTGTTTTTGGGAGGAAATTGAACCTGCATATCGCCTAAAAGATCTTCTACAGAAAAAATTTGGGGGAAATCTAGTTGCGTTCGATCCAATGCCTGCCTATTTATATCTTTGTGGAGATAGTTCTAGTTTGTATCCCGAATTACAAAGATTGACTTTGTCACCTAAATAATCATGCCCCATTTTTGAAGTGCAGAAATTATCAATCACTCTCACCAAACCAGTACGTGTAGGGATCGTCAAGGTCAAATGGATGAGGTAGATCTTCAAGCAGCAAGCTGGTGCCGAATCCGCAGAAATTGTGCCTTTGCCATGGTGGGCGATCCAACTTTAGCCCTCTAGTTTCATTTGATTAACCGTATCTTGTTGGGTCTTTGGCAACTTCAATTCAGTCTGATTCCACTCAACAGGTTGCTCAATCGGACAATCTGATTTCAGCTTTCAATTGAAAATGGTTAGGGTTAGCAAACAGAAGTGAGACACCTTTGGGCCGTCAATTGTTCCGGTTGTAATTTCTAGTCTTACCAAAGAGGGGCTATGCGTGACATGATAGATCTTGGTGCATTAGAAGTTGAAGGCGGCGAGTATGACAGTCAAATCAACCGCGTAAGTAAAAACACAAATTTCACAGAGTCAATCGAAGCAACCACGGAGATCGCCCTTCAGAGTATTGAAGGTGGTGCAACATCATTTGTTATTTACGGTGAACCACAAAGTGGAAAAACCGAAATGATGATCTGCCTTACTGCTCGACTTCTTGATGCCGGACATAAGCACATCGTTGTACTTATCAACGACAACGTTGATTTGCAGAACCAGAACTTGCAACGTTTTCGACAATCCGGCCTATCTCCTGCTCCAAAAAGTCTTGATGATGTGCGGATGTCTGAACCATTAAAACCAAATGTGAGCGCTGTTGTGTTCTGTAAAAAGAATGTCAAGGATCTAGATGTGCTAATTGACAAACTTCGGAATATTGATAAAAGAGTGATAATTGACGACGAGGCAGATTTTGCCACTCCAAATAGCAAAGTTAATCAGGACAACCAAAGCCGGGTAAACGAACTTGTTGACAATCTGAGAAATCAAGATATGGGTGGGATCTATATAGGTGTTACAGCTACTCCAGCTCGATTGGATCTGAATAACACATTTCAAAACGAGAAGGGTAGATGGGTTTATTTCAAGCCCTACCCTGCCTATTCAGGACACTCTGTCTTCTTTCCTCCCGATTTAGATGCTGATCTCAAATATGAATTGGTCCAATTGCCAGACGAAGGAGACAAGAAGGAGTACCTAGTCAGGGCATTAACCCGCTTTGTTGTCAATGTTGCTTACTTAAATCTCTTGATCAATACAGATGAGCAAAATTACTGCATGCTTGTGCACACAAGTGGAAGCAAAGATGAGCACTTGGTTGATTGGAAGATTGTTGAACAGTTTTTTGAAGAACTTGAGGATCGCTCACACAAGAATTCAAATCAGCGATATGAAGACATAGCAGCAGATGTACGGACTCGATTTAGTGTTGATCCAACCGAGATACTCAAGTACGTAATGAAAAATCGTGCTAAAAAAGCAATCAAATTGATCAATTCAAATACAAAAAAAGAAAATCAAAATATTGAGGCAGCTACGTCCCCTCAGACAACCTTTACGATTGCAATAGGTGGAAACATTGTCTCCCGGGGAGTCACATTCAACAATCTTCTATCGATGTATTTCACTCGAACTGCTCAAAAAATTCAACAAGACACATACATACAACGGGCGCGTATGTTTGGAAACCGCACGGGGTATCTCAAGTTTTTTGAATTGCATATCCCAAAGGCGCTTTACAGAGACTGGTACGAGGCCTTTGCCTTCCATGGTGTTTCTATGGGTTCAATCGCCTCCGGTAACCCAATTTGGCTCGAAAGCAAACAAATCAAAGCAGTAGCTGGAAGCAGTATTGACAAGAAATTTGCATCAATTGATAAGGGTGAAATTAGCTTTGATATTTTTGATCTAAGTCCTGAATTGCTTACCGCTACTTATGAACCCAAGTTCGGCTTAGAAGGTCTTCATGAAGTGTTAACAAGGATCCCAGAGGGGATTGTAAGCCCTCATGTTCTGGAGTTTGTGAAGAGTAGACAGCCGAACGGTGAATCCTCCGTCGTGTTTCATGCCTCTAGGTTGATTCAGGGTTCAGAACTGATTGATGAGACAAATATCGTTCGTGAAAGAGGATTCTTTGGTGGTCAAGACTATAAAAAGTTCAATAACTCAGTCCATCACTTCATGATCTTTTTCAATTCAAAAAATCGTGGGCGTGTGATTTATAGCTACAAAGAATCGGATAAAGGCATTAAATTCATTAAGACTCGAAGACGTCAGTCATGATCAATGAATTCAAGCAATACCACGGATCTGTATTTGCAGAGCTAATTGATGAATCAATAGTCCCAATTACGCTTTTCCGACCTGATCTATCAAACAACGCGATTTATGTTTTAAACGCAAAAATCGGACTTTACGTTAAGCATTCAACAAAGAGGATTTCACCCTGGCGATTCACTTTTCATTCCGAGCACCTCGATGAACTCTGGAAACTTGATGAGGCAGTTGAGAAACTTTTTTTGGTTCTGGTTTGTGGTCGTAGTGAAATCGCCGTCATTGACGCGGAGGAAGCAAAAGTTCTTCTCCCCCGTCAATCTGGGGAGAGTTGCTGGGTGTCTGTCCAGACTGGCCACAACACAATGCTTGAAGTAGAAGGCACTCTTGGATCGCTAAGCCGCAAAATCCGGAAGTCAAAACCGTTCGAAAGAGTACGGCCCTTAATTGAGCATTCCTAATTCAACTTGCCCAGCTCGGCTTCTCGCTCTTTGACCAAATTTTGAAATAGTTTGATGGTTTTATCTGCATTTATTCCATAGGTTTTAGCTTTGTGACAATTCGGGCATAACGCAATCATGTTGCTTGGCACATCAGGGCCTTCCAATGCAAGGTCAACTATGTGATCAACTTCAAGAATTGAACGTCCGTTTCGTCCAGTATCAAATGGCATCCCTGCACATCCCGAAAACTCACACCGATTCTTGGCACGTGCAAGTACAAGATCACGTGCCTCTCTTCTTCGCTTATACCTCCTGAGCGATTTAACTCCCATCACAGACTCTGCTGACTCTTGCTCCAGTGCACGACATCTTTCCGTATATTCATCCAGAAGAAGGTTCATATCCGTAGAGCTCTCTAAAGTCAGACCCATCAACTTGATTGGTTCACTTGAAATTAAACTCGGCGACCATGAATTTGGGTCTTCGGAATTGACCAAAACGAGAAACCAGACAACTCTGAATTGGTCAAGGCCATCATGTCCAGATTGGACAATCTTCATTCGATCTTCCACAACAGCCCAACCCTTAAATACCCATTTACCTCTCGAAGCACGATGCCAAAAGCGAATTGGGGAACGCCCATTACGAGCGTTTTCAAGCAATTTGTCAGCTTCCGACATCCTTGTACTCACGAAATTGCTTCCACTG
>Ga0114969_10004970_pt1 | contig 10475 bp, 11 predicted proteins | sample M_130807_MF_Meta_FD_87316 | JGI IMG/M metagenome (GOLD analysis project Ga0114969, IMG submission 87316) | Freshwater microbial communities from Lake Montjoie, Canada to study carbon cycling - M_130807_MF_MetaG | ecosystem: Environmental > Aquatic > Freshwater > Lake | place: Lake Montjoie...
ATAATAACAGGCTTTGGGGCTTCTGTTACACTAGACACAGAAGTTCTTAATATAGAATTTGGCGTAACTGTTTTTGTTATAACCACTTTCTTAACTACTTCTTCACCCATTTTATGCATTAAAAATCCACCTGTAAGTAAAACCTTTTCCTCACCCTTAACCCAGTAATTTCTTCCGTCTTCACGAACACATTTGCCACCATGCTTTGCCAACACATCATTTAGTAATTTTTGCTTGTTCATAGTATCACTTTCCTTTTGGTTTTTGAGGTGGAGGAACTGGTGGTGGTTGAGGTCCTTTTGGCTTTCCGCATCCGCATCCCATAGTTGTACTCCTTTGTAAAACAGTATTTATAATGTTAATTCTTTTCGTTTTTTACCATTGTGGGTGACATAGGCGCACTTTGGGGGGCTGGTTGGCCATTTGGGTTATTAATATTCTGTTTTAGTATAGTTTCAGAAGCATCTAAAAACTTTTTAGAATACTCCTCAAATGCACCAGAAAACTGATTCCACTCTTCGTCTTTTTGCTGAAAGGTGTCTTTCCATTTTTGCATACCGTCAATAATATCTTTATAGTTTAGACTCTTAACAGGAACATCGTTTCTTTCTGCTACACGATAGAGACGATCTGTTACCCAGGAATTAAATTCGTTGGTGTCCAGTTGCAGGGCATTCATAAACTGATTACGCTTACGACCAATTGCCTGAACCGGATAATCCTTGATATCAACAGCCTCTCCTAGACGATTTCGTACCGATTCTTTTAACTTAACTGCATTTGGTTTAATTTTGTTTGAAGTTTTTTTTCCGCGTTGTGCAGCAGTTAGTGCTTGTTTTGGTTTTTTAGCGTTAATATAAGATTTATCTTTAGCAGTTATTTTTGTTTTAACTGGCTTTGGTTTATTCTTGGTAGAAGTTTGTTTTGCTGTTAACTGACGACCTTTTCTGTAAATAGATTCATAGATCTTTTTTTTTGACCCCATGCATTTAATTTTTTCTACTAATGTGGAAATAACATGGGCAAGTTCTGATTCAGTTAATTTTCTTCCGTACTCAGCCTCTACTTGTTCTACAAACGCAGTTAGCGGAGCAATATCAGGAAGATAATCAGAACCGTATAAAAGTTTTTTAATTGTAATGTTTTTCATTGGTTTTCTTTCTTTAATTTTCTCTGATGATTAATCCCATTAATTTCTTCAATCAATCCCTCGACAAGAATAGAGTCCTGTGTGTTCTTGTGCTTAACAAGTGACTTTTGTAGTTTGATTACTGTGTTAACGTTGTCTGCTGTTACATCAATGTCAACACCAAAATTCTTTTCGTGATCAACAGCAATATCACGAATTTTACCGTTAATAATACGCATTTGTTCAATCGTATCAACTTCTTCTACTAGTTCAATTAGATCAGGAGTTTCCGCAGTACTGTCTCCGCTCCATTGATTCTCAGGTGATCCCGAGAAACGCCTAACTGCTGCATCATAATTTCGTTTTTCTTGACGACTCATGTTTTCAGGTGTAAACGAATAACCACTAGGATCAACATGCAAACGACCAGGTGCACCACTTTGTGTGATGCGGCGATTAAGTTCCACACCATGACCAAATGTATGGCGAGTTGTTTTGCGGGATTTATCACTAACGATAGTTTTAGTAATTTTCATAAGTCTCCTAATTATTTAGCACAGTTACCGTTCTCACACCCAATATAACCTTTATACTGAGTTCCAACATTAGTAATCCAATTCTTGTTTAGATTGTTCGGATCATTTGCAACACCTTTTGGTGCATACCTGTTTCCAAGATATGTAATAAAGTCATCTTTTGTTTTTCCTGCTTTTGTGTCATCAGCGTGTCTAGTTCTATTCTTCATTATTGTAGCAGCACTCCATCCAGCCTGTCGTCTCAAAGTTTGTTCTGGTGTGTCGCCAGGTTGTTTTCCTGCCTTTGGATGCAACACTCCAAATTCTTTTCCTGCTGCACCATTTTCAGCCTTTCGTATTGAAAAAAGTACAGAAAGGTTTTCGTAATCATTATCAGGAATTCCATTTCCTTTTGCGCCGTCCATGATTGTATCGTACTCTTTTGGGTGTGTCAAGCGTAGATTATCGTGAAATTTTTCGTGATATGTTTTTTCTTTTGGTGCTTCTGTTTTAGATGTAGATGGTGTTTGAGCAATAGTCTGTGTTACAGATGGTTTTTCTATTTCCTTTGCCTTTGGAATCATAGTTGCCCCAACTGTAGCAACCATAGCAGCGGCTGTCAAGGCCTTGACTAAATGTTTTTCTGTGATATATGACTGAAATGATAACATCATTCCTCGTCTTGAACAACAGGTGAACCTTGAGTATTATTAGAAGAAGCCATCAATCCACTTAAAACAGATGATCTAGATTGATTTATAGCAGAGGGGTAGTGTTTTATTGCATTAGTTAATGCTAAAATTCTTGTCCCAGGAACATACTTTGCTTCTTCTAATTTTACCCATTCCTTAAATGTTTTCATTTTTTTCCTTAAATTCCGTATTTAGACTTCCATATCGCAGCAGCCTTTGTACCACGCATAGGCTCTAAAGCTTTCTGCATAACATCTTTAAAGCCCCCTGTAGCCTTTGTAGCAGGGTTAAAGTTCATTTCCTTGCCAATACCCCCAATTTGCAAAACTACTTGTTTTACACCCTTTAAACCGCAATGAGGACAGGGCTTTTTTTCCGGTTTCTTATTATTAGCAATTCGTTGGGTTTCTTCCCAAGTTTTTCCACATTTTCCACAATTATAGTCGTATGCAGGCATTTTTATCTCCAATATTATATAGGTTAGGCTAAAGAAACATATTTAGCGGGATTTTTCAGTATTTCTCTTGCACCATTTACCCCATCAGCCAATTTAAGAGATGGGTCTTCTTGGTGGGTTTTCATCATTTGTTTTGCTGCTTGTTTTGCCTTTTCAACCATAATAGCAGACAGTAATTCCATCTGTCTAGCCTGTTGGTCTGCAGTGTCAGGAACTCTTGGATCTGATGAGGATTTTCGTATAAGACTACCCCTCATACGTTCTCCGCGTGCTTTGCCTTCTTCTAAATATGTCTTAAATGTCTTCATTATTATGTATTTAGGCTTTTCGTTACTTAGAAAATAGGATATATAAATACCATAGATCGTTATGAAAATATTAGATAATCATAAATTACTTTTAAATCTTCTTAATTGCGGTGATTCTTTAACTATTAGAGAAATCATTGATGCATGTCCAACGGAATGCTGTGGAGCACCAAAAACATCTAGTAGTAGTTCTTCTAGCATAACCTCAAGTAGTAGTAGTAGCAGTAGTAGTAGCAGTAGTTCTGCTAATAATGGAAGTCCCTGTGGTCCAGTAGGAAATTGTGGTGAAGGAGTACCAGCAGACGAAATTAGATTTACACTTAATGTTTATAAATTAGGTTTAAATACTAATAGTATGGCTGTTCATAGATTTTTATCTCCTGATGAAAATAATTTTGAATTAACAGAAAAATCTTTTGAATCTGCTGCTGCGGCTGCGTATATGAGAGATCCTATTAATGGAATAGCATCAAATTTAACACAGCAAAACATACTAAATAGATTTAATTTAGCAACAGCAAACGCAGCAGGTTTGCCAGGATCTCTTATTAAAAGTGGAAGACAATACATCACATGGACAACAGGAATTATTCAAGATGAAAATTTAAATAGTACACAACTTGCAAAAGATCCTATATTTTTTGGTCCACAAAGACCATACGACGCAAATCAACATTATCTATTAAATGTTACTACAAGAATGGACCCTCCTAATGCTCAAATTATAATAGGAGAAGGTTTAATTAGATTTTCTGTTGGAAATCAAGGTTGTTTTTTAATGTCGCGAGTAGATGTTAAAATTTTTGGTTTGCAACATTATAAACCACCATATGTTAATTTTAGAATAGATTCTCCTTATAAACCAGCAATTTTTTCTATGGCAGTAAGCCCGTGTAGGCCTGTTTGGCTACCCGGTAATACACCATATACAAGTCGAGTTGCATATATTAAAAGTTGTGCAAGTTGTCCTGATAAAATTGAATTTTATTCTTCAAAAATTTATGCTAGTAGAATATTTCCGCCAGAATTAGCACACCCACAACCTTCCACATTATTTGGTAATAGAACACAAATACACGATATTGCATATTATTTTGGAATATATACAGAAACAAAAAATTTTATAGCATTTATTAATACATCTATAATTTCGGTTAATGGAAATAATGCAATAAGATATGTGGTTGATGTTAGTAAAGTTCCTGCTGGAAGTGAACACGTTTTAGGATCACATATTTTTTATCAATACGGTGATTCATTACCTTTTGATAGAGAATATGACCGACAAGGTGATATCAGATACAAATATGATGCTATTGGTACTATACGAAATAGTCTTGGTGTACGTACAGGAAGACAAGGAAATGTTTCATCAGTAGTTTCTGGTGAATATCATAATACTGTATTAACAGATACTGGATATATTCTACAAAATACATCAGCAACTGGAATAAGTCAAGGGTACACTACACCACACGATGATCCTGCACCAGGGGATACTTTTAACCCAAGTTACTATAAATGGGAACCAGGAGAATCGCATAATGTGAAAAATTTTGTAACACAAAATCCAACAGATTTATCTACACTCTATTGGCGTGTTGCTGCTGGGTCAAATCATACATGCGGGGCGACTGCTTCAGGAGAGGTTAAGTGTTGGGGACGAAATACAGAAGGTCAATCTAATGCACCAAATCTTCCTGGAGTTCCTGGTAATAGTCCATATTATTTTAAAGATATTTATGCATTTTGTAATTGTTCTGTTGGAATTATAGGAATGCGATTAGATTCTGGTTCTAGAGGTGGAATGGTTGTTCAATGGGGTGATTGTCCTGCTGAAATACCTTGTATAATTCAGCACGAAAATTGTATAGCTATGTTTGTAGAAGATAATTGTCTTATTAATCCCGATAATCCAGATTGTCCGTGTGATTCGGGAAGAGTTATGAGTGGCGATCAATGGATAGATGGAACAGGATCTTGCCCGAGTGTTGGATGTTCAAACGATGATCCACATGATAATTGCCCACCATGTACTCCAACACAAATAGCCGACGGATGTACTGTTTTTGATGATGAATGTGTTTGTGGTTGTAGTAGTGGAGTAGATAGTGGTGATAATTGTTCTTCTTCTTCTTCTTCTAGAAATGATGATGATCCAGATGGAGATTGTGAAGATGTTTGTGCTCCTGATGGAGATAGAAGTACACATAGGGGTTGTGATTCTTGTATGAGTGATGGATTTAAATCTATTTCTAATAGTTATACTACTAAATTAAAATTACAAGATGGAGAATGGTTTACCTGGATGGAAGGAAAATATGGATTTTAAAACTCCAAAAGAATATTTTTTTTATCAAAAAGGTATAATTACCACAAACACTCCGTGGACAAGACCATCATACAGTAAATTAAAAGAATTTACTTCTTATATAAAACAAAAAACAGATATTTTCGAAAGGTATAAAATTTTTGTATACGGTGGATGTCTTTTTGATTTTTCAAAAACTTGGGATATTGATTTAGGATTAAAAGGAGATGCTTCTAATAACAAAATTTTAGAAAATGACTTAAATTTATTAAATGATATATCTTTAAATAAATTTAATTTATTATTAGATGCACGATGGTTTGATGAATATAATTCTGAGGGAAGCAAACAATATAAAAATATAGGGTATATAATACATCAAATTAACGGAGATGTTCTTATACTAGATAAAAGAAAACCTTATCATAATGATCCTGAAAAAATAAAAGTTTTAACACAATTTTTAGTAGAAGGTACTTGGCCAACTAGTTATAAACATTCAATAGTACATTCAGGAAATCCATATAGAATTATAAAAAATTCATTTGATCTTGAATTATTGTTAATAACCGATGAAGAATATTATATACAATCCACAAATAGGGGAGCATTGACTTATAAAGATTTAACTAGAAGTAGGGTATGTAATAATATCGTATAACTTTTTACATATAAAATAAGAATCTATAATATCAGATACTGGGCTACAAACATTTTTCTTATCTGGTGCAATTACATCTTTAACCGGAAAACCAGTTTCAAGTAGAAATGATTTATACATAACTTCTTTGTCTGAATTTCCTTTTCCGGTTGCATACTTTTTAATTTCTTGTGGTGGAAATATGGTTAGAGGTGTTCCAGCCTGATATATTTTATACTTAAGAACTCCAGTATTCTCTGCAATATTAAACACTCGACCTGTTGAATTAAACGAATAGCCTTCTAGGGCAATCTGTTCAACACCTATAAGAATTTCCATTGCCCAGTCTGCTATAGTTTCATAGCGTTCCATATCCGTGTTATAATCAAGAAATCTTTCTCCAAATATGTTTTGAACTTGTATATCTGTATATTTTTTAATGTCTGTAAGGTAATAAAATGTACAGTGTTTAAAGGAAAACAGTGTTCCGTTGAAAACACAAACGCACGGACCACATAAAGAGTAATCTATTCCTGCTATTAGCATACAGGTATTTATTAAAATCCAAATGAGCGTGCAAGCAAAATTCCTATAAGGAATCCACACGCAGATAGTATAACACGATTTATACTATTGATTTTCATCTAACACCTGTTCAATCCATTTTTGCTGTAGATCTACTCGTAATGCAGAGCATTCAAATACTCCATCTTCGCATATAGAAAAACTACTAATAACTCCAGCAAGTTTTCCTGTATCTTCAAATACAGCACCACCAGAATCTCCAAACCAAATGAATGCTCCTTTGAGAGGCAAGAATTTCATGTATAGGGGATCTTCTATTAGGGTTCCGTAATAGAAAAATGTTCTATAATTACTAAACTTTTTAGCGTCATGACTAAAACCAACAGTAACAAGACTCTCTAATCTTGTTAGGTCTCCTATATCTTTTGACATCTTTGCAGGCTTAACGCTTGGTTCAGATTGCAATATAAGTATAGCAATGTCGTATACTATTTCATCTTTGATTAGATATTTTGGATGTACTATAGATTTTATAACATGATACTCTGTACCACAGATTTTAAATCCAGTTACTTTATTGTCTACGGCACAATGACCAGCAGTAAGCACTGCATTTGGTGCTATAAGAGTACCACTTCCTATAAATCTTTCTCCAACATATAACTCTCCCACACAACTATAGGGATCTTCGTCGCCCTCATGGATAACAGTGAATCCAGCGAATTCCTGTTTTTCGGGTACTACTAATATGTCCAGTATAGAGGGTGGGGTTTTTTCTTGGGCATCCTTAGATGCGGGTGCAACTGTGCAAGATGTTATTGCAAGGCATAGACCCAGAACTAATGGGAGTCTAAACATGCTACTATTATTTATAATAGATTTCTCTTAATAAATAAAAAAATCTAGATTTTTAGTCTAGATTCTTTATTGGCTCTCACGGCATGGAAGTTTAGTTAGTTAAATCCACCAATTCGCAACTATTGCCTCCACAGGCAAGTTGTTGTGAACCTGTCGTAGAATCAACCTTTTCATAGTTTTTAAGCAGACTCCAATCAATTTTTAAAGGCATTTTCAACAAAAATGCTTCATATTCCTCTTTTGAACAGTCTTGGTACGGTGCTTGGCGATAGGAATGGTTTGAATGCGGAAGGAAAGAAATACCACTAACTTCATCAAAATGCTTATACACCCAAGCACCAACATCCATCCACTCTTCTTCTCGCACCGTAACTGTAATAGACGGCTTATGTTCACACCAGTGTCTTTGATAGGTTAACCACATTTCCAATTGCTCTATAGCCGTCATAGTATCTCTAGTTACTGATCCTGGAGCTTTCATTGGGAAAGAAAACACCATAACATTATCCGGTTTTGTTACATCCGGTTCTGCTGGAAATCCTCCATCAATCATCAGTTGACAAAGAGGATCTTTGCGGTCTGCACGAACTGTGCGAATATAATATTCGCTGTGTCGTGCATGAATACCACTAGCGGCATCCACAAGTTGTGAGACTGTGCCAGACGGTTTCACACAGGTAACAGCAGCCGCTGGATTAATACCCAACTTCTTTGCCCATTCCGAATTTGTAGTTACACCCATTCGTTTAAGTTCTTCTAACACAACATCTAAGCCATCTTTGCTGTACATCAATTTATTGTCCATGATGCCTGTAAGAGAAACGCCAAGTAGTGCTTCCTCTTCGCAATTTTTTGTAAAATCGCTTGACAAGTATGGAAAATATGTTAATGATGCCTGAAAGGTTCCTAGGATTGTGGCTAGTTTAACTTTTCGCATCAATGATTCGTATGTGTCATCTGCTCTCACAATAACTTCTGTAAGATTACAGAACTGACGATCACGAAGAATAATTTCACTACACGGATTAGTACCAAATTGATATGTTGCATCACGACGATCACCCAATTTGCTTGTTTGTTTTTGAGCAGCATCACGATTAAAGATGCCACGCTCACCACTCTTTGATTTATAGAGAGAGACCCATTCTTCCATAAATGTTCCAATTTCAGGACACTCATTGTAACACACAGAATTGTTTGCTAATGCTCGTTGTGGATTGGCTTCCCACCACGCACCCATTTTAGCATCACGCATTTTTTCGTCTGTAAGATTTGAAAGAGAGATAAGTGCAGAACGACGAACACCACCAACAACTACAACTTCCGCAATCTTACAGACAATGTCGTGACACTCAATAGAGGATAGTTTACGACCAGCTGCAGTTTTAAATGTTTCAATAGTAAATTTAAATAGATCTTCTAAAGGTCGCGGACCGCTTGCACGACCACCAAATACTTTTAATCTTGCACCGTAAGGACGAACTTTTGAAGTGTCCCACTTAGGAATCTGCCCACCAATTAACAGGGAGACCAGTTCTTTATACGACTTTGCCCAACCTGCTTTAGAATCCTGAACCATGATTGTTGTATCAGTTTCAGTAAACTGCTCAGCAATAGTGGGAAGTTTATCTGTGTATTGGCGTTCAACACTAAAACCAACACCAGTACCACACATAAGAATATAGAGAATTTCATCAAAGGCTCTCACACGATTAACAGCAACATAGGAACAATTATATCCTGCCGTGTTATCTCGTTCAAGTGCTTCGCCTGCTGTCATCAATGCTCGCATTGAAGGCATGATCTGGAGATTTAAAACTGCTTGACGAAGTTCTTCACGAGTTTCTTTATCTAATTTACACTTTGTGTTTTGTTTTAGATGCCCATCAAAGAATTTAAAATAACGGTTTACCGTTTCTTCCCATGTTTCTCTGCGATTTTCGTTTTCAAGCCAGCGGCTGTAACGAGATAAATGAATGAATTCTTGATACGACGTTGGTAATTGCATAATAAATTTCTCCTGAAGCGGTAATGTAACCTATGATTGTGTTTTGTCAAGTATGTAGTTAAAAAGTTCCACCATCTAATGGTTGATCTAGTTCTACAACATCTCCAATATTTATTTCTGTTCCATTAGAATAAGTTGCAACAAGTTCGCCATTATTATTTAAAGAAAGATTTGTAATATAATTTATTGTGGGAGTATTTGGTGTTGGTGCTTCTTCTGTTGATGTACTAGAATTAATATTTACTGTAATTTTGTTTCCATCTTTACTTACATTAACACCATCACCTGTAAAATTAATAGACTTTACAACATTTACATATCGTTCACCGTCTTTGTAAATTGCAACATTACTTCCACCACCACCTTGAGCACTGAAAGAATTTTTTAAATTTGCATTTAATTCATCAAAATATTTTTGTTCAATTTTTAAATGTTTTTTATCTGCCTCGTAATTTAATGGATACTCAACAGAAACAATTCCTGATTCTCCTGCCTCACCCTTTTCACCATTAACTCCATCTTTTCCGTTTACACCTGATATTCCCGGTTCACCCGTTTCACCGTCTTTGCCGTCTTCACCAGGAAGGCCCGGTAAGCCCGGTATCCCCTGTTCGCCTTTTTCTCCCAATACTCCTGGTATACCCTGTGAACCATCCGATCCATCTTTTCCCGATAAGCCCTGTATTCCTTGTATTCCTTGTTCACCTGTATCTCCTTTGTCGCCTTTAATGCCCTGTTCACCTGTATCTCCCTTAACACCTCGTTCTCCCCCATCTCCTTTATCACCCTTTGGACCTACAGGACCATCTACACCCTGTAAACCCTTGTCACCAGTCCATCCTATATGACCTGTTTCTCCTCTATCCCCTTTATCACCCTTTTCACCAGGAACACCCTGTATTCCCTGCTCTCCACGACCACCAGGATTGCCTATGGGACCTTGTAGACCCAAATCCCCACGATCACCCTGTTCTCCCTGTATAGTTTCAATTACAGGAGTAATTTCTCTAATTTCTGCCCTTTTTGGAATAA
>Ga0114969_10004972_pt1 | contig 10471 bp, 7 predicted proteins | sample M_130807_MF_Meta_FD_87316 | JGI IMG/M metagenome (GOLD analysis project Ga0114969, IMG submission 87316) | Freshwater microbial communities from Lake Montjoie, Canada to study carbon cycling - M_130807_MF_MetaG | ecosystem: Environmental > Aquatic > Freshwater > Lake | place: Lake Montjoie...
ATTGGCTTCGGCCTTGTAGGCCAGCGGCGAGAATTCCGAGCCCTTGTGCGAACCGTCGCAGAACGGCTGGGTGGCCGACTGACCGCAGGTGCACCAGTAATAAGTCTTGCCCGCCTCGACATCGACGCCGATGGGTGCGCGCCCCGCGATGGCGCCCTTGATGTTGCTGCTCATGCCGCCCGTCTCCTGCCTGAATGACCCCGACACCGGGGGCATTCATGCTACCAGTGGGCCGGCCACGCGGGGACTGAGGTGTGTGCAGTTACCTAAACACCGCTTTCGCGCGCAAAAGTTTCTGCAAACCGGTTGCCGGAAGGGAAATTCCCAGTAAAATCAGCGCTCTTTTACACCCTCGCAGTCCTGGAGCCTTCGATGAAGCAAGCAGTGAACGTCACGATTACCGGCGCAGCTGGCCAGATTGGTTACGCCCTCGCCTTCCGTGTGGCCTCCGGCGGCATGCTGGGACCCGATCAGCCAGTCAATTTGCACCTGCTGGAAATCACTCCGGCCCTGCCCGGCCTTCAGGGCGTGGTGATGGAGCTCAACGACTGCGCTTTCCCGACCCTCAACAAGGTGATCGCCACCGACGATCCCAAGGTCGCCTTCCGCGACTGTCATGCGGCACTGCTCGTCGGCGCGCGCCCCCGCGGCCCGGGCATGGAACGCAAGGACCTGCTGCTGGCCAACGCGCAGATCTTCTCGGCGCAGGGCAAGGCGCTGAATGAAGTGGCCAGCCGCGAAGTGCGCGTGCTGGTGGTGGGCAACCCCGCCAACACCAATGCGCTGATCGCGCGGAGCAACGCGCCGGACCTGAATCCCCGGCATTTCACGGCAATGACGCGCCTGGATCACAACCGCGGACTGTCACAGCTGGCCGACAAGACCGGCACGCACACCACCGACATCACGCACCTGACGATCTGGGGCAACCACTCGGCCACGCAGTACCCGGATCTCAGCCACTGCCTGGTCAAGGGCAAGCCGGCCAAGAGCCTGGTCGACCAGAAGTGGATCGAGGAATACTTCATCCCGACCGTGCAGCAACGTGGCGCGGCCGTCATCAAGGCCCGCGGGTCGTCTTCGGCGGCCTCGGCAGCCTCGGCTGCGCTGGACCACATGCGCACCTGGTTCCTCGGCACCAACGAGGGCGACTGGGTCAGCATGGGCATTCCTTCCGATGGCAGCTACGGCATCAGCGAAGGGATCATCTATTCCTACCCGGTGACCTGCCGCAACGGCGATTACCAGATCGTTCAGGGGCTCGCGATCGACGAGTTCAGCCGCGGCAAGATGAAGGCGACGGAAACCGAGCTGCTCGAGGAGCGCGCCGGCGTCAAGGATCTGCTGGGCTGATACCCGGCCAACTGCTGGAACCACGCCCGGCCCGGTGCAGCGCACCGGCCGGGCGAGGCCAGCTCCCGCAGCCCTCGCACGCCGGGCAGCAGGAGACTACTATTCATCCATGTACGGCGCGCTCGTCACGATCTTTTTTGTACTGGCCGTTTTGTACCTCGCGTACCGCCGGCTGCCCCTCCTCATCTATACCCTGACCGCCAGCGTTCTGCTGGTGGCCTACGCCTGGCTGGCTGGCCCACCGGGCCTGACGCCCAATGTGTGGCAGTGGTTCCTGTGGGGAATGCTGGGCCTGTTGTGGCTGCTGAACATCCGCCCGCTGCGCATTGCGCTGATCAGCGGACCGTTCATGGGCACCTACCGCAAGCTGCTGCCCAGAATGTCGGACACCGAACGCGAGGCGCTGGAGGCCGGCACGGTGTGGTGGGACGGGGAGCTGTTCAGCGGCAATCCTGACTGGAAACTTCTGTCGAACAACCCGGTGCCGAAGCTCACGCCCGAAGAGCAGGCATTCCTCGACGGCCCCTGCGAGAAGCTCTGCGGGATGCTCGACGAGTTCGACATCACGCACCGCCGCGGCGACCTGCCGCCAGAGGTGTGGCAGTACCTCAAGGCAGAGCGCTTCTTCGCGATGATCATCCCGAAGCAGTACGGCGGACTGGAATTCGGCGCCTATGCGCATTCCTGCGTGATCACCAAGCTGGCCAGCCGCAGCATCACCGCCGCCACGACAGTGGCCGTGCCCAACTCGCTGGGCCCGGCCGAGCTGCTGAACCACTACGGTACTGAAGAACAGAAGAATCATTTCCTGCCGCGCCTCGCGAGCGGTGAAGAGATTCCGTGCTTCGCACTGACCGGACCACGCGTGGGGTCGGATGCAGCCTCGATCCCCGATACCGGCGTGGTCTGTCGCGGCATTTATCAGGGCAAGGAAGTTCTGGGGCTGCGACTCAACTTCTCGAAGCGCTACATCACGCTGGCGCCCATCGCGACGGTCGTGGGCCTGGCCTTCCGCATGTTCGACCCCGAGCGCTTGCTGGGCGGCGAGGTGGACATCGGCATCACCTGCGCGCTGCTGCCGCGGGACACGCCGGGCATCAGCATCGGCCGCCGGCACCTGCCGCTGAACATCGTGTTCCAGAACGGACCGGTCCAGGGCAAGGATGTCTTCGTGCCGCTCGACTGCATCATTGGCGGCGTCGCCATGGCGGGCCAGGGCTGGCGCATGCTGGTCGAGCAGTTGTCGGTGGGCCGATGCATCTCGCTGCCGTCCATGTCCACCGGCAGCGCACTGACGGCCGTCTATGCCACCGGCGCCTATGCGCGCATCCGCAAGCAGTTCAACCTGCCGGTGGGACGTTTCGAGGGCGTGGAGCTGATACTCGCGCGCATGGTGGGCCACAGCTACATCATGGATGCGGCGCGCTGCGTTACCACGACGGCCATCGACAACGGCGCCCGGCCCGCGGTGCCGGCGGGCATCCTCAAGGCGCACGTCACCGAACTGGGCCGCCAGGTTGGCAACGACGCGATGGACATCCAGGGCGGCAAGGGCATCATGCTCGGCCCGAACAACTACCTGGGCCGAAGCTACCAGTCGATTCCGATCGCCATCACCGTCGAAGGCGCGAACATCCTGACGCGCAACCTGATCATCTTTGGTCAGGGTGCCATGCGCTGCCATCCCTTCGTGCTCAAGGAAATGGCTGCCGCGCAAGACACCGACCACGCGCGCGGCGTACGGCAGTTCGATCGCGCCCTGTTCGGTCATATCGGCTTCACGATCTCCAACGCCGCGCGTGCCTTCGTCATGGCCCTCACTTTCGCGCGTTTCGAGCGTGTGCCGGACACCGGGTCAACGCGCCGCTACTACCAGCACATCGAACGCTTCAGCGCCTCGTTCGCTTTTGCCACCGACGTTGCGATGCTGTCTCTCGGCGGATATCTCAAGAAGAAAGAGAGCCTGTCGGCGCGGCTGGGCGATGTGCTGTCGGCGATGTACTTCGCCTCGATGGTGCTCAAGCACCACGAGGACCGAGGCCGCCCGGAGTCCGAGTTGCCGCTGGTGGAATGGTGCTGCCGCGAGCTGCTTTACCAGGCTCAGGAGCAACTGCATCTGGTGCTGCGCAACTTCCCGAACCGCTGGCTCGCGGCAATCATGCGCCTGTGCATCTTTCCGCGCGGCCTCACCTACTTCGCGCCAGCCGACCGCCTGGCACGACAGGTCGCGGATCTGGCGCTGGTCGACGGCGAAGCACGCTCGCGGCTGGCCCGCAGCATCTATGCAACGCCCGGACCCGGCAATCCCGTCGGCCTGCTGCAGCAGGCGCTTGAGCTCGCACCGAATGCCGAGCTGCTTGAGCGTCGCATCCGCAACGATGGCGTGAAAACCGGACGGATCACGGCGCTCGACCTGCCCTCGCAGATCGACCAGGCCGAACATCTCGGGTTGCTGGCGGCAGACGAAGCGCGCTTCATGCGCGACTACGACGCGCGCGTGATGGCGCTGGTCAACGTCGACGACTTCGCACCCGGCGAGATCGGCACACGCCGCTGACATGTACCGCGCATTCTTCGGCCTGGGCGAAAAGCCCTTCGCAATCACTCCCGACCCGCGCTACCTGTATCTCAGCGTGCGGCATGCCGAGGCGCTGGCGCACCTGGTCTACGGCATCAACGATGCGGGCGGTTTCATCCAGCTGACCGGCGAGGTCGGCACGGGCAAGACCACCACGATCCGCTCGCTGCTGGCGCGCGCACCGAAGAACGCCGAGATCGCGCTGATCATCAATCCGCGAATGTCGTCGATCGAGTTCCTGCAGACCATCTGCGAGGAGCTGGGCCTCGGTCTGCCGGACTCGGCGGAAAACAACACCAAGGAACTGGTCGACCTGCTGAACCGCTACCTGTTGCGGGCGCACGCAGAGGGCCGTCGCGTGGTGCTGATCGTCGACGAGGCGCAGAACCTGCAGCCGGAAGTGCTCGAGCAGGTGCGGCTGCTGACCAATCTGGAAACCGAATCGCAGAAGCTTCTGCAGATCATCCTCATTGGCCAGCCGGAGCTGCGCGAGCTGCTGGGTCGCAACGCCCTGCGGCAGCTCGCACAGCGCATCACCGCCCGCTATCACCTGGCGCCCCTGTCGGCGGAGGAAACCGCCGCCTACGTCCGCCACCGGTTGCGCGTTGCGGGTGCCAGCAGCGAGATCTTCAGCGATGCCACGCTGCGCGAGGTCTACCGGATCAGCGGTGGTGTGCCGCGCGTGATCAATGTGATCTGCGATCGCGCTCTGCTCGGCGCGTACACCAATGACCAGCATGAGGTCACGCCGGCACTGGTGCGCCAGGCGGGCAGTGAGGTATTCAGCCAGCGCCTTGCTTCGCCATGGCTGGCACCCCTGGTCGCTGCGCTGGTGCTGATCTGCCTCGCAGCCGGTGCCTTGGCGCTTTGGAAGCTGGGTCCATGGAGCCACCCGCCGGCCCCGATCGCTGCTGTCACCGCACCCGCCGTCGCAGTGACGGCCCCCGCCGCTGGCGGCGACGGTGCAACGCCTGCAGGCGGCAACGCACCGCGCACGGCCAATGACGCAGCCGCTGGAGGCGCCACCAGTCCCGTAGTCAGCGGACCCGTGGTCACATCGCTGGCGTCGCTGCTGCAACGGCCGAACCTGCCGGACAGCGCGGACACTGCGCTGGGCGAATTGCTGAAACTATGGGGCGCAACCCCTGCTGCAGACGGCACCGATACCTGCAGCGCCGCCATGCGGCAGGGCCTGGAGTGCGTGAGCCTGCGCAGCACGCTGGCCCAGCTGCACGAACTGAACCGGCCCGCAGTGCTGGCCTTGAGCGACGACAGCCGGCATATGCACCAGGTGGTTCTCACGCAGCTCGACGCGGAGCACGCATGGCTGCGCGTCGGCGCGCAGGACATTTACGTGGGCATTGCTGAACTGTCGCGCTACTGGTTCGGAGACCTGGTGCTGATGTGGCGGCCACCGGCGGCGACCGTCAACCGCATGACGCGTGGCAGCCGCGGTCCCGCCGTACAGCAGCTGCGGGCACGCCTCCTGCGCTGGAGCGGCGCGGCTCCTTCGTCAGCACCTCTGAGCAACGTTTATGACGCCGACCTGCAACGGCGCGTCGAACAGTTCCAGCTGGCGCACCATCTCACAGCCGACGGGAATGCCGGTCTCGACACACAGCTGCTGCTCGACAGTGTGCTGGCCGCATCCGGAAGCCCACAGCTGCGCAAGCCAGCGCCGCGAGGTTGAAGCATGTCATTCATTCTGGACGCACTGAAGAAATCAGAGGCCGAGCGGCAGCGGCAGGCGGGCCCGGCGCTGCTGGAGATGCGCGTGATGCGGCCGCAGCGTCGCGTGCCCGTGTGGCTGATCGTGATCGGTGCGGTGCTGATCGTTGTGAATCTCGGCGGGCTGATCTGGCTGCTGCTGCGACCTTCGCCCGTCGCGCCGGCGACGCAGGTCGCTGCGTCGCCGGCGGTGGGCGGTGCGTCTTCCGGGGCACCGGGCTCGCCACAGCTCGCACCCGGTGAACGACTCATTGGTCCGGCATCCGGCGAAGGCCAGCCATCGCTGGCCGCCGACGGGAACGTGCCGGCGCTGGCTGGCAGCGAAGAGGAGCCCGTCGCCGGCGACGAGAATCCGGCTGATTTTCTGCCGGCCGAGTCGGGGCCACGCCGCACCGGCACAGGCGCTGCCCTGCGCAGCTACTCGGACGTCAGCAACACCGTCCCGTCGCTGCGACTGGACCTGCATGTCTACGATGCCAGTCCGTCGCGGCGCTATGCCTTCATCAACATGAAGCGGCTGCGTGAAGGCGAGAGCACGGCCAACGGCGCAAGACTGCTTGAGATCACGCGCGACGGCGTCATCATGGACTATCGCAACACCCAGTTCCTGCTTACAAGCGATCCTTCTGCCGCAGGCGAATCTGCAGCTCGCGGCGCCGATAGTCGATGATCAGCGTATCGAACAGGCCAAGCGTGTCCATCGCGATCAGGATGGCAGGCTGATCAGCCATTCCCCAGTGCTCGAAGATGCTCATGTCGCCAAAAGTGATGTGTGAACCCCGAACACTGATGTCCTCGAACTGGATCTCCGGCGCGGGATAACCTTGCCCGGTCTGGCTGTCGTCCGTGGCGCCAGTGATCACATCTGCGGTGGCTCCCTGCTGCCTTCGCTGGCTCAGCAACTGGTCACGCAGTGCCAGGTTGCCGATGCTGCCCTGCCCGCCGGTATCGATGATGGCCCGCGTGCGTATGCCACCGACGTAGGCTGTCACCACCAATAGCCCCTGCTCGATGACGAAGGGCACAGTGATCATTCCTGCCGCGGCGCGCTGGGAATGCGAGCGATTGATCAGGATCAGGTCGTTGCGGAAGTCGATCACGATCCGCTTGTCCTCGAAGCCGTTGGTCCCGAGCACGCCCTGCGCACCGCCCAGCGCGTTGACGACGATCGGCAACCTCACATCGCGCAGCTCCAGATCACCGATTGTCAGCCACTGCGCGGGCACCATCGGCACGACGGCCGTGCCGGTGACGCCCCGCAGCCGCACACGCGGCGCGTTTGCCACATCGATACCCAGTGCATCGGCGACGGCATCGATGATGGCTGAATGACTCGCGCCGGTATCCAGCACCAGTCGGAACGGACCCTTGCCGTTGATCATCACCGGAGCCCAGATGCGGCCGATGCCATCTCGCCGAGTTGGCGCGACATAGCGCGGCTCCGGTGCAGTGATTGATATCTCGGCCAGTTCTTCGATATCGGGCGCGGCCTCCTGCGTGGCAGCGGGGAGAGCCCTGGAGCTACCCAGGAACAACGAGGCGGCGGCCAGAAGGCCCGCCAAAGACCGTGTGCGACAGTTCACATTCGGGCCCTTTCCGTGGCGATGCAGGTCACAGTTCGCCGCCCCATTCCCGCGGCCGGCGGGAGTGAAAAAGTAAAGTCCGTGAGTCCCTGTGAACAGGTTGAGTTTGCTCCGGAGCGGCCGTTTGATTCCACGCGTCTTAATTGCCGACAGCGATTCGCAGTATAGCCGCTGGCTGAGCCTGCATCTGCAATCGGCGTGGCCCGAGGCGGCACCGCAGTGCCGCACGCTGGCGGAACTGCAGCAGATGCTGCCAGGTCTGGCCGACGAACCCTACGATGTATTGCTGCTCGGCGCTGCATTCTCGCGGCTGCCGGGCAATGACTGTGAAGGCTACGCGCTGCTGCGGCAGCTGCGGGAACACGCACGCGCATTGCCGGTGATTGTGTTGGCCAGCGGCGGCAACGAACTGAGCGCGGTGAAGGCGCTGCGACTCGGCGCCACCGACTACCTGCCGCGGGCCGGGCTCGAACCAATGCTGCTTGAGGCCCGCCTGCGGCGCGCCGTGCGTCGCTCGCATCGACGCCACACCCGCACGCGACCTGCATCCGTGCCGGTTCTCGGCGAACAGACGCAGCACCTTGCGCCGCAGCCGGCAGCAGTGATGCCGGTTATTCCGAACTATCTGCCCATCCAGCAGATCGGCGATTCATCGCGCGCCGAAGTCTGGCTGGCGCACAGCGACGCGCTCGGCCGCCACGTCGCACTGAAGGTCAGCAAGCCTCTCACCGGCACCGACGACGATCATGCCCAGTCCTTCGCCCGCGAGTATGCCGCGCTCTCGGCACTGCGCCATCCCGGCGTGGTGCAGATCTTCGAGTACGGCATGCATAACCATTGCGAATTCCTGGCGATGGAATACTTCCCCTGCGGTGACCTCAAGCAGCGCTTGCAGCAGCCAATCACGCCTGAGCAGAGCATCGACTATGTCTCGCGCATCGCGCAGGCACTGCAGCCCGTGCACAACGCCGGACTGATGCATCGCGACCTGAAGCCACCCAATGTGATGTTGCGCGCCGACTGTTCGGTGGTGCTGATCGACTTCGGCCTGGCGCGGCGGCAAAACGCCGTGACCGACAGTCACGAGATGGGTATCCGCCGCGGCTCTCCCTACTACATGAGTCCCGAACAGGTTCAAGGCCAGCCGCTGGATTTGCGCAGCGACCTCTACAGCCTGGGCGTGATCTTCTTTGAAATGCTGACCGGCAGGAAACCGTACACAGCGGCGTCGGCCATCGAATTGATGGATCGCCATGTCAGCGGTGATCGTCCGCCGCTGCCGGCAGAACTGTCGCATTTCGAGCCGCTGCTGCAATCGATGATGGCTGTCGAGCGGGAGGACCGGGTACCGAACACCGAGACGCTGCTCAGGTTGCTGCGCGACCACCAGCCGGATCACTTCGACCTCGACTCGCTGGATACCGCACGTGCAGGCTGACATCACAAACCTGGAAGTCCTGCGCACCGAGCTGGGGTCGGCGCGCGTCGAGCGTGACCTGCTGCAGGCGGCGCTGCTTCTGGATACGGCCCAGGTCGAGCGCTTCCGCACCAGCGCCATCGCACTCGCCGAAAGCGTTCCGTCCACGATACGGTCGCATACCCGCGAGGCGGAAGCCTTCCGTGCAAAACTCGAACGGCTCGGCAGCACGCTGGGCGAGCTGTCGAAGCTGCTGCGCGAGTTGCCCGGCACCGTCCACATCGGCCCGCTGGACAACGCCCTGTCGCGACTCAGTCTGCTGCAGACGCTGCCACATGCCACGGGCGATGAACTGCTGCCCATCATTCCGCTCATCGACACGGCGCTCTCCAGCCTGCGTCGGGTCTGCAATGCGCTGCCCGGTGGTGCCGCTGTCTCCGGTTCGGCGGCGGCGGCCAAAACTGCGACGGCCTCGACCGCGTCGCTGGGTGGAACGAGTCACCTGCCCACCGCCATCAGGCTGGAACGTGCGCTGCAGCAGCTGACCGCGCGACTCGCTCGCGAACATGGCAAGGAACTGCAGCTGGACACACTGGGACTGGAGTTGGTGCCCGACGACTGGTACACGCCGATCCACGAGGCCTGCGCCGAGCTTCTGGCCAACGCCGCCGAGCATGGCATCGAGACTCCCGCCGGACGGATTGCCGCCGGCAAGGCCCGCATCGGCAAGCTGCAGCTGCATTTCACGGCACGGCACGGGGTGCTCGAGCTGACAATGCGTGACGACGGACGCGGACTCGACGTCCGAGGCATCTTCCGCTCGGCGATTACCGCCGGGGCGTGGCCGGTCGATGATGCACGTCGCGACCCGCGGGACGCAGCACGGCTGATCTTCAAGCTGGGCGTCACCACGGCCAGCGGCGGCGAAGGACGCGGCGGCGGCTTGCGCCGGGTGCTGACGCATCTGAAGGGACTCGGTGCACGCATCCGGGTCTCCAGCGAGCACAATCATCACCTGCAGCTGCGCGCCGAGCTGCCGGTTGTCGAAATCGAGCAGCCCTTGCGCCGCCAGGCGCTTGCTTGACACTGCCGATCTGAATCCGTTGCAATGCACCCCGCACCTGCAGGGGATTGCATGCATCTGTTCGATACCACTCTCTTCTTCTCGCCGACCAGCGGAGGCGTGCGTCGCTACCTGACCGCAAAGCACGACTGGCTGCACGCCCATACACCGCATCGTCATTCCCTGCTGGTACCAGGCACGGTGGACGAGCTGAAGCCTGACGGCATCAGCACGATCTGCGGCTGGGCAATCCCGGGCACCTTCAACTACCGCCTGCCGCTGGCACCGCGCAAATGGGCCAACATGCTTGCGCAGCTGGAGCCCGATCTCATCGAAGTGGGCGATGCTTTTCATCCCGCATGGTGCGGCGTGGCCGTGGCACGGGCGCGCCGCATTCCACTTGTGGCCTTCTTTCACTCCAATCTGCCGCAGATTCTCGGGCGGCGCATCGGCGGGATTGCAGAACGCCATGCGGCACGCTACGTACGCTCCCTGTATGCACACTTTGATGTGGTGCTGACGCCCAGCGAGCGTACCCGCGACTACCTCGGGCGCATCGGCGTACACAACACCGCACTGCAGCCGCTGGGCGTCGACACCGAAACCTTTTCCCCGTCTCGGCGCGTACTGAATCTGCGCCAGACTCTTGGGCTGGCTGCAAACACACGTCTGCTGGTGTATGCCGGCCGCTTCTCCAGCGAAAAGAATATCGATGTGCTGGTCAAGGCCATGGCGCGCCTTGGCCGGCC
>Ga0114969_10004976_pt1 | contig 10467 bp, 4 predicted proteins | sample M_130807_MF_Meta_FD_87316 | JGI IMG/M metagenome (GOLD analysis project Ga0114969, IMG submission 87316) | Freshwater microbial communities from Lake Montjoie, Canada to study carbon cycling - M_130807_MF_MetaG | ecosystem: Environmental > Aquatic > Freshwater > Lake | place: Lake Montjoie...
CATTTTTACCAGCAGGAATGCCGCCACTGATTTACCGAACACGATAATCGCCAGCGTGGCCAGCACCGCCAAGGGTTCGTGGAGCAGAATCATCGGATCAAACAGCATCCCGATGGAGACAAAGAACAGCACCGCAAAGGCGTCGCGCAGCGGCAGCGTATCGTGAGCTGCCCGGTGGCTCAGTTCCGATTCGTTCAATACCATGCCCGCAAAGAAAGCACCCAGTGCAAATGAGACATCAAACAGGCCAACGGCACCGTAAGCAATCCCCAACGCCAACGCCAGCACCGCTAGCGTAAACAGCTCGCGTGAACCGGTACTGGCGGTTTTAGCCAGGATCCACGGTACCAAACGGCGGCCAACCACGATCATCAGTGCGATAAAGGCAATCACTTTACCGATGGTGATGGCCAGTTCAGTCAGCAACTGTGTGGAGCTGGTATTCTCGCTGCTGATCATGTTGGCGAAGGCGGGCAGCAGAACCAGTGCCAACACCATGGCCAAATCTTCGACGATCAACCAACCGATAGCGATTTGCCCGCGCTGGCTGTCAATCAATTGCCGCTCTTCCAGCGCCCGCAGCAGCACCACGGTACTGGCGGTAGACAAACACAGACCGAATACCAGGCCGGAAACCAGATCCCAACCCATTAATTTCGACAAGCCCATGCCCAGCAGGGTGGCGACGGTAATTTGTGCGATGGCACCGGGTATGGCGATCGATTTTACGGCAAGAAGATCTTTAAGAGAGAAGTGGAGGCCAACACCGAACATCAGAAGGATCACGCCGATTTCTGCCAGTTCAGGTGCCAGAGAGGTATCGGCAACAAAACCTGGGGTAAACGGGCCAGCGAGCACGCCTGCGGCCAGATACCCTACCAGAGGAGAGATGCGCAGGCGGTTTGCCAGCATACCAAAGAGGAAAGCGAGTACTAATCCTCCGACAATCGTGGTAATCAAAGGTGTTGAGTTGTGCATCCAGACTCCTTCTAGTAGTAAATTGCATTCATTTTGCGCAAAGAGCCATTGAGTTTATTGCATTTGCCTTATTCGTGTTTAGCTAATTTTATCATTTATGTAAAAAAAGTAGAGAATTTCACTGTTTTCATACCAAATAGGCAATTTTAGGTCTAATAATGCAAATAATGTGGGGTTAAAGAGAGAATAACCCGAATGAGTAAACCATTTCATTCGGGTTATAAGCGGGTTAATGCTGCTTGTGATCTACATTTGGCAGTAATGCGGTAATAATCCCGATTAACGGCAAGAAAGCACAAATTTGATAGACCAGTTCGATGCTGGTCAAATCAGCAACATAACCAAGAATGGCCGCACCTAAGCCGCCCATACCGAAAGCAAAACCGAAGAATAGCCCGGAAACCATGCCCACTTTCCCCGGAATAAGATCCTGTGCATACACCAGAATGGCGGAAAATGCCGAGGCCAGAATAAGCCCGATAATCACCGTCAAAACGCCGGTCCAGTAGAGAGATGCATGGGGTAAAGCCAGGGTAAAGGGCGCGACACCCAGGATAGAGCCCCAAATAACATACTTACGCCCGAACTTATCCCCCAAAGGCCCGCCAATCAAGGTTCCGGCGGCTACGGCAAACAGAAAGGCAAATAGATGAAGTTGTGCATTCTGTATCGAAACGCCGAACTTATGCATCAGATAAAAGGTGTAATAGCTGCTGATGCTGGTGAGATAGAAGTATTTGGAGAAAATCAGGATCAGCAGAATGCCGAGCGAGAACACTACGGTACGTTTTGGCAGCGGTAACCCTTGTGCAGGCGGTTTGGGCCTGCTCTGAGCGGCACGATGTTGCTGTTGGTACCATTTGCTGACCTGGAGTAAAACCACTATGGCCAGCAGCGCCGCGAGCGAGAACCAGGCTACATTGCCTTTGCCATAGGGCGCGATAACCAGAGCCGCCAGCAACGGGCCGAGCGAACTACCGAAGTTACCACCCACCTGGAACAGCGATTGCGCCAGGCCATGCCGCCCGCCGGAGGCCATACGCGCCACCCTGGAGGATTCCGGGTGGAAAACCGAGGAACCGGTGCCCACCAGCGCCGCCGCCAGCAGCACTAACGGGAAGGTGTTGGCAATCGAAAGCAGCAATAAGCCGGAAAGGGTAAAACCCATGCCGATGGGCAGCGAATAAGGCTGCGGGTGCTTGTCGGTGTAGTAGCCAATCAGCGGTTGCAGCAGCGATGCCGTGAGCTGATAGGTGAGGGTGATCATGCCGATTTGCACAAAGCTGAGATTGAAATCAGCGCGCAGGATCGGGTAAATCGCCAGGATCAGCGATTGAATCATGTCGTTAAGCAGGTGAGAAACGCTGATAGCACCGAGAATCGAAAAAACGGTGCCTTTCACCGCATTGCCTCTGGCTGATGGCAGGGCGGCTTCGCTACGGTCAGTCATATTATTATTAGCCTGGTAAGTGGATGCAAAGTCGTCATCTTATACCCTTTATCTTGCACGTGAAATATTGTTGCTTACATGTTATTCCGCCGTGGTGATATCCCGATACTGAGCAGCTTTTAGCCTATCCGGCATAATCCAGCCTATGTCACAAAAATTTGAAATTGCTTGCTGCTAATTCGCGTTACACTTCAGCACACATCAACAATACCTGTTATCAACAATGGAGATCCGCCATGCGTTTTTCGCTAAAAACCACCGCATGTGCGTTGGCCGTGTCCCTGACTTTGCTTTCAGGAACGGCCAGTGCCTGGGAAAAGGATAAAACCTACGACATCACCATCCTGCACACCAACGATCACCATGGCCATTTCTGGCAAAACGATCACGGTGAGTACGGTTTAGGCGCGCAGAAAACGCTGGTGGACAGCATCCGCCAGGAAGTGGCAGCCAAAGGGGGCAGCGTGCTGCTGTTGTCCGGTGGCGATATCAATACCGGCGTGCCGGAGTCTGATTTGCAGGACGCAGAACCTGATTTTCGCGGCATGACGCTGATTGGCTACGACGCGATGGCGATCGGCAACCACGAGTTTGACAACCCGCTCAGCGTGTTACGCCAGCAGGAAAAGTGGGCCGCTTTCCCGCTGCTGTCGGCCAATATCTATCAGAAAAGCACCCAACAGCGTTTATTCAAGCCGTACGCATTGTTTGACAAGCAAGGGATCAAGATTGCAGTGATCGGCCTGACCACCGACGACACCGCCAAGATTGGTAACCCGGAGTATTTCACCGACATCGAATTCCGCGTTCCGGCGCAGGAAGCCAAACAGGTGGTTGAACAGTTACGTAAGGATGAAAAGCCTGACGTGATTATCGCTGCCACCCATATGGGCCATTACGATGACGGCAATCATGGTTCTAACGCGCCGGGCGATGTGGAAATGGCGCGCAGCCTGCCTGCGGGCTATCTCGATATGATTGTCGGGGGGCATTCGCAGGATCCGGTCTGTATGGCCAGTGAGAACCACAAACAGGTAGATTATGTGCCAGGAACGCCATGCGCACCGGATCGCCAGAACGGCACCTGGATCGTGCAGGCGCATGAATGGGGCAAGTACGTTGGCCGTGCTGATTTCCAGTTCCGCAACGGTGAATTGAAGTTGATGCATTACCAACTGATCCCGGTCAACCTGAAGAAGAAAGTCGAGAAGGCTGATGGCAGCAGCGAACGCGTCTATTACACCCAGGCGATTGCCGAAGATCCGGGCATGATGAAGTTGTTGACGCCGTTCCAGGAAAAAGGCCAAGCGCAGTTAGGTGTGAAGATCGGCAGCGTTAACGGCAAACTGGAAGGCGATCGCAGCAAAGTGCGCTTTGTGCAGACCAACCTGGCCCGCGTGCTCCTGGCGGCGCAGATCGAAAGGGCCAACGCCGATTTCGCCGTGATGAGCGGCGGCGGCGTGCGTGATTCGATTGAGGCGGGTGATATCACTTATAAAAACGTGCTCAAGGTACAGCCGTTTGGTAATACGCTGGTGTATGCCGATATGAAAGGCAGTGAAATAGAGCAATATCTGGCGGTTGTGGCGAATATGAAGGTGGATTCCGGGGCCTACGCCCAGTTCGCCAACGTCAGCCTGGTGGCCGATGGTAAAGGCGTCAGCAACGTGAAAATCAACGGTGAACCGCTGCAGGCGAACAAAACCTATCGCCTGGCAACGCTGAATTTCAACGCGTTGGGCGGCGATGGCTATCCGAAGATCTCTACCCTGCCGAGCTACGTGAATACCGGTTTTATCGATGCAGAAGTGCTGAAACAATATATCGAAAAGCATTCACCGTTGGATGCGGCGGCTTTTGAACCAAAAGGTGAGATCGTTTACCAGTAAATAGGTTGTTAGGTTGAATAAGCGCGGTCTGGTAACAGGTTGCGCTTATTCGACAATGAGCCGGTTTACCAGCGATTAAAAGTGAAATTGAAAGGCTTTCTGTCCCCCATCCCATTTCCAATCAGCCAAGATATGCATTTATTTCGAAGTGTGAAATATATCTTAGTATTATTTATTTCTCTCTGTTAAATATTGCTTATGTTTTAGAAGGCTTACTGTCTTCTAAGGTGTTTACTTTGTTACTTAGAGAGGGATTTTGTGATAAAGACGAAGAGTGTAATCATTAGCGTGCTTGTTTCTTTAGCCTTGGCTGGTTGCGATAGTGCTGACAAAAGCATTACGGATAGCAGCAATAATAGCGGGAGCAATAGCACTAATAATAACGGTAACAACAATGGTGGTAACAGTAATGGCGGCGATATTAAACCGCCTAGTACCAGCCTGCCTTACTTTGCAGATTGGGAAAACGTTAACAGCGTAATCAAAAAAGATCCGGCCATGGAGGCGGAAATTCAGCGCATCCTTGCGATGATGACGCTGGAAGAAAAAGTGGGGCAGATGGTACAACCGGATTTACGCGATGTAACACCGGAAGAAGCTGAACAATATAAGTTAGGTTCTATCTTGAACGGCGGCGGTGCGGCGCCAGGTAATAACAAGTACGCAACCGCTGAAGAGTGGGCGAAAGAAGCGGACAAATATTGGTTAGCACTGGAACGTGTTTATGAAGGGCGCGGATTCAGGATCCCCTTTATGTGGGCTACGGACGCGGTACATGGCCATAACAATGTGTTTATGGCGACGGTTTTCCCGCACAACATCGGCCTGGGGGCCGCGCGTAACCCCGATCTGATCGAAAAAATCGGCGCAGTGACCGCACGCGAGATTGTCGCAACCGGCTTGGACTGGACGTTTGCCCCGACGGTTGCCACACCGCGTGATTACCGCTGGGGGCGGGTATACGAAGGTTATTCTGAAGATCCCGAGATCGTTTACGAGTACGCGAAACGCATGGTGCAAGGCATTCAGGGCGGTGAAGAAGGCCTGAAAGGCGAACTGAACGTGATTTCGAACGTTAAGCATTGGGTGGGTGACGGCGGGACCCTGCAAGGAGTTGATCACGGCCAAAACCGCTATACCGAAGAGTATCTGCGTAATATCCATGCCATGGGCTATATCGGCGGCCTAAGCGCTGGCGCACAGGTGGTGATGAGTTCATTTAACTCCTGGTGGAACCCGGCCAACGTCGATCCGATGGTAGATAACCCCTATTACTCTGCGGTAGACACGGACTCTGGCTACATGCAAAACCAGAAAATCCATGGCTCAAAGTATCTCATCATCGATGTGTTGAAAGGCAAAATGGGTTTTGACGGTTTAGTGGTGACCGATTGGAATGGCCAAGGTGAGATCAACGGTTGTTCTGCGGCTAATTGCCCGCAAGCCGTTATCGCAGGTAATGACGTTTTCATGGTGACATCGCGCAATGATTGGCATGCGTTCTACCAGAATGTGATCGATCAGGTTAATTCCGGCATTATCCCGATGGAGCGTATTGATGATGCGGTAACGCGTATTCTACGCGTCAAGATGCGTGCAAACCTGTGGGAAAAACCGATGCCCAGCCAACGTGCTTTAGCGGGTAAACAGGAGATATTGAGCGCCCCTGAACACGTTGCCGTCGCGCGCCAAGCGGTATCTGAATCAATGGTGCTGTTGAAAAACCAAGCGCAAACGCTGCCACTGAAGAAAAATGCTAAATATCTGGTGGTGGGTTCTGCTGCCAACGATATCACCAAGCAAACAGGGGGCTGGTCGCTATCATGGCAGGGGGATGGTAACACCATCGAAAAAGACTTCCCGAACGCTCAGACCCTGTTAATGGCAATGAAAAGCGTAGTAGGCGCAGAAAATGTCATTACCGATATTTCTGCCACCACGCCTGAAGAAGCGATGGCGGTGGTTGTCATCGGTGAAGATCCCTACGCTGAAATGTTCGGTGATATCTCAAAATCACAGACGCTTGAGTTCGCCTCGCTAAAAGCGAAATACCGGAGCGATTCAGAGCTGATTAAATCGCTCAAAGAGCAGGGCTATAAAGTGGTCACGGTGTTCTATTCCGGGCGCCCTCTGTATGTGAATGAAGAGATCAATAACTCTGACGCCTTTGTGGCTGCCTGGTTGCCCGGTACCGAAGGCCTGGGTATTACGGATGTATTGTTCGGTGATAAGGACTTTAAAGGAAAATTGTCCTACACATGGGGAGCAACCAAGTGCTCTACTACCATTAACCGCGCTGCGCCCAATATTGCAAACTATAGCACTCCGGTTGATGGGATCACTGGCGAAGTGATCGAGCAGGAGCTTGACGGTGAGTATAAGCAGCTTTTCCCCTACGGCTATGGTTTGAACTACGCGGGTAAAACCGACGTTGCCGCCACTGAAAGCGATCTGAACAATCTTCCTCTGGATCCCCGTGATTATGGTTGCGGTATCTCTGCACCTGATACCGGCGTTGCTGATTCTCCGCTGGAGATCTACGGCAAGGAGGCTAAAGGTGAGTTTGTGGCGTTAATGTCCGGGGATATTAACGGTTGGTCCAAGCGTGAAATAACCAAAGGTGAAACGACCATTGGTACGGTCACCACTAAAGGGATCGATTATCAAGGGATGCAGCAGTCGGCATTGAACGTCAATTTTACCGGGGAAACCGAAGGTTTTGCCGGTAAATCGGCGGCGCAAATCTATATGCAGACCGTTGACGAGAAAGGCGCCGATTACAATCGCTATGTGAATGCCAATGCGACTATTGAGTTCGACATTCGCGTCAACTCGGGTAATCCGGCCCTGGTTAACTTGTCTACGCACTGTGAATATCCTTGCCGTGGTGAAGTGAACATTGCCAATGTTCTACCTAAACCCTCAAGCGATTGGTCGACAATTAAAATCCCCGTTCAGTGCATGGTAGAAACGGGCATGTCATACCAAATGATGAACACCCCTTTCCTGATCTATACGGCTGAAGCGATAAACTTTGATATCGGTGCAATTCGTTATGTGCCGCAACCAGAGGGTTTACCTAAAGACGCCATTCCCTGTACGACTTTCCATGAAAGTGAATTACCCCCGTTAGAAGGTGCAAGCTACGATATTCTGGCTGATTTCGGCGCGATAACGGTCACCAGCGATCAGTACAATACGGATGATTGGCAACCCTTACCGGAAGGGGTTACGCATATGGTCGCTACAGCAACTGGGTCGGTTGTCAGCGTGGCTTACAATGCCAAAAGCCCGGAGTCGTACAAAGGCCTATTGCACTTTAATTTTGAACCCCAGAACCTCAAGCAGTTTGCCAGCGGTAATCTACAGTTTGATCTCTTCGTCAAGTCGCTAGGCGCGCAAAAGCAAGACTCTGAACAAACGGGTTTAGTGATTAAAGTCGGCGGCAATAAAGGTGACACGGGGGATATCTTCGTTGACTCGCTGGCAGCAGCCAAGCTGGCGATAGGGGAATGGAGAACTATCGTGGTCCCGATGAGCAGCATCACTGCTAAAGTGAGCAATGCATATTTTGATCAGAGTATTAAGAGCTTCACGGTATTCCCTGCGTGGGCGAATACGCAGGCGGGCTTCGAGTACGAGATTAAAAACATTACGTTTATGCCCTAAATAATCACGTGGCAGGACAAAGTGTATACATTTTTGTCCTGCCACGTCGAATCATTAAGATGATGGCTAGTCTGTGTCCCTTAATTACATATTCGTCGTAAAAACAGCCGGATACAGCCCAGTTGAACCATTGACAGGTATGGTCAATGGAAAAAGATTTACAACCGGTTTAATCGGTGGTCCAAGGCCGGAATAATAAATTACTTCAGATACTTGATGGGAAAATGTTGGTTGACTGGGATGCTACCGCGTTGGATGGCAGTAACATTTGGGCCCTGAAAGCCGCTGCTGGTGCTAAAAAAGTACCCCGATGAACTCAGCTGTCATGGGCTGGGTGGCTCTTGATGCGGCTTTGGTACCAAAATCCATCTGGCGACAGATAGCACACCACTGAGTTTTTGCCTGAGTGGTGGACAAGCCCATGAGAGCAGATACGCGGAAACTTTGCTTAACCGGGTTGGGATTATCCGAAAAAGCGGGCATCTGAAATCGCGGCCTAAAGCGGTGCTGGCTGATAAGGGATACTCGAGCCAGGCATTGCGTTATCAGTTGAAAATTAGAGGGATAAAAGTCGTTATTCCTTTTAAGTTGAATGAAAAAGCCAGTCAGGATAAACGCCGAAAACTCGATACTCGATTGTATAAAAAAACGTAACGTCGTTGAACGCTGTTTTGCCATGCTGAAAGAACATCGGCGTATCGCTACGTGCTCGGAAAAAACCGCTAGAAACTACCTGAGTATGTTGAAATTTGGCGCTATCCGGTTGTTTTTAAATCAGTTGTAAAATTAAGGGGCACAGCTTAACCCCGATAGAGCTATCGCCCTCCCGATTGCCTTATAATCTAATTTATTGATTTTAAATGTCTTTTTTAAGAAATTTAATCATGAAATCCCCAATTTCGTTATTGTACTGCACTGGCTACACCCCAAATAATGCAGATTGCGAGTAGGTTGACTCTGCTGTGTGGCCCTTACATGTATGCTGCAGCCCAGCCTTATCCCTGCTACTTGATTGCTGTTGATTCTAAAGAACGATGAGCTGCATCACTAAGATTCACTCTACGTGCCAGCGCCAGTGCTGTTTAAAAGCGAATTGCGTTTCTTCCTGACACTCAAGTTATTAGAGTGCGGTCATTAATACATTCACCTTTAAAAAGGTGTAGTAAAAATAGGATGGTCTGCGAATAGCATCTATATAACTCATTGTTGTTTTTTTATAAATGTCGCAATGTATTGTTTTTTCGATTTTTAATTTTGCATTTTGTTTTTTTGTTGGAATTATATTCCTTTTTTTTGTTGTTTTTTGGTTTTAAACTTCATTCGATTTGTTTTTTTTAGTCAGTTTCAGAGATATGTTTTTTATTGTTTTTTCTCTTTAATAAATACTTTCACAATCACCTTTATTTTTGTAAAAATATTATCGCCGCCAAGATGATTGTAAGCTAATTAATGTTTTAGTGGCTCTGGTTATAATTGATGAGGTGTTTTCAAACTTGATCTGTTATTTGACTGAAGCATTATTCTCTCTTTAATTAGGTGTGATAACTGATTTTTATCTTGGCTGGTTTATAAACATGGTAAATACTGAATTTACTTATGTAATTCAATGGAAACTCTGTAAAAGCGAAAGGAATATTTACATGAAACTGAATAAAATTATGATTGCCACCCTGATGGCAATGGGTGTGTCTTCATTTTCTTATGCAGCGGATCAAGGCCACGGTAAGGTTAATTTCAAAGGCTCTATCATTGATGCGCCATGTACCGTTCATCCTGATTCTATCGATCAGACGGTAGATCTTGGCCAGGTTTCAAACCGTGTTCTGGCCGATGGTGGTAAATCTGAATTGCGTCCATTCTCCATCAAACTGGAGAATTGTGACTTCGGTACCCCAGCAGCTAAAAACAAAGTGACGACGACTTTCAATGGTGTAGTAGCCCCTGAGACTAACAACAAACTGCTGAACATCAGCGGTTCCGCCTCTGGCGCGGGTGTTGGTATCCAGAGTTATCAAGGTGAAGATGTGGTGATGGGCAAGCCTACCTCTGCTGTTGAACTGGCGGGTAACGGTGATAACGAGCTGAAGTTTAGCGGTTATCTGCAGGGCCTAAGCTCAGATTCTGCTGCAGTAGCTATTGTCCCGGGTGACTTCACCGCAGTAGCTAACTTCCAGTTGGCCTATCAGTAATTAATTTACGCTACGGCGTGTACTGATGTCATACCGCGTACAGACAGAAATTGTCTGTACGCGTTTTAAACACAGAACCGCATAAAGGCTTGTGCTCACATGAAGAATATAATTCTAGGGCCTTCCCTATTGATGTTGCTGCTGTTATTGCGTATTCCGCTCTGTTCGATCAGAGTCTGTAAAATTTTTTGTGTAAATGGCCAGATCGTCATTGTGTTACCCGGTCTCCATACATGAGCATGAACTGACTCATGGCAGGCTTCCAGTTTTGGATCGGCATCGTCCACTTTGC
>Ga0114969_10004977_pt1 | contig 10466 bp, 5 predicted proteins | sample M_130807_MF_Meta_FD_87316 | JGI IMG/M metagenome (GOLD analysis project Ga0114969, IMG submission 87316) | Freshwater microbial communities from Lake Montjoie, Canada to study carbon cycling - M_130807_MF_MetaG | ecosystem: Environmental > Aquatic > Freshwater > Lake | place: Lake Montjoie...
ATAATTAACAATATTAAAATAATTTTTAATTATAATTAAAAATTATTATTATTAACATAAGAAAAAACAGTTCATATTTATAAGTGCAAATTAAATATATTAGATTAAATTTAAATAATGAATAAATTAAAAATATATTTTTAAAAATATATTTTTAAATAATATATTTTTAAATATATATATAAATTAATAAATGAGTGATATTTATAAAAAAAAAGCCCAAAAATACAAATATAAATATTTAAAATTAAAAAAAGAATATGAAGGTGGAAAACATGAATATGGAAATCAATATCCACATGAATATCAACAACCACATGGAAATCTACAACAATATGGAAATCTACAACAACATGAATATCAACAACCACATGGAAATCTACAACAATATGGAAATCTACAACAATATGGAAATCTACAACCACATGGAAATCTACAACAATATGGAAATCTACAACAACATGAATATCTACAACAATATGGAAATCTACAACAACATGAATATCAACAACCACATCAACAATATTTTAATAGAAATCAACAAAATGCAAATAAAATAAGAAAATTAGCGGAAGGGGGGTTTGGTTGTGTATTTTGTCCTCCTCTAATTCCTCCTATAATATTGTTTGATAATATGAATCAAACTGATAATATTAATTTTAATTTATATGATAATAATAATTATGTTGGTAAATTAATGGTATTAGATGAATATAATAAAGAATTAACAAATTTTAATAAAGTCAGAGAAATAACTAGATCTGATCATATACCTGAATTAATATTTGCAAGAACTTTAAATAATATAAATATTAATTCTAATTGTGATCTATTAAATCTAAAACCTAACCAAAAATGGGGTTATATAATTACTTCACATGTTGGAATAAGAATTGCAGATTATGTTAATAATGATAATATTAAACTAATATTAACAAATTTAAAAGATGCTATTAAATCAGTCATTAAACCATTAAATGAAAAAGGATATGTTCATTATGATATAAATTTAGGAAATATTACTGTGAAAAAAGATAAAGTATATATTATTGATTTTGGTACATTAAGTAATGAACCTAATACAATAAATATTGATTTTCTTAAATTATATAAACTTGTAAATGATCTATTTGATCCTAGATTTTCAAAAGTAAATCTGAATGAAAAACTTATATTAGAAATTCAAGAAATATATAGTAAACAAATAGAAACGTATAAAATGATAATGGAATATGATCATAATAAACCAAAAATATCAGTTAAATATTATAGTGAATTATTAAAATATGATACAAACATGTATTCAACATTGATGAGCAATTTAGATAAAATAATTAATTTATTACCAAATCCAAATATTGCACCACAAAATCCAAATCCAAATATTGCACCACAAAATCCAAATCCAAATATTGCACCACAAAATCCAAATCCAAATATTGCACCACAAAAACCAAATCCAAATATTGCACCACAAAATCCAAATCCAAATATTGCACCACAAAATCCAAATCCAAATATTGCACCACAAAATCCAAATCTATGTAAGAATATAGAATCATGTAATATAAATTCGTGTAATATAAAATTAACTAATATGGAAGATGTAAAAAAAACAATTGAATATTACAGACAAAATTGTCTGTTCCAAAATTCAGAGCATTAAACATAAATAAAATAATAAAAAATTTAATTTGGTTAGAAAAAAAATATTTACAATCAGTATTTAATATATTGCCTTGTAAGCATTGTTGCAAAACATATAAAATATGGTATTATTTAAATGTAAAGTAGATTTACATAAATTAAATATACAAACATGGACTTATTAACAAGCTGTCTAACATTGGTGTAATAAATTACCAGAATAACTATTATTATATAATAATAGTTATTACCAGAATAACTATTATTATATAAAATAAAAAAAAATATATATATATATAACTATGAGTTATTATAATATACATAATGTTGACAATATTAATAAACAAATATGTTCACAAAAAGATACAACTAATTTTACTGGTATTTTATCATGTTCTCAGTATTTTGGAACAGACAATATAATTAATTATGGAGTTGATTATTTAAAAGGCGAAGCATATCAAAAAACAGAAGATATATTACCTTTAAATTATGAATTTAATAATTTAAATTTTGCAAATATAATTCAAGATAATTTAAAATCTGAAAATATAGATCAATGTTATAATGCAAATAATTGTATTAATAAAGAATTATATGGACAACAAAAATTAAAATCAAGTGAATTGTCAAGTAATAATGGAAATTTTTCTGAATTATGTAATAATCAAAAATTATGCGAAAATAAAAATTATATAACAAATAATAAATATTTAATTAAAAAACTTTGTTTTGATGATAATTGTTATTATTCTTTAAATTGCGGATGTGATAAAAAATAATTTTTATTTTTATTTATTCAATATTTAAATAAAAATAAAAAAAATATATATATATATATATAACTATGAATTATTATAATATACATAATGTTGACAATATTAATAAACTAATATGTTCGCAAAAAGATACAACTAATTTTACTGGTATTTTATCATGTTCTCAATATTTTGGAACAGATAACACAATTAATTATGGAGTTGATTATTTAAAAGGTGAAGTATATCAAAAAACAAAAGATATATTACCTTTGAATTATGAATTTAATAATTTAAATTTTGCAAATATAATTAAAGATAATTCAAAATCTGAAAATATAGATCAATGTTATAATGCAAATAATTGTATTAATAAAGAATTATATGCAAAACAAAAATTAAAATCTAGTGATTTGATAAATAATGGAAATATTTCTGAATTATGTAATAATAAAAAATTATGCGAAAATGAAAATAATAATTATATAACAAATAATAAATATTTAATTAATAAACTTTGTTTTGATGATAATTGTTATTATTCTTTAAATTGCGGATGTGAAAAAAAATAATTTTCCAAATCTATTTGATAATCCTGACATTGTCATATTTTTAAAACCTCAATGTCGTCTGTGTGACAATGCCTGGGCCATATTTGCTAAATCTCCAAAACCACCATGACCTAGTGGTGGTATTCCATAACCTGGTGGTTGTGCTCCATAACCTGGTGGTTGTGCTCCATAACCTGGTGGTTGTGCTCCATAACCTGGTGGTTGTGCTCCATAACCTGGTGGTGGGATACCAGGATAACCTGGAGGTGGATATCCTGGTATCCCACCACCTCCAGCTGACATTTTATATGCAACTATAGCAAGACCAATGCAAATTATGATTGGCACTATGCCAAAAATACCTCCAAAAATACTTCCAACCATTTTACCTATTGATTCAAATATAGCACCAACACCTTCTGATTTAGCTGCCTGAGTTGTTTCAGTAACTGCTTTTGTTTTTACTGCAATAGCTTCTGTTACTACTGCAGAACTTACGATTGAATCAACAACTTTATTAACAACACTAGATACAACTTTACTTTCTAAAAATGATTCTGCAACATTTTCTATAGTTACATTTTTTGAATTTTTAGCATTTATGTTTCCAAGACTTATGTCTAGTAATACTGTATTTCTAGCTTCCATAATAGTATCATTTGAAATATTAGTTTCAATTGTCGTATTAATTATATCTTTAATATTTGTAGTTGTCTTACTATCACTTTTAGTTGTTTGAGAACTACTTTGGTCGTTACCTATACCACCAAGTTGTGAAGTTGCATTTTGATTTAATTTATTGTACAATTCCGAATCTAGTTTTTTTTCTATTGCAGAGTTTAACGAAGCAGCTATATCTTTTTTTAAATCAGCAGCTGATGCTTGTTCTAATGAACATTTTACCGTTGAATTTACTTTATTACGTAATGTAAACCCATCAACACCATCTAAATTTATATCACCTGTTTTCAAATTTGCTGCAGTTGTACTTTCGCACTTATTTGAAGTTTTTGTAGCATATGTATTTTTAAAAGTTGAATTCATTTCTTTTTGTATATTTGTAACAAGTTCTGTTTTAATATCAGTTACAGCAGTTGATGATTGTTTATTACCCATTATAATATATAATATACAATATTATATTAATTAAAAATTATTTAATACAATATTATATTAATTAAAAATTATTTAATACAATATTATATTAATTAAAAATTATTTCTATATATTTTATATATAAATAATTTTTTTATCTTATGTAAATATTTTTTTTTAACGTCCATATGGATTATATGGATTATATGGCATAGGTTGCATAGGTTGCATATATGGATTAACTGGTTCTTTACTCCACATATATATAATAATTATAAAAATAAAAATTAATAAACAAATTAATCCTAATTTATAATTATTATCAAAATTATTATATTTTTCTACGATTGTTGCTCCTACTACTGGTGTTCCAGCTGCACCCGCTGTTCCCGCTGTACCCGCTGCTCCCGCTGCACCCGCTGTACCCGCTGCTCCAGATGCTCCAGATGATCCCGCTGCTCCCGCTGCACCAGGTGTACCAGGTGTTCCTGGTGCAGCAGGAGTATCAGCTTTTTTACCACAATTATTTTCAATTTTAATATCTTTTGAATTAGTTATTCCAAGATTTTGAATATCAATAGTACACATTGTAATATCACATGGTGGTTTAGTTTTTTTATATGCTTTAGGACCATTAACACAATCATAAAGAAAACATTCTGGATATGAAACAAATGTTGTATATGTATCAGAATTTGTAACATTTAAATATTTTGTTTTAACTAATTCTTTGTCAAAACAAGCACATATAGGATTTTCTAATGTTTTATCAAGATCTTCTGCTGTTTTTCCAGGTGTTCTACTTAATTTCATATTTGACAAATCTTTTTGTATTCCAGCTCCAGATCCAGGTATATTTTTATTAACATTACAAAAAGTGTTCATTTGATTAGTATATTCACCCTGTAATTCTGAATGTATTAACATATTTGCACACCAGCTATCAGGTTTTATATTAGCACCATTATTTGCAAAACAATATTTTTCTATAGCAGTTTTGCTTTTTTTTGGATTTTTTTCGCAAAATGTTTTACATGATTGATCAAAATTATTAATACAGTAAGCTTCCATACTAGCCAGACACTCATTAGGATTTGATGTACAATAATTTTGACATGGACCAGTAGCAAATAGACCACTTTGAGTTGAACATTTATTATTTCTTATACCAATTCTTACATCTCTACATATATCATCACCCATCAAAGCATCAATACCCAAACCAGTACAGTGACTATTTACAGCTGCAGAACAACTGCCTAAATTATTATTACAAAACTCTCTACAACGCGGATGAGCTCCTAAATTACTACCACATATAGCTGCTCTTCTTGCAGTATTATATGGTGCACAACTATCATCCCATGTCCAAACATTTTTTCCACAATCTTTACTTAATCTAACACTAGAAATTGTATCTTCAAAATCAGATATTTTAATATTGTTTCCACCTTCACCACCATCCCATTCGCGCTTTTCCGATGCTGCACCTGGGTCTCGCCATGCTTCAAGTTTATATCCTGGTCTAACTCTTATTCCGCTAGTACTATCATTATACCAGTTTGCTTCATCAGTATTATTTCCGTATAAATTAGTCAAAGCTAGATTATCTGGTTTAATTAATAAACACCAATTTTTTCCCCATCTTGTATCACCTAGATATTGCTGTCCATTATTATTATTATCATCATATCCCACAGGTATATCATGAACACATAATAAAGCCATTAAATATTATTATATAATATATTATACTATTTAATTTATATATTTTATTTTTTTATACTATTAATTTGTTCTTAATTCTACAAATATAAATTAATCTTATATTAGTTTTTATTTAATTTTATAAAATTTATACATAATATATATATAATAATATTAAATGAGTATTAATATATCAGATCCTATAAATTTTATTATTGATGATTCTGTAGATATAGGTTTAAATCAAACACAAATAAATAATTATTTAACACCAATATATGATACATCAACAAATCCTAAATTTACATGGGAAAATAATAAAAATACAGGTATGTATCACCCACAATTAAATACAATTGCATTTTCAACAAATGGGAATGAAAGATTAAGATTAGACGCAAATGGAAATATAAATTTTTCAGGTATTATAACTGGAGATGGTTCAGGATTAAATCAATTAAATGCAACAAATATTAGAAGTGGAACTTTAACTGTATCTCAGGGAGGAACTGGAAAAAATACATTAAGTGCTAATCAAATTCTTATTGGAAATGGAACAGATCCTTTAATACAAACTAGTTATTTAACTTGGGATAATCCAAATAATCGTTTAGGTATAGGTATAACTGTACCAACAGCAAAATTAGATATTTCACATAACACAACAGAAACAGTATTAAAAGTAAATCAATTAGGAACAGGTAATTTAGTTGATTTGCAAGTTGCTAATACTTCAATATTAAAAATAGATGGTAATAAAAATATTAATATGTATAATAATTTAATATATACAAATGCAAGTACTAATAGAGTTGGTATAGGTACAACAGAACCAACTGATAAATTGCATGTATTAGGTGATACTAGAATAGAAGGTAATTTAGTAGTAAATGGAACAACAAGAATAATAAATACAAATATTGCAAACTCTGAACAATTAAATATTACTAATGACGGCACAGGCCCAGCATTAACAATTAATCAAAAAGGAAATGAAGCAATAATAGAAATAAAAGATGATGATGTAACATGTCTAAAAATATTTGATGGTGGAAATCTTGGTATAGGAACAGCAACAAAGATAGTTACAGCGGATATATCTGGAAATCTTAATGTATCACAAACAATAAATAGTACAAATGTAAATACATCTAGTGTTAGTGTAACAACTATTTTAAATGCAAATATGATTGATATTTCTAATAATTCAACTAACACTGCTTTAAAAGTAAATCAATTTGGTACTGGTAATTTAGTAGATATACAAGATAATAGTGTATCAAAATTTAAAATAGATACAAGTGGAAATATATTTGCAGGTGTATTATTTATAGATTCAAGTAATAATAATATCGGTATTGGTACAACGCAACCGAATAAAAAATTACATGTAACAGGTGATACAAGGATAGAAGGAAACTTGACAGTAAATGGTACAACAAATATTATTAATACAAATGTATCATCAACCGAGCAATTAATAATTACAAATGATGGAACTGGTCCAGCTGTGATTATTAATCAAATAGGCGCACAAGCCATATTTGAAATTCAAGATGATAGCGCAACATGTTTTAAAATATTTGATGGTGGGCATGTGGGTATAGGCACAAATACAAAAATTGTTAATGTTGATATATCAGGTAATATAAAATCATCTGGTACTATAACTACGACTAGTACTATTAGTTCTACTGGAAATATAACTTCATCTGGTTATGTTATAGCGAGTGGTACAGGTGTTCATGGTAGTTGGGGAAGTATTAAACTTGGTAACGCTTTAAATTGGAGCGGTATATCACATCCAACAATAGGAAGTGATGGTTCAACAGGTAGTATGATTATGATTGATAATCCTCATTTTTCTTATAGAACTGATAATACTTTTTCTTCTGGAAGAACTTTTAGGGCTGGATTTAGATGTCCAACAAGTTCTTCATATGCTAATTATTGGGATTGTGGCGCAACTGGATATGGATTTGAAATATTAAATAGTTCATTAAATAATGCTAGTACAAGTTGCATGACTATTAGTAATAGTGGTAATATAGGTATAGGAAATACAGCACCATTTGGTCCTTTATGTATTGGAAATGGTGCATTAGCAAATAATGATGGTTTTTTAGTACTTGAGAAATGCACAACAGTAGGTTCAACAAGACAATTTAGACTTGGTCTAAATGCTAATTTTGATTTTGTTATTGGCGATTATGGAGGTGGTAATGCAGCGGGAACATGGATAGAAACATTTAAAGTAGCTTATCAAGCACCAGTAAATTCATTAGTAATAAATAATTCAGGATATACAACATTAAAAAATGTGATGTATGTAGGTGCAGCAACGGACAGTTCAACAATATTTTTAGGAGGCGGTGCAGCTGGTGATGCAGATTATAGTAATTCAGTTATTGAAACGAGAAATTATACAGGTTCTGAATCAACAGAATTATTATTATTTAAAGGCAATGATACATCAGGAACTTCAGGACCTGATAGAATTAGATTAAGAGCTGCTGCTATAGCATTTGATACTTATCCTGCTGCTTCGTCAGTTAGAACAGCAGAAAATATAAGAATGTATATAGATCAAAATGGCAATGTTGGAATAAATACAGTTGTACCAAGAGCAAAATTAGATATATATGACAATTCTATGGTAGTTCGTAGCACAGATCAAACAGGTCAAGCAGTTATATATTTAGGAACACCATTTGATACAACATCAGCTTTTAAATGTGCTATCATTGCAGAAGGAATAGGGTCTACTAGTCGATCTAAATTACATTTTTGTATTGACGATACATCAGATAATAGTGTTACATATAATGCATCAATAACTAATTCACGAATGACAATATTAAGATCAGGAAATATAGGAATAAGTAATACTAATCCACTTAATATTTTACAAATTGGCAATGCAGGAAGATTAAGAATATCAAATGATAATACAGATTATACATTAATAGGTACAATTGATACAGATACAAGTTTAAATAGTAAAATTATAATAAGCGGTAATGGACGTGTTGCAAATGAAGGTAATGTTCAATATTATAGTACAAATACTGGTTCTCATATTTGGTACACAACAAACACAAACATAAACAGTGAACGTATGAGAATTAAAAGTAATGGAAATCTTGGTTTAGGAGTTACAGATCCACAATATAAATTAGATATGACAGGTGATATTAATATTAGTGGTGATATTCGTATTAATGGTATGCCGTATATTAATAGTGTTCTTGTTACACCAAGTTATTTTTCATTATTTGATAGAATAGCAGGTCCGTCGTCATTAACATCTAATTATACATTTACTTCAACTAATTCATTTAGTGTATATAGAGCAGGTATATTACATGTTAGTTATTCTGGTGATGTGAAATCAGTTAATATTGGATTAATTAATGCAACAATAAATATTATAAATATTGTAACATCAGTAAGCATTTATACAAAAGTTACATCTTTATTAGCAGATCAAGCAACAAAGAATTATTCATTACCAAGTATTTTAGATAATATTGGTTTAATTTCAGGTACATATAATGCAACGATTACTTTTAATACTAATACACAAATTGATAATAATAATTTTCAAACATTAAAAGTTTTGTTTTTTCCTGATAATAATGTATCAAATGGTTTATATTCTTATAATACTAAAATATCTTATATTTTTCATAAATTAAATGGTGCATATGATTTACCACCAAATGGCACGCAGTCATATTCTACGACTATGAACAATATTTTAGGTAGTGTTATAATATCTACAGGTACTACAACAATTAATAGTTATATTATACCTAAAGGTTATCAAATATGGACTGTTGGTGCAACTGGTACTTATACAATAATTGCAGCTGGCGCAAGTGGTGCATCATATGGATCTTATACTGGTGGTTATGGAGCTGTAATTAGTACAACATATAATTTAACAGCAGGGGATAAACTAATTTTAGCTGTCGGACAAAAACCAAAAAATCAATCAAGTGGAGGCGGAGGAACTTTTGTAACAAAATATAATGGTACAGGAGCATTTACAACATCAACACAACATAATATTATATTAGTAGCAGGAGGAGGAGGTGGTGCTGGTAGTGGTATTGTACCTGGAGTAAGCAATGTATTAGATTATTTACCTGGTCAAAATGCTTCATTTACAACATCTGGAACAAGATATAATTTTAAAAATAGTGCAAATTCATCTTCAACAGTTGCAATATTTGGAGGTGCTGGTGGTGGAAATGGTTTAGCAGGTGGTAATTTACAAAATCCAGATGGAATAGATGCTGTTCAAACGAGTAGTGGTAGTGGTGGTGGAGGTTTTGCAGGTACTGGTGGAGATGTTGATTCTACATGTACTGGTGGAATATCATTTTTAAATGGTGGATTACCAGGACAAAATACATGGGCAGGTTTAAATAGTACAGGTGCTGGTTTTGGCGGAGGTGGTGCTGGTTGGTATAGCGGTGGAGGTGGTGGTGGTTATACAGGTGGTCAAGGTGCAAATTATAATGAACAAACAGGAGGAGGTGGTGGTGGTTCGTATGATATTAATACTGCTACTAATAACGCATTACCATATACTTTATGGTTAGCTAGTTCTTCATATCCACCATCATCTTATATGACAAGTGGATATAATTCTGGTGATGGTTTTATTTTAATTGAATATGATAATGGGCAACTTTTAGGA
>Ga0114969_10004979_pt1 | contig 10465 bp, 7 predicted proteins | sample M_130807_MF_Meta_FD_87316 | JGI IMG/M metagenome (GOLD analysis project Ga0114969, IMG submission 87316) | Freshwater microbial communities from Lake Montjoie, Canada to study carbon cycling - M_130807_MF_MetaG | ecosystem: Environmental > Aquatic > Freshwater > Lake | place: Lake Montjoie...
AAGAATTCCAATTAAAACTTCAAACGGACGTTTAAGAATTCTGCATGCAGCTATCCATCATTATAGTTAACTACAACGTAAAATATTTTTTGGAGCAGTGTCTGCTTTCGGTAATGCGTGCTACGCAAAAAATGAAAGCAGAAATTTTCGTGGTTGATAACGCCTCAACCGATGGTTCTGTCGAAATGTTGCAGGAGAAATTTCCGTTTGTAAAAGTTATTGCCAACCCAAACAATGTTGGTTTTTCCAAAGCCAACAACCAAGCAATTGAAAAAGCAACCGGTGAGTTTATTTTGTTGTTGAATCCTGATACGGTTGTTGCCGAAGATACTTTTACAAAGTGTTATGATTTTATGGACTCGTTTATCAATAGGAGAGCCGGTGCGCTTGGCGTGAGGATGATTGATGGTAAAGGAAATTTTCTTCCCGAATCTAAACGAGGATTACCTACACCGGAAGTGGCTTTTTATAAAACTTTTGGTTTGGCAAAATTGTTTCCAAAATCAGAAAAGTTCGGCAAATACCATCTGGGTTTTATTGATGAGTTTAAAGCCTATGAGATTGATGTCCTTTCAGGGGCTTTTATGTTCATTCGCAAAGCAGTGTTAGACCGCGTAGGTTTGCTGGACGAAACCTTTTTTATGTATGGCGAAGACATTGATTTGAGTTACCGCATACAAAAGAAAGGGTACAAGAATTTTTATTTCCCCGATACAACCATCATTCATTACAAGGGTGAAAGCACTAAGAAGGGAAGTTTGAATTATGTGAAAGTGTTTTACAATGCCATGCTCATTTTTGCACGCAAACATTTCAGCGGAAATCAATCGTGGCTTTTTTCGTTGCTTATCAATTTTGCGATTGTATTCAGAGGGCTGCTTACTTTACTTGCCAATGTTTTCGCATCTTCTTTTCTTTTCATTATTGATGCGCTGCTGAGTTTTGGGGGAATTTATTTCATTAAAACTTATTGGGAGGGGAACATAAAATACCACGAGCATTATTATCCGAATGAGTTTTTGTTTTTCGTGGTTCCGGTTTACATTTTTATTTGGATGCTTACAGCATTTTTAAGCGGAGCTTATGATAAACCGTTTCGGGTTTCAAATATTTTGCGTGGAGTTTTATTCGGCACTTTAGCTATTGCAGTGGTGTATGCGTTTATTCCTAACGAATGGAGATTTTCCCGCGCTATTATTTTGCTGGGTGCCGCATGGACGGCTTTCGAAATGCTTTTTACAAGAACAGTCTATCAGTTTATTAAGCATCAATCGCTCTCAGTAGAAGACGAAGAAGACAAAAGAAGTTTGGTTATTGGAAAAGCAGAAATCAGCCGTGCTGAAAATATTTTACGGGCGTTAGGTAATACACAAGAAATTATTTCAGCAAATGATTTGCAAGCGACAAAAAAAATGGCGGCTATAAACAACAGCAACGAAATTGTTTTTTGCTCAACCGATTTTGCATTTGCAGAAATAATTCACCAAATAGGTAAATGTGGAAATAAAATCGACTACAAAATTTTGAACGAGGGAAGCAATGCGCTCATTGGTAGTAATTCAAAAAACAGCGCAGGCGATTTGTATGTGGCAGAAAGAAGTTATGCGTTGTTCAAACCACAAAATCTTCGGAGTAAACGTGTTTTTGATTTAGTGGTTGCTTTATTCATGTTCCCGCTTCTGCCTCTTAATATTTTTCTGATAAAGAATTTTGGAAAATTTGTTTGGAATTGGATGAGTGTTCTGCTCGGCAGAAAATCATGGATAGGATTTTCTTCAGAAAAGAATTCGAAAAATTTTCCAAGTGCGAAACGTGGAATTCTACATCCTTCAGAAAATTTGAACGATTTGAATTTAACAATAGAGGAAATGGTAGAAGTTGAACTGAACTACGCTCGTCATTATTCCGTATCTGATGATGTGAGTTTGCTTTTTAAAAATTATTCATTGCTTGGGAAATGAAAACGTTTTTAATCATTACTTCTCTTTTGCTTTTGTCATTTTCATGCGAAGCGCGAGATTGGTATAGAATATACCTTGTCTCACAAATCCATTCAAGCGTAAAAATTTCTTCCCATTCAAATTCTTTTTCTGCGACTCCAATCAGTTGTGTAATTCCGCGGTTTGAAAGACCGAAGGGAGCCGTGTTTTGCAGAATGGAAGATTACTTGACAGCGAAGACAAAAGTTTGGATAAAGATTGGAGTGAAATAATTAATCTAAAATCTCCTCTAATATTTCGGGACTCTTCAAGCTGAAATTTTCTAAATGAAACTGGTAATACTTCAATAAGTTTTGCATCATCTGTTTTCGTTCAGTTCGTGAAATTTTCAGCGTTGATTTTTCGAACAGATTTATTTCCAGCAAATCGTTCAGCAGCTTGCTTTCTTTTTTATTCATGATGTTTAGGGTGCTTTGTTCGGCAATAAAAACGCCTTCACCCATTTCAAAAAAGCAATTTTTTTCTGAAAAATTTCCATGCGGAGCAAAGCCGAGATAACGCGATAGATGAACGAGAAACAGTAAATGAAAATCAGGATTCAATTTTTTCTCTTCATCTAAAGCACACAGCGATTCATAAATGAATTCGAACATTTCCATGTTCGGCTCATGCTCGCGAATAGATTTTGTAATTACCTCCAGCAGGAAAAAGGAGATAGTGGATTTTAAAGTGTCAAATGGAATTGATTGATAAACAAAAGCTCTCCTGAATTCCTTGATGTATTGCAGCTCTTTATTTTCTCTATGCGAAACTTCCATTTCTAAAAGAGTAAGCGGCTGAAGCATGGCAGCTTTCGATTTCGACTTTGCTGCACGCACTCCTTTCACCATGTATGATTGCAAACCGAGTTTTTCGGTATAAATTTTCGCAATCACACTCGTTTCCGAATATTTAATAGTGTGTAAAACGATGCCTCGGGTTTTGTGATACATTCTTGGGACTAAGTTAAATCTTTACTGCATTACTATATTTGAATTAATGAACAAGTCGCTGAGAAATTTTCTTTTGTTTCTGTCTTTTTTTGCAGCTACGCTCGCTTTATATATTCAGACTATTCATTCGAAATTTACATTCGACTTTATCAATTTGGCATTGGAGTTTCAAAAAAACGGATGGTCTGGTTTAGGAAATTTTTCGACAGGCTTTTCTCCTTATTATGTTGCCAAATTCATATTCTTCGCGCTTCTAAAAATTTTTCGATTTAATGTTTGTGGCTGGTATGTAGTAACGTGTGCGCTTCATGCAGCAAATGCGGTTCTGCTTTTTCATTTCATAGAAAAAATGTTGAAGCAATTCAACCACGCTCACTCATTTACGGTTGCTTTTATTGCAACGGTAGCTTTTCTTATTTCACCATATCATACCGAGGCAATAGTTTGGGGTGGAGCATTTAACTATTTGATTGTAGGCTGTCTTATCCTTCTCCATCTTAATGCACTGTATAATTTTTTTGGTTCAGAAAAAATTTCTCATGCGATTGTTGTGTCACTATCGTACGGAGCGGCTGTTTTTACACATGAATGGGGCTTGTTTTTAATTCCGGCCGATGCGCTGCTTTTTCTTCTTCTCTATAGAACATTGAGCCAGTCGGTAAAAGGGAAAGTGATTTTTTTGACTATGCCTGTTTTTTTATTTACGGCTTACTATTTTATAAATCAATTAATTCTTGGAGAGTTGATTGGCCATTACGGAGCGGGCGTTCACCTGAATTTTAAGTTAGCCGAAATGGTTCAGGCTACCTATAAATACTTACTAAAGATATTGCTGTTCTCTGGCTTTTGGGGAGTAGATTTTCAAACTAAAGTTTACTCATTTATTCAGCACACTACTGTGGAGTATTTACTTGCTTCCTTTCTATTACTTGTTGGCATTGCAAGTGTATTTGTAATAGTAAAACGTAAAAAGAAATATGCAGCGTCCGCTTTCTTCTTTCTTCTGTTCTGCTTTTTTGTTTTTCCGGTGCTTAATCTCTATTTCCCGTATTGGATAAAAATTCATGCTGATAGATATTGTTACTTGCCTGTAGCATTTCTGTGCACGGCAATTTTATCGCTATTCCTTCAATGGACGAATTCCATAAAATTTATTTTCTCCGCAGTATTTATTTTCCTTTCTATTTTTTTTCTGCGGCAAAATAATTTCAGTTGGCATGAGGCAGGTGAACTACAACAAAAATTAGAAACCGATTTTAAATGGTGGAATGCTAAGCATGTTTATTTGTTGAACGTGCCGGATAATTTCAGAGGGGCATATATGTACCGGAACAAATATCCAAGTGCTTTTGCAGGTAGTTTTATCAAAAACGATTATTCTATTCCTCAAACGGATATTACCGAGGTGCTTAACTATAATCTTAATGCGTTTGAAGATTCGGTTATTATTGAAAAAGTAAATCAGCAGCAATTAAAAGTAACGCTGAGCGGTGCGGGTACTTGGTGGTGGAGAAATACGCTTGGCGCAACGGATTACGAAACAGATGAAATGAAAGTTGATGTAGATGATTATAACTACTCCTACGTAGTTGAGTTTAAGAAAAAAGTAACAGGAGATATTTTTCTATATCAGGCAAATGGCAAGTGGTGCGAAGTGCGAAATTTTTAAAGAGTCTAATTGGCAATTAAAATTTTACCAACCCGTTTTTCTTTTCCTAAATCGGTAGAGCTAAAAACAAGATATACTCCACTTTTTGCGCGGTTGCCATTGTATCCTTTTCCATTCCAAATCATTTGTGTGCCATTCGCCCTGCCCTGATAGATTAAAGTTCCCGCCACATCGGTAATTTTTACGTAAGCATTATCTGTTAACCCTTTTATAGCAAGAGGGCCATCATAATCCGGCTTTACAGGATTTGGGTACACCAATGCTGCATCACAATCGCTGCAATCGGAAATAGCATCTCCTTGATAACTTACCATGCCTTCAATAGTGCCAATGAAAACTTCTCCTGTTTTTTCATCTATAGCAATATCTGTTATTTGATTGTTCGGAAGCGGACTGTTGTTTATAGTAAATTTTAAAAGTTCAGTTTTGCCGTCATCGCTAATAAGCCATAAGCCATTTGAAGTTCCAATCCATTTTCTATTAGCAGCATCCACTGCAATGGCGCGGACTATTTCTGTTCCAAATAAATAGCCTATGTATCCATCGCGTTCAACTTTTATTTGATCGGCATCGCAACCGTTAGAAGTAAATATGCTACCCGGGCAATAAAATACCGCAATGCCTTTTGCGGTTCCCACCCACATATTCCCTTCCTTATCTTCTGTCAAACTGTAAACCACCGGATCAGGTAGATTGCCCAATCCGGTTCCTGTTCTTAATAACGTGTATTTATCATCTGCAGGGTCGTCTAATGTTTCGTTATGATTCCAAACCAAAAGACCCGTAGCACTTGCTCCGCGCAAAGGAGCCCATAGTTGATTGTTCTGGTCTATTACTATTTTTTTTACTGCTTCAATGCTATAAGGAGTAGGAAATGCTTTCCACGCACTACCGTCAGCAGGAATCAATTTAATGGGCTTTGTTGTGCCACCGGAATTACCAAACCATATATTGCCTTTTTTATCGGCAGTTAAGGCACTAATTTTTGTTCTCCCAGGGTCGCCACTTGCATCCTCAAGTATGCCGTTACTATTGTTGTAGTCGTATAAATTTATGGTTCCGGAATTGTTATCTACTTCAATTAGTCCTGATAGAAAAGAACTGAAGTATGTTTTACTTCTTTCCTTGCAGACGGCAGTGCTAAGTATGTCGGTATAGTATGTCATTGGCGGGAATGAATACTGGTTCGTGTTTTTCCACTGATTGTTTTTATAAGTAAAAAAGCCATCACCATTCCAGGTAAACCCCCATGAATCATCTACTCCGCCCGGTGCCACATTCAATACACCATCAACTACATCTAGATCAAAAACGGCAGAAGTTCTTGGGCCATCCGGTACAATCCATTCCGCATTTCCGTTGTTGTTCTTATACAAGCCAGCCCATAAATCCGCTTCCCAGGAAATGCTGTTGTTTTCAAACCAACCCATCGGTCTTCCGTGTTGTGAGGTTGAAACAATTGGATTTCCTGATGCATCTATTTTTCCATTCTTGCCGGAAATATCCGTAGTGCTTTGAACTGAGAAATAGAGATTTTCGTTAGCAACATTTAAACTTGTAAAGCTATCTGGCGCATTAGAATATTTTTTTGACCATGTGTTGCCGTTGAATTCATACAGAGTATCGCAACCGGTGACTGCAATTACTGCGTACACTTTATTGTTGTAGGCAGCGACAAAACTTGCTTTCTTCTTCGGTAGGTTTTGTGTGGTATCATACAAAATCCAGTTATTGAAATTTTGAAGATTCGGAGAATTGAGCAGGGCATGTTTTACTCCTTCGGCTGTGGCGGCATAAATAGTTGTTCCATCTACTGCGGTAGAGTAAACTTTTACCTGACCACCGTTTGAACCGATTATATAAGTATTGCTGATTTCTTTTTTAGTAAGGTCAATTACCGAAACGCCCATATCGGTAGAAACATACGCGTTGCCGTTGTAAAACGAAATGCCATTTATTGAAATAGCACTGATAGTATTCTTGTTCTTTATATCTGCAATATTGTAGATGTCAGTTCCGTTGTAAATCAAATCGAGATTGCTGTTGTTGTAAGCAATGGCTAAAACTTTAGAAGCGGGGTCGTAGTTGGCGGTTTTTATTCCTACATCGCTTAGCCCGTTTGCTTTGTCGTAAATCTGAATGGTGCCGGTGCCTTTTTCGTAAGAGAAAACGGTTTTTGATGCTATGGAATAAACCTTATCTCCGGCATCGAAAACTCCTGATGAACTACCGTAAGGCATAAAGGTTTTCCAAGTGCCTAATGCACGTTCTTGCGAGAAAGAAAGTTGTGAAATGCAAGTGAGAAACAAACTTGCCAAAAGCGATTTTGAAAAATTAAAACTCATAGTGCTAAAGTATTAAAAGCATAGATAAACGCTGCTCTGGTAAGTATATTGTGAGAGTTTGGTTACTCTTCTCCAAAGCCAACGGTGTCTTTCTTTAAACCATACAAAATATCGAACACGGGTTGAATGTGATAAACCGAACGATTGTATTTGTTTGACAAAATTATGACTGAGGTAGTATCCTGAATATGGCGATAGAAAACAGTGTTGTTGCCGTGCCACCAGCCGTTATGATATACCAAGTAAGAGGAGTCAGGTTGTTGAAGTAACCGCCAGCCGTATCCGTAATTTCTCTTTCCTGTATGTTCGAAACTGCGAGGTAGATATGCTTCTTTCATCATTTCCTGCGAAAGAAGTTTTTCATCATAAAATGCTTTGTCCCATAGGAACATATCGTGAACGGTAGAGTAACAGCCTTTGTCGCCTACTACACCGTCAAAGCAATCATTGTGTTGAATTTCCCATTTTGAATTATAACTGATGGAAATTTTTCTATCCGTGCTGTCGGTGTAATCGTAAATAAAACTGTGTGACATGCCAAGCGGTTCAAAGAATATTTCGTGCATGAAAGCTTTGAAGTTTTTGCCGGAAACTTTTTCAACGATGGAAGCGAGGAGCAAATAATTGGTGTTGCAGTATTCAAACTTCTTATTCGGCTTGGCATACATCGCTGGTTTTTCTTTAGCCATTATGGCAATTACTTTTTCGTTGGTCAGATATTCTCCTTCATTGCATTTGCCAGAACAGAAATAAAGATAGTTTGGTAAGCCGGAGCGGTGACAGAGCAAATCTTTTATGCGAATTCCTTTGTAAGGAAGCTGAGGAAAAAATTTCGTTAGCGAATCTTCAAGAGAAAGTAAATCATGCTCAGCGCACCAAAGCACAGCCGTGGAAGTAAATGTTTTTGAAACAGAAGCAAGTTGAAATGAATTGGTGTCGGTGAGCAAGTCTTTATTTTTGTAATCGCAGTAGCCGAAACATTTTTCGTAAACCGGTTGCCCTTTTAATGAAACCAAAACGCTTCCGCTGAAGCCATTTTGTATACTCCTGTTAGTGAAGAATGTATCGAGCGAAAAATAAATCTGTTTGATATACGCGCTGGAAGTATCAACCGCAACAACAGCCGGTGATGATGGATGAGAAGTTTTTTTTTGTTTATAGAAGGTAACTGCGAAGGCAACAACTACCACAACTAAAATAATCACCGCTTTTTTCACGCGGGCAAATTAAAAGAAATTGATTGCGGAGGTGGAGCGCGGTTACTGCAATTCGGTTTCGGCAATGTTCTCCAGATTTTTCATCTGTCCGAGTGCATTCCAAATGGGTTGAGTCCAGTAATTGGCATTGTTCGATTTATTGCCGAGAACAATGATGGTGAAACCGTTGTTTAAGTCGCGGGAAAAAACGTTGTTGCTTCCATGCCAAAAACCATTGTGATAAATGATGTAGGATTTATCGGGCTGTTTTGTCATGCGCCAACCGTAGCCGTAATTTCTGTTCTTGTCTTTTGCAAACGAGTACCGGTCTAAGCTGCGCGGCTTGTAAGCTTCATTTAGGCTTTCTTCATTCAGCATTAAGCCGGTGCGGAGTGCGTTATCCCATTTCAACATATCTTCTACTGAAGAGTAAATTCCTTTGTCGCCCACCACACCATCTGCTGCGCAATCCTTCCAAACTCTTCCGCGAGAATCGTAACTGATGGTGCAGCAATTACCATCTTCCGGTGAGAACACATACGTGTCGTGCATGCCGAGCGGAGAGAAAATAATATCGTGCATGAATTTTTTGTAGCTGATGCCGGTTACGTTTTCAATGATACTTGCCAGCACTGCATAATTTGTGTTGCAGTAAATGAACATGTGGTCGGGCTTGCAGCGGACTTGCGGATTTTTTGTTGCCAGCACATTCATTAAGCCTGCGTTTGTGAGGTAAGCTGAACTTGTTCCGGTAAAGCTTTTATCCCAATAGGTATAATCGGGTAGACCGGTGCGGTGGCTTAAGAGCAGGCGAATGGTGATGCCATGATACGGGAAATCGGGAAAGTATTTTTGGACGGAATCATCTAAGGAAAGGAAGCCCTGCTCTGCCAAAAGCAAGATGGCGGAGCTGGTAAATGTTTTTGAAACAGACGCCAATTGAATAGAAGATTGTGTGCTGAGGGTATCTTTAAAAGTAAGGTTGCCATAGCCGAATGCCGCAGAGTAAATGGGCTTGCCGTCTTTGGCGACCATTACGCAGCCGTTGAAGTGGTCGTTTTTTACGCGCTTGCGGTAGAAGGAGTCTATTTGCTCCCGAACGCGGAGGGAGAAGATTTCTTCTAAAGTTAAAGGGACAACTTCTTCTTCTATACAGTTTTCTGTAGGTAAAGTGTTCTCGCCAGTAGCAAATAACTGATTACCAGCTGCGCTTAACAGCAGCAAAAGAGAAAATACCCAAGCTTTAGGTAAGTAGGTTTTCACATCTATAAAATGAATACAGTTCCGGTTCAACATGGTTCTACTCGTAAAGGCTCAAATATGTTTCGTTACAATGATATTAAAAACAGGGAAATCAACAATCAAAACGGAAGTGTCCCCTATCGCGATGCAGCAGCAATAGAAGCAAAACTGGCTTTGGTGCCTGAAGTTTTAAGAATTGTTTGCAGACAAGCCTCGGCAGTGGCACCGGTTGTAACTACATCGTCAACCAATAAAACGTGTTTGTCTTTTAGCTGTTGTTCATCGCATACAGAAAAAATTTCTGCCACATTTCCGTATCTATCGAATCGCTTCTTTTTGGTTTGTGAAATATTTTCGTGTGTTCTTTCAATAGCTGTTGACGACCAAGGAATATTCATCACTTCGGATAAACCTTGTGCGAACGGGTCGCATTGATTGTAGCCACGCAACTTTAATTTTTTCCAATGGAGTGGAACCGGCACAATTAAATCAATATTTTTTATGACAGAATTTTCTTCTTTCAATTTTGTTCCAAATATTTTCCCAATAAACTCTCCTACTTCTTGCCGGTTGCGATATTTCAATTGGTGCAGCAAGTGTTGCACTGGTCCATCTTGTTTAAAGTAAAAAAGCGCTGCTGCACTTTGCAGTTCAACACGACCTTTAAACCGGTTCATTAATTTGTTGTCGGCATTCAACCAATATTCTGTTTGTGGCAATTCGCCTACGCAACGAAAGCAAATAGCGTTTTCTCCTTTCAATAATTTTCTTGAACAAGCCAAACAAATGTCGGGATAAAACAATCCGAATAAATCGGATGCATAGTTTTTGATGAGAGAAAGCATGAAAATTATTTCACAAAAATTATTTCATCATCATTTAGCGGTTGAGTAACGCCTTTAAATCGGAGCAACAATCTAGCAACAGCAATAACATCTCTTTGACAATAATCAGTAATACGCCCCAAATCTTTCTCTTGCCAGTAAACGCGACAAACATCTTTTCCTTCTATATCTGTTTTAGAAGTTGGAATGCCAAGAACTTCCGACAACATTTTTAAAGAAGTGTAATGTTTGTAATC
>Ga0114969_10004980_pt1 | contig 10464 bp, 7 predicted proteins | sample M_130807_MF_Meta_FD_87316 | JGI IMG/M metagenome (GOLD analysis project Ga0114969, IMG submission 87316) | Freshwater microbial communities from Lake Montjoie, Canada to study carbon cycling - M_130807_MF_MetaG | ecosystem: Environmental > Aquatic > Freshwater > Lake | place: Lake Montjoie...
CATTATCGTCGGGCATTGCCTTTGTTCTTAGAAGTGAAAAGATTGGTGGATACTAGTGCCATCGGACAAATAACTAATGTCCGCATTGAAATGTTAAAAAAAGCAGGAGGTAATTTTGATCCTTCCGAAAATTGGAGATTAGATCCTACAATTGCTGGCGGAGGCTATTTTTACGATTTAGCGCCCCATCAATTAGACTTGGTTTTTTATTTTTTTGGCAAAGCCCTCAGTTACCAAGGCAGTGCAAGCAATCAAGCAGACTTGTATCCTGCAGAAGATACCGTCTCTGGCACCATGCTTTTAGAAAATGGCATTCAATTTAAAGGCGATTGGTGTTTTTGTGCGCCTGCAGATCAAGACACAGACCTTTTTGAAATCACTGGAACTGAAGGCAAAATATCTTTTCCAGTATTTGGACATACCATTAGCTTAGAACAAAAGGGTATGACCAAGCTCATTGAATTTGATCCACCCGAGCACAATCAACAAAATTTAATTGGAAAAATTGTACCTTATTTTTTAGGTATCGGAGCCAATCCATGCAGCGCAGAAGAGGCGATGCAATCCATGCGTGTCATGGAAAGCTTTGTCTACGGAACAACTAAATAATTTTAATTAAAAGCTATGACTAGATATTGCTTTGCTTTAGATTTGAAGGACGATCCACAATTATTTGCGGCCTACGAACAATACCATCAATCGGTATGGCCTGAAATTATTGCCTCCATCAAAGAAGCCGATATAAAAGCCTTAGACATTTATAGGGTAGCCAATAGATTGTTTATGATCATGGAAGTGGGTGAAGATTTTAGCTTTGAAAAAAAGGCAGCCCTAGATGTAAAAAATGAAATTGTAGTACAATGGGAAAAATTAATGTGGGAATACCAACAAGCCTTGCCTACTGCCCAACCTGGTGAAAAATGGGTATTGATGCAAAAAATATTTTCCTTATAAAATTAATGAGGCAGTTGCTCTTTAAAATAGCCATAGGTCCAAGTGCCCAGTAAAGCACTTGCAATGACCACCACAATAGATCCAATACCAGCGCCAATTTGAGCAAATAAGGGTCCTGGACAAGCACCCGTCATTGCCCAACCCAATCCAAACATTAATCCGCCATAAATATTTCCTTTGGTAAATGGTTTGTTAGTTATGACCACAGCTTCACCACCAATGGTTTTTATTTTAAATTTTTTAATTAAAGCAACGGATAGCGCAGCTACGACAACTGCAGTGCCAATCACCCCATACATGTGAAAGCTTTGAAGCTTAAACATTTCTTGAATTCTAAACCAAGAAATAATTTCTGCTTTGACAAAGACAATACCAAACACTATACCCACTATACTGTATTTAAGTAAATGAAAATTATTTTCTTTTACAGTAGCATTGTTGTGTGTAGCTATTTTTTCTATAGAAATATTTTTTTGTTCAATCAAGGACATGATATTTTTATTTTAATTGTAAAATAAAGGGTAGTATAAAATTGGTCATGATAAAGCCGCCTAACATAAAACAAATGGTGGCGACCAAGGAAGGCCATTGCAAATTACTCAAGCCCATAATGGAATGACCAGATGTGCAACCATTGGCATACCTAGTACCAAAGCCCACTAGAAAGCCACCCACCACCATTAAGATAAAACCCCTTAATGTAAATAAGGCTTTAAAACTAAAAAGTTCATTGGGCAATAAATCATTAAAATCGGTGATGCCTAGTTGAGTTAAATCTGCTTGCAAACTAGGATGGATAATGATGGGTTGAGGATTGGCCAATAAATAAGTGGCCATAAAAGCCCCTACAATAATTCCTCCTACAAAAAATAAATTCCAGGCTTCTTTTTTCCAATCGTATTTAAAAAAAGAAATATTGCTAGGGAAACAGGCTGCACATAGATGACGCAAATTGGAGGAAAGGCCAAAGGTTTTATTCCCAATAAGCAATAGGGTGGGGACCGTAAGACCAATCAGGGCACCTGCTATATACCAAGGCCAGGGGGCTGAAATAATTGAAACCAAATGCTGCATAGACTTTTGTTTTAAAGTCTACAAATATAGTAGATTAATAGCAATCTACCACCAGCATTATTTTATTAAATTAGAAAAGAAAAACTGTTCAATGATAATGAATAGTGACATGCCAAGTACAAATAGCCCAAATCCTTTTTTTAATTTAGCCCCATCCATTTTCTTATTTAAGTAATTTCCAGTGATGATGCCTAAAGTGGCTAAAATAACAATCTTGTACAAGAAAGTCCAATCAACAGTAGTATGAAATAAATCTCCAGAAAATCCCACCAAGGATTTAATACTAATAATGACCAAGGAAGAAGCAATGGCTTTTTTCATGGGTAATTTGGCTAAAATCACTAAGGCTGGAATAATTAAAAATCCGCCGCCTGCTCCCACAATACCTGTTAGCAAGCCTTCTGCCAGTCCTACAATCATTAAGCTGAATCCATAAATAGGGATGACGGCTATTTGCTCTTGTTTATTTTTACCGAGTATCATGGATAAGGCCGATGCCAACATCAGCAGCGCAAAAAACAACATGATAAAATTGCTTTTGCTAACTTGAATGCGCTCTCCAAAATGCATGACTAAGGGGATGGCGGGTAATAAAAACTTTCTTGCTAAAAAAACTCCTATAATAGAAGGTACCCCAAAAATCATCAATATCTTAAAATCAACCAATTTTTGTTTTAATCGAGAAATGACGCCTGCGATGCTGCTTAATCCAACAATACATAAAGAATAAGTGGTTGCGAGTAAGGGTTCTACTTGAAATAGATAAACCAGTACAGGTACGGTTAAGATGGAGCCACCACTGCCAATGAGCCCTAAAGAAATTCCAATAAGAATAGAAGCCAGATAGCCAAACAAATGCATTGTATAAATTTTAACAAATCTCTCAAATGGGTGCTACAATTTAGGTAACTATTGTCACTTAGCCCCCAATTATTTAAGCTAGCATTTCAATAGTATTATTTTTTTCAGAAATGTGATTTATGTCACGGTATTGTCTAATTTTATGTAGCAACTTTGACGAAATCATAGACAGCAATGAAAGTAGAACAAATTTATACAGGATGTTTGGCACAAGGAGCCTACTATATCATGAGTGATGGGGAAGTAGCCATCATTGATCCGCTTAGAGAAGTAGAACCCTATATCCAAAAAGCAGCCATGGATAAAGCCAAAATAAAATATGTTTTGGAAACTCATTTTCATGCCGATTTTGTTTCAGGGCATCTTGATTTAGCAAAAAAAACTGGGGCACGAATTGTGTATGGTCCCAATGCTGCGCCTGCCTTTGAATTTTATTCAGCAAAAGATGGAGAAGAAATTGCAATAGGTAAAGTAAAAATAAAAGTACTACATACCCCAGGTCATACCATGGAAAGTACTTGTTATTTATTGATAGATGAGCAAGGCAAAGAACTTGCTTTATTCAGCGGAGATACTTTATTTATTGGAGATGTAGGCCGTCCCGACTTAGCGCAAAAAATAAAATCAGACTTAACACAAGAAATTTTAGCAGGTTATTTGTATGATTCTTTGCAAAATAAAATAATGCCCTTATCTGATTCCATAGTGATTTATCCAGCACATGGAGCGGGTAGTGCCTGTGGTAAAAAGATGAGTACAGAAACACAGGATACTTTAGGCCATCAAAAGCAAACCAATTATGCCTTGGATCCTAAATTAACTAAGGCTGAATTTATTGAAGCTGTATTAGATGGGCTGGTAGCACCTCCTGGTTATTTTCCATTGAATGTTATGATGAATATTCAAGGTTATGAAAGTATTGATCAAGTTTTAGAAAGAGGACAGCATGCATTAAGCCCAGCTGCTTTTGAAACCGCCGCCAATGAAACAGACGCATTAATTTTGGATACAAGAGAGGCACAAATTTTTGCTAAAGGGTTTATACCTAATTCAACTAACATCGGTATTGATGGAAGTTTTGCGCCTTGGGTAGGGGCCATGATTCCAGACATCAAACAAAAAATATTGCTAGTAGCTGAACTAGGAAGAGAAACAGAAATCATTACCAGATTGGCACGTGTGGGTTATGATTATACCATTGGTTTTTTAGAAGGAGGATTTGACGCTTGGCAAAAGGCAGGCAAAGAAATAGATCAGATTACTTCTATAGATACGGCAGCATTGGTTGAACTAAAATCCAATGATTCCAATATTGCCATATTGGATGTAAGAAAGGCTTCTGAATTTAATAGCGAACATATTAAGGGCGCGCAAAATGCCCCCTTAGATTTTATCAATGAAAGTATGGCTGCTATCAATAAAGAAAAAACCTATTATGTACATTGTGCAGGTGGCTATCGTTCTATGATTTTTATCTCTATCTTAAAAGCGCGAGGCTTCCAAAATTTGATTGATATCAATGGAGGATTTAAAGAACTCAAGGCTTCTAATCGGTTCAATACCACAGAATTTAAAATTCCCACCAGCTTCTTGCTCTAAATCAAGCAGTTAGCCCAATTATAAAATAAGACAAGTTTAATAGCCATTGGAAAGCATTCGATGGCTATTTTTTATTAATTTAAGGGAGCCTAATGGGGCAATTAAACCAACAACTATGTCAGCTATTGCTTCAAAAAAATTAGGCTTCCTATTTTGTATTATTATTTTTAGTTCAAACTATTTAATTGCGCAAACTAAAGTGCAACTTACTGTAACTGGCTTAAAAGATAAAGTGGAAGTACTCAGAGACCAGTGGGGCGTAAATCATATTTATGCAAAAAATGAAAATGATTTATTTTTTACACAGGGCTATTGTGCAGCCAAAGACAGATTGTTTCAATTTGAAGTTTGGCGTAGACAAGCTACTGGAACAGTAGCGGAAATTTTAGGTGCCAGAGAATTGAAAAGAGATATTGGCACACGCTTGTTTAAATTCAGAGGTGATCTTAGTACCGAATTAAAACATTATCATCCTCATGGCATGGCAATTATTCAATCCTATGTTAAAGGAGTGAACGCATATATTACAGAAGTTTTAAAAAACCCAAAACAATTACCTATCGAATTTAAATTATTGTCCATTGTTCCTCAAAAATGGACGCCAGAAGTAGTGATATCAAGGCACCAAGGCTTACTAGGTAATAGTACACAGGAATTAAATATTGGTAGAGCAGTGGCTGCAGTGGGCGAACAAAAAGTAAAAGACGTGATGTGGTTTCATCCCAAAGAACCCAATTTAATATTAGATACTGCCATTGATGGTACTTTACTGAGTGCAGATATTTTAGAATTGTACAATGCTTATCGAACAGAAATAGAGTTTACCAAAAATGATCTTAAAGAAAAAGACGATGATGATGCCTCTATTTTAAACATTTTAAATAAAAGAAAAAAACTAGTCGACGAGCTTCCTGAACAAGAAATGGAAGGCAGTAATAATTGGATCATTAGTGGCGCTAAAACTACTAGTGGTTTTCCTATGTTGGCCAATGATCCACACCGCAAAATTGCAGTGCCCTCATTAAGATATATTGTACACTTAGTAGCACCAGGTTGGGATGTCATAGGTGGCGGAGAGCCAGAGATACCAGGGGTTTCTATCGGGCACAATCAATTTGGTGCCTGGGGATTAACCATTTATGAAACGGATGGCGAAGATCTTTATGTATACAATTTAAATCCAAAAAATAACAAGGAATATTGGTACAAGGGTAGGTGGGTAAAAATGAAATCTATTACCGAAACCATTTCGATTAAATATCAAAATGCGCAAACGGTTCAATTACAATATACCATTCATGGTCCAGTCACTTATATTGATTCCGTGCATCATAAAGCCTATGCTTTAAAATGTGCATGGATGGAACCAGGAGGTGCACCTTATTTGGCTTCATTACGTATTGATCAAGCTTCCAATTGGGAAAATTTTAGAGCTGCTTGTGCTTATAGCAATATACCTGGAGAGAATATGATATGGGCTGATAAGAAAGGCAATATTGGTTGGCAGGCAGTGGGCATTGTACCCATTAGAAAGAATTTTAGTGGTTATGTACCTGTGCCTGGTGATGGAAGGTATGAGTGGGCTGGCTATTTGCCCATCAAAGAAAGAGCGCATTTATTAAATCCAAGCAAATCTTTTTTTGCCACCGCCAATCAAAATGTAACACCAGCCGACTACATGCATTGGGATGCAGTGGGCTATACTTGGTCAGATCCTTATCGTGGAGACCGCATCAACAATGTACTAAGTAGTAGTCAAAAAATAAGTATGGAGGATATGGGCAAACTACAAACCGATCCCTATTCCCTACCTGCCTTTGAACTAGTGCCTTTCTTAAAAAATATTTCATTGAATGATGCCTCTTCTATGGAAGCAAAAAATTATTTAATGAATTGGAATTACACCCTTGACAAGAACAGCATTGCAGCAGGTATATATGTCATGTGGGAAAAGCAAATCAGCCTTGCTGCCAATAAATATTTTGTACCTCAAAAGGCGCAGGGTTTAATTACTATGCCATTGAAAAAAATAATTGAACAAGTAAAAAACCCATTAAATCATTTTGGAACTAATTTAAAAGAGGCAGCAACGCAAAGAGATGAATTTTTAAAAAATTGTTTTGATCAAGCAGTCGTCAATTTAAAAAATAAATTAGGTAATAGTATGGCTAGCTGGCAATATGGACAAGCCAAATACAAGCATGTGACTTTAGAACATTCCTTGGCCAATTTGGTAGATGCGACGATGAAACAAAAACTAAATATTGGGCCAGCCCCAAGGGGAGGCAATGGCCAAACCCCAGGATCTACGGGCAGTGCAGACAATCAAGTAAGTGGTGCTAGTTTTAGAGTTTTAATTGACACTAAGGACTGGGATAAAACTTTAATGATCAATACGCCAGGACAATCAGGCAATAGTGATAGCCCTTTTTATAGTAACTTGTTTTCCACTTGGGCCAATGACGGCTATTTCCCTGCTTATTATTCTAAACCACTGATTTTAAAAGCTGCGGCAGAACAATGGCAATTGAATCCACGTTAATCAAAAAAATCTCCTATGAAAAAATTCGTTTATTTAAATTTTATTTGCTTAAACATCTTATTGATTGCTTGTACTACTAAAGATAATAGCCTAGGAAAATGGGAGGTCTATGGTGGTGGTAAAGAAAACACCAGGTATTCCGGATTAACAGAAATCGACACCAACAATGTAAAAAGCTTAACCAAGGCCTGGGAATTTCATACGGGGGATTCTGGACAATACACGCAAATGCAATTCAATTCAATTGTAGTTAATGATTTATTGTACGCGATTTCTCCTAAGTTAAAATTAATTGCCCTGAATGCAGCCACTGGAATTCAAAATTGGGTATTCGATCCCTATGACATCAATAACAATGAATATAAAGGAGCAGGTTATTTTTCAATGAATGTGTGTAGAGGCGTTACTTATTATGCAGACGAGCAAACCAAAAGATTGTTTTATGGTGCTGGCTCAAATTTATATTGTATTGATGCTATTACAGGAAAGCCTATTCAAGATTTTGGCAATGCTGGCAAAATAGATTTGCACAATGATCTTGGCAGAGAAGTGCAAGACTTGTATATAGCTATGACTAGTCCTGGTATTATTTATAAAGATTTAATTATTTTAAGTACAAGGGTTGATGAAGGGGCTGCTGCAGCACCTGGTTTTATCAGGGCCTATGATGTACATACAGGAAAATTGCGTTGGATATTTCACACCATTCCACAACCAGGAGAATTGGGCTATGAAAGCTGGGACGACAAAGAGGCTTGGAAACATATGGGTGGTGCCAATGCATGGGCTGGCTTTAGTATGGACGAGGCCAAAGGTATTCTGTATGCACCTATTGGTTCTGCTTCCTATGATTTTTATGGAGGCAAACGTTTAGGCGATAATTTATTTGCTAATTCTGTGTTGGCTTTAGATGCAGCCACGGGCAAAAGAATCTGGCATTATCAAACCGTGCATCATGATGTTTGGGATAGAGATTTACCCACCGCACCAGCACTAGTTACGATTACAAAAGAGGGTAAAAGAATTGAAGCCATTGCACAGCCTACTAAATCTGGTTTTGTATTTTTATTGGATAGACTTACAGGCAAACCCATTTATCCTATCGAAGAAAAGCCAGTGCCGCATGTCTCTGAATTGTTAGGAGAAAAATTATCACCCACTCAGCCTTGGCCCATTTTTATTGAACCGTTTGCAAGACAATCTTTAACGGAGAAAGATTTGAATCATTTTATTCCAGATAGTTCTTATGCGGATATTAAAGCAAGATTAGCCAAAGTAAATTCTGGTTTTATATTTAATCCCACTTCCAAAAAAGGTACAGTAATTTTTCCTGGATTTGATGGCGGTGCAGAATGGGGTGGCCCAGCTTTTGATACCACTACTGGTTTATTGTATGTGAATGCCAATGAAATGCCTTGGATCTTAACCATGATTGACAATAAAAATGAAGCGCCTAAAAAACAAACCAATGAAATGGCAGGCAAAAGAATTTATATGAATAATTGTGCGGCTTGTCATGGTTTAGAGAAAAAAGGATCCGGAAATTATCCTACATTGATAGGGGTAGATAAAAAATATACCAGTGCTAGTTTTAGTGAATTGATTGCAGCTGGAAGAAGAATGATGCCCTCTTTTAAGCGCTTAAAAAAAGAAGAAGTAGAAGCCTTGTCTACTTATGTTTTAGATTTAAAAGAAAAACAAAAATTAACCTATGTAGCTCCAGTTCAAATAGAAGATCCTTATTGGAAAATGGCTTATACCTCTACGGGGTACAATAAATTTTTAACCAAAGAAGGTTATCCAGCAGTAACCCCACCTTGGGGTACATTGAATGCCATTAATTTAAATACTGGAAAAATTGTGTGGAAAGATACCTTAGGTGATTATCCAGAATTATTGGCTAAAGGCATTCATTCAGGCACGGAGAATTACGGAGGGCCTGTAGTAACGGCAGGTGGTTTGTTGTTTATAGCAGCCACCAAGGATGGTAAGTTCAGGGCATTCAATAAGTACAATGGAAAACTACTTTGGGAAACTACCTTACCCGCCCCGGGCTTTGCAACACCCACAGTATATAGTTATAAAGGCAAGCAGTACATTGTTATCGCTTGCGGCGGCGGAAAATTAGGAACAGCTTCGGGGGATGCCTATGTTGCTTATGCGCTTCCTTAATTGTAAGCTTTTATTTTTTAAATCGAATCAGGTATTCAGAAATATAAACCGCTGTATCCTTGGTTTGGTCTTTATAAAATAATCTTGCTTTTTCGCCCAAATTAAAAGTGGTTAATTTTTTTATTGAAGCAGTGGAATCACCAATGGGTTGCAAGGCAGGATACCATAATGTACTACCAGGTTTAGTTAAAAGCAGTTCCGGCACTGTCCAGTTTTGCGAACTAGTTTCGTCTAGTACTTCATTTTTATTAAAAGAGATATAAATGCTACTGCCTTTCCAAGAAGCGCCTTCTGCTTTGGCCATCAACATCACCCAGGATTTTAAATAATTATTCCAACTAACAGAAGGCCCCCAATAGTATTTACTTTTTAAATTAGAACTTGGTCCGCCACCAGCGGATGAAGAAATTTGAATGGACTGAATGGGTTGGCCAATTCCATCATATAGCGCAGCATAGTTTTTCCCATCCCATCTTTTTGCTTTGCCCGTGGGTTGGTCTAAATCTGATAATTTAATTCTAGCCATACTAATACATTGGCCTGCTTGTTCTTTTTTAGGATCATAAGTGAGTGAATCATATTTTCCTGCATAACCATACTCTCCATAAAATATATACAAATAATCACCACTGGCTACTGCAGAAGGATCTCCAACGCCACCTGCAAAAGTCACGGAATTATTATAAGGTTTTAAAATCATTCTTTCTTGGTTGTCTTCTAAAACAATGCCTTTATTTTCCCAACTATGTCCTCCATTAGTAGATTTCATGATACCAATTCTACAAACAGCAGCAGGTGTTTTTGCGCCTGTTAAGCCCTGTGGCCAATTTTTATTGATGTAGCCTTTTCCAGTAGCTTCATTGTAGGGTAAGGTTTCCGGATAATTTTCATTGTGGTATAAGGCATACAGTGTTTTACCTGTAGCGTCTTTTTTATCCTGGTAAACAGTTTCAAACCAAACAGCACCATGTAAACCCATTGCAGTTGGGGCTACGTTTGACGGCATCATGGGCGGAACAAATTCATTGAACTTTCTATTAAATACTTCTTCTACTGTTTTCCCCTCTGCATATTTAAGTTCATTGGAATAACCCCAAAGCGGATCTTCTCCATATTTTCCCGGAAAGATGCGAAAGGTATCGCCCACCCATACTTCGGCCATATTACAATCCACAAAGGATTTAAAATAAATAGTGGGGGCCTTAGTTAGTTCGAAATCCAAATCCTTTTTGGTTTCCTGCTGCTTACACATGGTGAAAAAG
>Ga0114969_10004981_pt1 | contig 10463 bp, 14 predicted proteins | sample M_130807_MF_Meta_FD_87316 | JGI IMG/M metagenome (GOLD analysis project Ga0114969, IMG submission 87316) | Freshwater microbial communities from Lake Montjoie, Canada to study carbon cycling - M_130807_MF_MetaG | ecosystem: Environmental > Aquatic > Freshwater > Lake | place: Lake Montjoie...
ATTAAATAATTAATTAAATCTATTTAGAGAAAATTATTATGTTATACTATAGTATAACAATGAACGCAGAAACCAAACTTGCCAAAATCCGAGAACAGAACCGCAAAAGACAAGAAAAGTATTTAAAAGACCCTGAAAAGGCAGCCAAGCACGCTGCAGCAAATAAAGCCTCATATGAAAAACGTATGCTTAAGAAAAAGGAACAAAAAGAAAAGCCTGTCGAAAAAACATTCACGGAAGCCGAAATGAGAGCTGAACTCGATAGATATGTTAAAATGCTTCAAGAGCAGCAAAAACTTCAAGTTAAAGAACCTATTAAAGAAGAGTTTATTATTCTTCGCAAAAAAAAAGTTATTAAACAAAATCCAGTTTCTTTAGAAAATATTAAAGAAAAATTGATTGAACTTGTTCCAAATAAAAACTCAGCTATGACTTGGTTCTATGCTGTTCAACGCATTATGAAAGAGTTTGAAGAAACTGATTTTGTTAAACTAATAAATCGCAACGATTTAATTGATAAGTTAAACTTTGCTAAGTTCAAAGCGAATACAAGACAAACAAATTATACTGCTATTTTAAAAGTAATTCATACTTTAGATGTTAAACTTTCTAGTGCTATTAAAAAAAAAATAGTACATGCTTTTCAGAGCAGTAAAATTAAGGCTCACGAATACGCAGCTGAACCAAAAGAAGATGTTATTACTTTTGATGAATATATGAAGCGATTGGAAGATAAGTTTGGAAAAGAGAGCAAGGAGTTTCTCATCGCATCTATTTATAAAGAAGTACCAGTAAGAGATGATTTACAACTCAAAATTGTTAATAGTGTAAAAGAAGCTACTGATCAGAAGATAAATTATTTAGTTTTAACTCAATCACCAAAAGGGAGAATTATTATTAACCATTTTAAAACTGAAAATAAACACGAACCTGCTGATGTGATTCTAACAACATCATTGACTAATAAAATTAAAAAGTTTGTCAATGCTAAAAATTTTAAGGAATATTTATTTACAGATAAATCACTCACATCATTTGTGAGTAAAATGAATAAGACTATAGGATTAAAAGGTAGTATTAGTCTTTTTAGGCACATGATAGTGGAAGATTTTTTAAAAACTGCAAGGACACCTGAAGAACGTGTTGAGATGGCTGAAAAAATGAAACATTCACCAGCTACACAATTAAATTATCTACGAAATAAAAAAGAATAGCAAAACATATTTAAAGATAAAAAAAGATAATATTTTATAAATGCCTAATTATCAAGAGAGTAAGATTTATAAAATTGTAGATTTAAATGAAGAGATGGTGTATGTAGGCTCAACTTGTCAAAAATATTTATCTATAAGAATGGCTCAACATAGAGCGTCTTATAAAAGAGAAGAGTATTGTAGTTCTCACGAAATATTCAATAAATATGGAATGGAAAATTGTAAAATATTATTGCTTGAAAATTATCCGTGTAACAATAGAGAAGAGTTATGTAAAAAGGAAGGTGAGTTTATAAAACAATTAAATTGTGTCAATAAACAAATTGCTGGAAGAACTGAAAAAGAATATCAAAAAGAATATCGTGAAAATAATAAAGATAAAATCAAAGAATATCGTGACAATAATAAAGAATATCAAAAAGAATATCGTGAAAATAATAAAGATTATATTAAAGAATATCAAAAAGAATATCGTGCAAAAAAAAAACAAATGAAACTTACTTCTTCTTCACAGGAAAATATTTAGACATTTCTACTTTTTGTTTTGCAGCTTCCACTAACTGCTCTTTACGTGTGCCCTTTTTTAGTATTTTAATCAATTTTAAATGCTCGGCTAAAAGGTCTGCTTTTGACATTGTTACTGTTGATTTAGGCATTATATTATATTACAATATTATATAATGGTTAAAAAAATGACTAAAAAAGAACTTCACGAAAAAATGGAACATGAATCTGCTAGTGATGAAGAAATGAAGAAAAATGAAAAGAAGCCTCGTGCTAAAAAGATTCGATCTGAATCACAGAAAGCTAGAGATAAAGAACGCATGGCTAAAGTTCGTGCTATGAAAGGTAAAAAGTAATTTAATATTTAGGACAACGTCTAATCATAACACGGTCACACGTAACACAATTTTCTTTTTTTTGCATCTTCATCGAACAGTAACACGCTGGACAAATATAGTGTTTACATAATAAGTTTGAAACATTATTATCTTTAATCTCTCTACAAACATTACATGAAACTATTTGATTTATTGATGGAACAATGTTATTTTCATTAGCTACTTGAATCATTTATATTATACAAAGAAAATTATTTAAATATAATTTTCTATATATTATATATAAATAATATATGGAAGATTTAGGAAAACTATCAATTGATGAATTAATTGAATTAGCAAAAGTTGCTAAACATAAAAGACAAAAAAATGCCGAATCTTGTTTAAAATATTATTACGCTAATCATGATGAAATGAAAGAAAAACGACGTATTGCTGCAAAAAAATATTATGATTTAAAAAAAGCTAAAAAACAAGAATTAAATAATTTAGCAATTTCTACTTAAAGTTTTTTTCTTTTACTAATGTATAAAGAAAAATGTCTACCACAACTATCACTAAAACTCTCAAAATCAAAATGAACACACGAAAAATTACCGATTTATGCGATGATTTTCGTATTCCTTACATATATTGTCGTATTACTAAACATTATAAAACTGGAAAAAAAATTGTTGAAGGTGTTCCTAAAGGTGCAGGAGATTTCACCTATGATCAAGCTATGGAGTTTAATAATAATGTCCCTCCTACTTCTGCAACTCATATTAATTGCATTTTAAAAAATGGAGAAGATGCTGATAAACTTATGGTTATTGATTTTGATGATAAAGAAGATATTCCTTCATTTATTGATCTATTTGGTAATGATTGGAAGACTAAAAGTAGTTCAAGAGGATTACCACATTTATGGAGATTAAAAAAACAAAATGATTATTCAAAAGATATTACTGGTATTAAAATTAATAATATCAATACTAAAATTGATTTGAAATATTCTAATATTTTTGAACGCATTGATAGTAAAATTGAATACTTCGGAAATATTCAAGATATACCTTATTTTGATTTTGAAATGTTTCATCCTAAACCAATTAATGAACTTCCTGTTCCAAGAGAACCTAAACAACCATCAGAACAATATTTAACTATCTTGAAAGATTATGTTATTAAACGTATCATAAATCATCTTAAAAATATTAATGAAGATTATGTTGCAAATGATACTGATTGGTTTTTAATTGGTAATGCTATTAAATCTCAATTTAGTTGTCTTGGAAATGATACTTGGTTTGAAATATTGCAACAATGGTCACAAATATCTACTAGACATAAATGTGATGATACTGATAAATGGAGGCAGCGGTTTGAAGCAGAACCTAGATGTGGTTTATCAACTATTTTAAGCTATAGCGAAAAAAGCAATAAAAATAATTTTGATACTATTGAAGATGATTATTATAAAATTAAAAACAATGACAGACTAGCAGAGCTTAATTTAGTTAAAATTGAAGGCAAAGAAAAATTGATGAAAACTATTAAAGAGTTTGATGCAATAAATGAACAAATTAATTATTCATTGAATGGATCTGATACTGGACTTGCAAAAACTTATATCAAACTTAAAAATGATTTTATCATCAAAGTTAATGGAGTTTATTATTTTTATATGGGAAGATTGTGGATTGCTGATGAAGATTTATTACAGATACAACTTGATATGCGTAATACATTATTAGCACATTATGAAAATGCTTTATTAGCATTTAATAAACTTAAAAATAATACTGCTCCTGATGATCCACATTATTTAAAAATACAAGAAAAAATTGATTCAACTAATGGTATTATTATGGATATTCAAAAACAAGCAAAACAAAAAAATATATTACAACAGATTTTATTGGAAATTAAAGATAGTGATATTGCACTTGATAAAATTAAACCTTATTATTTTGTTTTTGATAATATAGCCTTTGATGTAGAAACTGGTAATGAAATTGAAATTAAACGAGAAGATTATATTACTCAATCTACTCATTATTCTTACACAAAACCAAGCCAAGAAAAAATAGATGAAATGAAAAAAATATTTGCTGAAATATTACCAAATGAAGACTATCGCAAATGCTATTTATCTTGTTTAAAATCTTGTTTAACTGGTGTTAGAATTGCAAAGTTTATTCTTGCTAATGGAAGCGGACGCAATGGTAAAGGTGTTATTTCGCAGCTTATGGCTATGTTACTAGGTAAAGATTATTTTTATCAAGGCAATGCTTTAACGCTCACGAAAGAATTACAAACTGGTGCTAATGTGGAAATCGCCAATATGAATAATGCTCGTATGATTATATTCAGTGAACCCGAAGAAAATAGTGCAATTAATTTGGGTGTCATTAAAGCATTGACTGGAGAAGATAGTATTAATGCAAGAACTATTTATTCTAAAAAAACTAATACTGAATTAACATGTACAAGTATTTTAGAAGTGAATGGTAAACCTAACATAAATGGAAAAATCAATGATAGTGCTATTGAACGATGGATTAATATTAATTTTCCATCTGTATTTACGGATAATGATACACTTGTTGATAATATTACCAAGTTTAAACAGAATACGCTTTATACCGAACTTAAATGGAGAATAGGTATTCGATGTGCTTTATTTCATGTTTTATTAGAAGTTGAAAGTAATAAAATTATTATTCCTCAAAGTATTCGTGATGATACTATGGCTTATTTATGCAATAGTGATCCATTTTTAAAATGGTTTGAAGAAACCCATGAATATATTGAAGACGGAAGTTGCGAGCCTTTGAGTATGCAATGTTTATTTCAGACATTAAAAGAAAGTGATTTTTATCTCAACTTATCAAAGAAAGCAAAACGAGAAGAGTATTGTAAAAGTGGAATTGTTGATAAAATCAAAGCAAATGTAAAGTTGAAGCAATACTTTTTTGACAGAAAATGTATTAATCAAAATGATTATCATAATATTCTGACTCATTATCGTTTGAAAGAAGAAAAAAATAACTAAATTATTGATTAATAAGAGTGGCGCGTAATTTTGCCCTTGTTGCCCCACTGCATAATATGTTTTTTTTGAAAAAATATATTATTTTTATGACGATAAAATGGTGTCGGCGCGTAATTTTGCCGTCGGCGCGTAATTTTGCCCCATTTTTGACAACTTTATTTTTTTTTTATATATTTTTTTTTGTTTAATTTTAAACCAAAAATAATTATTTTTTTTGTGCGTAGTTTATGGAAAATAGGGCAAAATTAGGCGCCGAGGGCATTTTTAGTCGCCACTCTTTTTTTTATACTATTTTTATTGTTTTTTGCTTTTTCTATGAATGTTCTATGAGCATTTCGGGCTTACTTATTATATTTTTATTTTTTAAAAAAAAAAAATATAGACCATAGAAGAGTAATTTAATAAAAACCAAATATATTTTACATCACGTCATACATATTAAAAAAGAAAAACTACTTAAAGAGGTTTTTCAGATTCAATAAACTCAATATCATCAATTATAATTATCGGATTATATTGTGAAGGCGGACGCTCCCATATTAACACGGGCGTAGCGAGAGAAAGATTTTGTTTAATGTTGTCCTTTGGAACAAGCGGAGATATAGCAATTTTTCTTTTTTTAGTCATTATATAAAATAAAATAATATTATATAATGGATGCAATTTCATTAAGTGCGTTAATAATATCGGCTACAACTGCAGCGACAACAATAATAGCTGCTTTACATTTACGTAAAGTTCAATTGTGTTGTTGTATAAAGAGCGAATGCTCAAAAAGCCCTCCACCAACTCCAACAATTATTGAACAAGAACCAATGAGAGAAACAAATGTTTAATGAGGGGTTGGCAAGGTATCCCTGTTAAGCGAGAGCAACTTTCACACCGTCTTTCGGTGATTGAATGTACATGTTAAATGAAATATTTTCAAACTTAATGGTAGATGTAGGTGTAATTGGATTGAATAAACGAAATGATAAACTTTCAATAACCATAGGGTGTGTATTTTTAATGTCAATGAAAGGCATATTTTTATTTTCAAAGAAGAACTGACTATTACCTAAAGTTACGGGATTTAATAGTTGCGGAGTGAAAAATGTAATACAATTTACACGTCCTGAATTACCACCTGTATAAGACACGTATGAATCGAGAGGAAGTTCCAAAACGTCAAGTTCTAATTCCGTATTATTAACAAAACCAGCAGAAAGAGAAGAAGTAAGAAAACCATCAAGACTAGCAGCAGTTGTGAGAACAGGTGTACCAAGTCCAAGACCATTTAGAAGAGTTAAAGCATTGCTAAAATTAAGACGAATACTGCGGGTAAACTGATTATTATCGGGTGGATTCCAATTTGCATAAACAGGTAATGGATTAGGAAGAGCTTTTGGTAGATAATGAATATCACCAATACCAGTGAAATCTAAATAAGAACCACGATTATTCACTTTTGTAACTACATCCTCTGTAATTAGTGGATGAGAGAAAGCGAGAGCAGTAGTCACAACGGATTTTACACCAAAAATACAAAATGTATAATCAGTATTTACATCATATCCAATAAATGTTCCAAGTGGAGATTCAATTAATTTAGTCCAATTTTCAGGATCGGGGTCAGTCATATCACATAAAGCAAAACGAAGCTGTCCTTCACTCACATAAAAATAACAACGTTTTCCAGCAGTTGCAGCATTAGGATTGTTAAAAGCGGCAGTATTGGTTATTTCAGTTGTTGTTTGTCCATTAACAACGTAATACATTTTTTCATCAGCACCGTCCCAGCGAATACCAAAAGAAAGAGTAAGTTCATCATTATATAATCCCATTTGAAAATATCCATTCATATTAGTATTTGAAAAATTGTAAATACTAGTAGAGGCAGATAAACCACCTTTGAGAAGTCTTGATGCTGATGTATAAGAATATTGAAGGTTGAAATTTTCTGGTGCAAAATAATTATAACCATTATGAACAATCGGAACCATATTTTCTGTATCTCCTTTTTCATCCTTTGCTATTTGATCTTGCACAAAATGAAACTGATAAACACTAGCAGAAGTTGAAGGTTTAATATCATTATAGTATGCTAAACCAGCATCACTGGGTAATCCGTCCGATGTATCAAATAATGGATCAGAGTTCAAAGTTTTTGCAAAAGCACGATTTAAAACCGCCATTAAATCTGATAAAGTATTAAATGATTGACCACTAATAAAAACCTGTCTATCGTAACCTTTCTTTTCATTAGCAAAATTATTAATTAGAATAGCCTGATTAGGCATATTAAAACTAGTAGTATTACCAGCAGAAACGACAAATGATATTTTGTCAAACATTATTCTACTATCGGCATCAATAGTAAAACTGTCTTTGAAGGAAGCAGTAAATATACCATTTGTACTTGTATATGAAGGTTCGAGAACTTTCAATTGTTTCATTATATATAATATACTTTTAAAAAAAGTTTCAAATAATATTTTTTTTTAAACTTCTAGTATATATAGAATGGCGACACTTTCACAATTCAATAATACAAACGTGCCTTTGCTTGTTGGACAAACATTTACAGGAGCTTGGGAGCGAAGTTTAAGAAATCTTGAATTAACATGTTTTATAAATTGTTCAGGTTATTCTTTATTAACTATTGAGCAGTCAGCGGATGGAAGTAATGTTAGAATACCAACATCATTTAATTACACGCCGACGACGGAGGTGTCTACATTTAGCGTAAGTATTGGATTGCCCTTTTTTAGAGTAAAGTTGTTAAACGAAGATGTTGGAACACAAGCATATTTATCACTAAATAGTTATTTAATTGCAACGCCACCCCAACAAGTTCAAGCAAGTATTAGCGGAGTTGTAGATGTGAGTGGTAATGTAGTTGCAACCAATCTAATTACTGAAACATTGGCGACACGACGAGTGGATTTTTTGGTGGTGGGAGATTGGTATCGAGTAGCGAGTGTGGGTCTCACCAGTGGAGCGGAGTGGAACCAAATTGGAGCGATTGTAGATGGTGAGAGTGTTCCCGTGATTGGAAGATTGTTTAAATGTCTTGCCGTCGGCCCCGCTGTTGCTGGTGGAGGGGAATGTTATGATGTAGAATATACTGAAGATGTGAATGCTACTGTAACTAATTTAATTACTGAAACATTAGCAACACGACGAGTTGATTATTTGGTGGTAGGTAATTGGTATAGAGTAGCGAGTGTCGGTATAACCAGCGGGGCACAATGGAACGCCATCGGGGCAATCGTAGATGGTGAGAGCGAACCATCAATAGGTCGGTTGTTTAAATGTCTTTCCATCGGTCCCGCTGTTGCTGGTGGAGGCGAATGTTATGATATGCCTTACACGACTGATGTAAGTGCGACTATTACTAACTTTCCAGCTACACAAGCAGTGAGTGGAACGGTGTCATTAACCGACCCTACCACCGTTCGTGTGAGAGATAGTTATGGCGACCCCATTGTAACTACTGCTGGAAATCTAATGGTTGGTATTGGAAATATTTATACTGCTAATCCGCTTCATACCATCGTGGATAGTGGGACTATCATTATTGACGATTCCATTCTTCCACTTCCAGTACGACAGTCTCCATCAAATGTTCTATCTACTGCATCTGTTGGAACAACATCTTCAGTCATTAAATCGGGTGCTGGTTCTATTGCTGGTCTGTATATTCAATCCGATAACTCAACACCACTTGCTGTAAATTACTTGAAAATATACGATACTAATACTGCAGTGGCGGGAGATGTGCCTATTATGGTAATTCCAGTCTCGGCGGGTTCGTCGCAAAATATCAACACTTATTATTTAGGCATTTCGGCTGCTGGGTGTAGCATGAGAGCAACTCTATTACCAACTAATGGTGACAATACAGCACCTTCAAACACGATAACAGTTCAAGCATTTACTACTTGATTTTTATTATCAGTATAATATAAATGTATGAATTAGTGTCTATTAAACCCGATGACGATAAAAAGCACAAAATGGTTGCAACCTTTAAAAATAAAGAAACAAATCGTAGTAAGACCGTGCATTTTGGGGCGGTCGGTTATGACGACTACACCAAGACCAAGAATAAAGAACAAAGAGATAGGTATTTAGCAAGACATCGAGCACGAGAGAATTGGAATGATCCAACGTCGGCTGGAGCATTGTCGGCAAACATATTGTGGGGGTCAAGCACAAGCGTCCAACAAAATATCAAAGCATTCAAAAAAAAGTTTAATCTTTGATTATTTTAAATGAGAGATAAAATGAAACATTTGCAACCCGAATTAACAATTCATGAGATAAAAGAAGAATTAAAAAAGAGAAGTGGGAAGAATAAACCTACTTATAATTTTTTTGAAAAATCAAAATCAAAACCAAAAAAAAAATAATATTATTATTTTATGATATTAATATAATAATATGTCAAAGGCACATTTGGAGATATTAAAAGTAAAAGATGTAAAAAATACAATCCATAAATTAGATAAGAATTTAGACCCCGTTCTTCCCTGCCATAGCTGGCTCGAATGTATTATTGCACCGCCGCGCAGCGGAAAAACATCGTACCTCATGAATAAAATCTTTCGATTGTATCCTGATGATTATTTTGATGAAATATTTTATGTTAGTCCTAGTCAAATGCTAGATAATACTTGTAAAGAATTATTGCCAAAAAAAGAAAATCTTATACAGATTAGCGAGATGGAAGATATTCAAAATTTAGATATTTTACTTACTGAACTAATTAAATCGCAAAAAAAATTAGAAAAAGAAGAAGAACCTCTGAAAAGAATTTGGGTCATACTCGATGATTGTTTAAGTATGTTGAAACCAGTTCAAATTTTAGCAACACGTTCGCGTCACGTATCTATTTCAATTTCGGTAGTAAGTCAGTCATTTAGAGCAATACCTCTACTCATTAGAAATTGTGCAAATGTAGTGATTTTTTTTCATCTCAATAGCAAACGGGAATTAGAAAAGATTGACGATGAATATGGTCAACAATTTTGCACTGATTTTATAGAATTAGCTGAAAAATATACAAAAGAAAAATATAATTTTATTTACTTAAATATGGATAAGATGCTTATGTATCACAATTTTACTGAACTTATCAAAGATTGCTCTTAAAAGTTTTTTAAAATTATAATATATAATATGTCTTCCCTTCAAGATTATTTACAAAATGCTTTAACAATTGATAATCAAGAGTCAGCAGAAACGCTATCGTATGAAGCAACGAAAAAACAACTCGAAGCGATGGGAAAAGAGCAAGTTCAACAAGCAATATCAGCTTTACCTTTTTCACTTGCAGAGGTATACCATGCATCGCAAAGGATTTATCAATCAGCAGTTCAAGCAAGA
>Ga0114969_10004982_pt1 | contig 10462 bp, 7 predicted proteins | sample M_130807_MF_Meta_FD_87316 | JGI IMG/M metagenome (GOLD analysis project Ga0114969, IMG submission 87316) | Freshwater microbial communities from Lake Montjoie, Canada to study carbon cycling - M_130807_MF_MetaG | ecosystem: Environmental > Aquatic > Freshwater > Lake | place: Lake Montjoie...
GAGGAAGCCGAGGTAGAGCCCGGCCACCGCGAGCAGGGTCGGGAGCGCGAAGCGCGCCACCCCGGGCGGCAACAGAGGAGCGACGAAGTACAGCGCCATCCCGAGCAGGATCACGCCGAAGAGTCGGTTCATCCAACGCAGCCACTCGCCGGACCGGGGCAACGAACCGATCGACCCGGCGGCGGCCGCGAGCAGGACGTAGGGCAGGCCCATCCCGAGACCCATCGAGAGGAAGCGCAGGAATCCGAGCACGGCGTCGCGCTTCGCGCCGACGTAGAGCAGCAGCCCGAGAACCACCGGCCCGATGCAGGGCGCGGCGACGATGCCCATCGTGAGCCCCATGAGGAGAGCGCCCACCACGCCACCGGAGGCTCGTCCGAAGCGCTCCATGAGGGCGGAAGGAGCCCGGATCTCGAAGAGCCCGAAACTCGACGCGGCGAGCGCCACCAGTAGGGCGGCGAGGGAGATCGGCACCACGGGATGCTGCAATGGTGCCCCGACGAGTCCCCCGAAGAGGGCGGCGCTCGTGCCTAGCAGGGCGAACGTGAGGGTGATCCCCGCGACATAGGCGATCGACAAGGGGAGCGATCGAAGCCCCGGCCTTGCCTGATGGCCGAAGAAAGCGACGGTCACCGAGACCAACGGATAGACGCAGGGGGTCAGGTTCAGGCCGAGGCCCAGCACGAAGGTCATCGCCACCGCCGCCGGCAGGCTTGCCCGCGCGAGCCAGCGCGCGAGCCAGGGCTGGCGATCGGTGGCCCAGGAGCCTGCGTCCCCTTCTATCCCCCCTGGATTTCCGGTCGGAGCAGGGGCCTTGGCCTGTTCGCCGACGCTGCCCTCGGCCGTCGTGCCCGCCCCGGGTCCGCCCTTCGCCGGGGCGAGCAGGGCTTCGATCGTCCGAGGGGGGAGGCAGCGCTCTTCGTCGCAGGCCTGGTAGCGCAGCTTCGCGAACACCGGCCCATCGGGAGGGCGATCGCTCTCCGCGGTGATCCGCACCGTCCCGTCGTAGACCAGGAGCGACTCCTCGCCCGCGAAGGCGAGGCGCTTGTCGACCGGTTCCGGGTAGCTCGGTGCTCCGAACGAGCCCCCGACCAGAGTGAGTTCGGTCGGGATCAGGAAGGTCTGCCTGGGTCGGTGGGCGTTGATGTGAAAGCCGGGTGCCACCTCGAGGATCGCGCGTGCACGGGTGCGTCCGCCTTCGAGCGTCTCGATCGCGCCACCGAGCTTCACCACGTTCGCGGGCGGAGGTGTGGCCCAGGCCGAAAGGAGCGTGGCCGCGATCGCCGCGACGGCGGCCGGGGCCGCACTCGCCCATCGTGAGAGACGTCCCATGCTGACGCCCCCCGATGCTAGCACGTCCGCGGTGCGGGCCTACGACTCAGTCGCAGCACCCGGGGGCGGGTTCACGGGGAGGTCGAGCGGGACGGTCTCAACGATCTCGAGCCCGTATCCCGGGAGACTGATCAGTCGGCGGTTGAAGTTGCTGATCAGTCGGATCTTTCGCACCCCGAGATCGCGCAGGATCTGGGCCCCGATGCCGTATTCCCGGAATTTCTTGAGCCCACCCTCCGAACGCGTGCTGGGCCGCGTGGGATCGACGTCTTCGCCAGGCCGAGTGCTTTCGCCGCGCGGCGCGAACATCTCGGACCCCTGCTCGCGCTTCAGGTAGAGGACGACGCCTCGCCCCTCGGTCGAGATGATCTCCATCGCCCGGTGAAGGAGCGCTCCGGTGTTGCGGTCCGTCGCGCCGAAGACGTCGCCCGGAAGGTACTCCGCATGGGCGCGGACCAGCGTCGCCTCGTCGCCGCGGATGTCGCCCTTCACCAGGGCGAGATGTTCGCCCTCGTCGACGTCGCTGCGGAACACCACGGCCCGGAACTCGCCGCCATAGCGGGTGTCCAGCCTCGCCTCCGCGACCCGGTGCACCAGCGAGTCGTGGTTCAGGCGGTACTGGATCAGGTCGGCGATCGTGACGAGCTTCATGTTCCAGCGCCGCGCGAAGACCTCGAGGTCGTCGCGTCTCGCCATCGTGCCGTCGGGCTTCATGATCTCGCAGATCACGCCGGCCGGCTTGAGTCCGGCAAGGCGTGCGAGGTCGACGGCGGCCTCTGTCTGCCCGGTGCGGACGAGGACCCCGCCGTCGCGCGCCCGCAACGGGAACACGTGGCCGGGTGTGCTGATGTCGTGCGGGCCCGCGCCGGCGGCGACGGCGGCCTGGATCGTGCGCGAACGGTCGGCAGCGGACACGCCGGAGCCGATGCCGTGGCGCGCATCGATCGAGACCGTGAACGCGGTGCCCAGGGGCGCGGTGTTCTCGGCGACCATCATCGGCAAGCCGAGTTCGGCGAGCTTGCGCGCCGTGAGCGGCAGGCAGATCAGCCCCCGGCCCTCGGTCGCCATGAAGTTGATCGCCTTGGGCGTCACCTTCTCGGCGGCCATGCAGAGATCGCCCTCGTTCTCGCGGTCCTCGTCGTCCATGACGATGACCATGCGGCCCGCCCGGTACTCGGCGATCGCCTCCTCGATCGTGCCCAGCGGGGACCGGGCGGCGTCGTCCTCGTCGGTAGGCGTCCTCGTCGGCATCACCGATGCCTTAGAACCCGGTGCGCCCGCGGCGCAAGGAGGCGTCGTTCCGGCTCCGTTCGCCGCAGCCATGCCGGGTACAGGTCCACGGCACCCCTCACGCCTCGCGGGCGAGGGCGATCGCCGCGTCGAGCGCGTCGCGGTCGAGGCTGCCCGCGACGCCGATCACGACGAGGCGCGAGCCCGCCGGCTCCGCGCCCCAAGGTCGCCCCTCGGTGAAGGTATGCCGTCGGCCGACCGATTGCAGGACGGTCGCACGCCCGGGCGAGTCCGCCAGGTCGAGCAGGCCCTTCGCGCGGACGGCCCCCTCCGGCAGCGCTTCGAGGAACACCACCACGGCCGCGCGATCGAGCGCGCCACCCCGCCAGCTCCAAGTGTCGTGGTCCGATCCGTCGTGCGCATCGCCGGACGACCCGCTACCCCGGTCGGCGCCAGCGCCCGATGCCGGAGCGAGACCCGTGACCACAGCGGCCGGGACCCGTGCCTGTACTGCCTCGATGATCGCGGCGCGTGGTGCGCCGCCGGCGACGAATGCTCTTGCCGCCGCGAGCGACGGCCCATCCACCAGGTCGACCTTGTTCAGCACGAGCAGGTCGGCCGCGCGCAACTGCCGCTCGATCGAGCGACCCACCAGCTTGTCGGCCGCGCGGCGCCGAACCGTTTCGGCATCTGCGACGACGACCACGCCGTCGAGGCGGAAGCCCGGGATCATCGCGTGGCGCGAGACGGGGGCAGGGTCCGCGACCCCGCTCGTCTCGACCACGACGAGTTCCGGCGGCGATTCCTGCTCCCGGACCGCCACCAGCATGTCGATGAGCGGGCTCGACATGCCGCAACAGACGCAGCCGTTGGCGAGCGTGAGCACGCCGCCGTCGAGCGACTCGACGAGCGAATCGTCCACCGCGATCGAGCCAAAGTCGTTCACCAGAACGAGGGTGCGCCGCCCCGTACCCGCCTGCAGCAGGTGGTTCACGAGGGTCGTCTTCCCGGCGCCGAGGTAGCCGCCGATCACGAGGACGTCGATCGGCACGCGGCCGCTCACCGGGGGCGTTCCGCCTCGTAAGTCATCCCCCCGACGACCGTACCCCAGACGCGGATGTCCTTGATCGCCAGCGGATCGACGTCGAGCGGCGAGCGGTCGAGCACCGCGAAGTCGGCGAGCTTGCCGCACTCGATGCTGCCGATCTCGTCGTCCATGTGGAGCTGCCAGGCTCCGCCGAGCGTCGCGGCGTAGAGTGCCTCGGCAGGCGTGATCTTCTCCTCTTCCCCGAGACGACGCCCGGTGTGGGACAGCCGGTTCACGGCGCACCACATCGTCATCAGGTGTCCGATCGGCGTCACGCCGGAGTCGCTGTGGATCGAGAGCGGGACGCCCTCGCGCAGCGCGGTGCGGCAGGCCCACATGCCGCGCGTGCGCTCAGGGCCCATCGTCAGCGTCCAGTGCTGGTCGCCCCAGAAGTAGGCGTGGTTCGTGAATATGTTCGCGCACAGGCCGAGCCGCGCCATCTTGCGGTACTGCGCCTGGGTCGTGGTCTGCGAGTGCTGGACGACGTGGCGATGATCGAGCCATGCGTCGGTGGCAAGCACATGCTCGACGGCCTCGATGAAGGCCTGTGCCGCGCCGTTTCCGTTGCAGTGGCAGTGGACGTTCATGCGTCGCGTGTGGAAGGCTCGCAGTTGCGCCTCGAGTTCCTCGGGGCTCACGAGCAGCAGCCCCTGGTCCTCGCCCGTGAAGTAGCCCGGCCACTGCAGGACGGCGGTCCACCCCTGGATCGAGCCGTCCACGACCAGCTTTGCGCCCTGGTTGCGCAGCTTCGGCGTGTCGCGCTCGCGCAGGCGGAGTGCCTGTTCGGCGATCTCGTCGTAGTTCACCTGCCGGCCTGGCATGGCCGGGGCGTTGTAGACCACCAGGCGCGAGGGGAAGTCATCGGCATCGACGACCCCGTGCCAGATGTCGACGAGCTTGGGGGCGATCAGCAGCAAGCCCACCAGCTCGGTCGAGGTCGTCACGCCTGCGTTGCGGCACATCCGGCCGTGCAGGCGCAGCAGTTCCGGGTCGAGGTTCATCGCCATGAGCTGCTTTTGCGCGCGCTTGGCGAGGCTCATCGCCGGCGGCTCCTGTAACTCGCCGTTGGGCTCGCCGTCGGCACGGCGCGCCACGCCGGGCGTCGTGCAGTCCCGGCCGATGTCCTCTTCGCGCAGGACGACCGAGTTCACGGTCAGCAGGTGCCCGCTCGCGTGTCGGACGATCACCTGCCTCCTGGTCGAAACCCGGTCGAGGTGCTCGCGCGAGAGGCGGGCCTCGCCCGGAAAGTAGATCGGGTCGAAGGAGTTCGCGATGAGTGGCACCCCCTCGGGAAGGGCCGCGTCGGCCTTCGCGAGGAACTCGATCAGTTCGTCGTAACCGTGCACGCCAGGGGCGACCGTGCCGTCGGCGAGCGGGAAATCGTGGAAGCCGACATAGGGAAGCATCGAGAGCATGCCGTCGGCCGTGTGGCCGTGCGCCTCGACGAAGCCGGGGATCAGCACCTGCTCCTCGAAGCGGCGGTCCAGCGTATGCGGCCCCCAGGCGGCGCATTCCTCTGGAGTTCCCACGGCGAGAATCCGGCCCTCCCTTACCGCGACCGCCGTTGCCAGCGGATTCGCCGGGTTCATGGTCACGATCTTGCGAGCCGTGAAGATGGTGGTTTCGGACATGAAGCCCCCCTAGCCGGCGCGTCAGGCCGTGGCCATCTTTCGGGCCGGCCGCACAGACCAGCCGGAATCCCCGCGAATGCTGCTTGCAGCCAGGGCTGCATGCTGATTCTGGTCCCCGGGAAAGAGGAAGCCGGGGACCTCGCGATTCTTCGCGGCGGACCGGGCCGGCTCAGCCGCGGGTGCGTGCCGCGAGCGCCTTGAACGCCTCGGTCGGAACGGTCTCGATGTTGAGCTGGCCTTCGAGCCCGGCTTCGCGATGCACCGAGATCTCGCGCCAGCGGTCGCTCGTCGCCATGGCGAAGAAGACTTCGCGGCTCGGGTACTCGACGATCGCCACCTCGTCCCAGAGCTGCTCGGCTTGTCCCACTTGGAGGTAGGTCGCGTCCCCGACGAAGAGGACCCTGCCACCGATTTCGAGCAGGCCACGGGTGAAGGCTTCGCCGTAACGACCATAGGCCTCGCGACCGGAGATCCCGGGGTCGCGGCCGTCGGGATAGGCCGCGCGCTCGCGAAACTTGAGCAGGTTCACCATGACGACCGGGCCCGGCGGACCGGGCCGCATCCACTCCTCGATCTGGTCCTTGTCGGGGTAGACGCGATTTTCGACGTTCATCGACGATTCCTCCTTGGGGCGGCTCGGATCAGCCGTTGCGGTCCTGAAGCGAAAGAATGTGGCCTTCCTCCGGGCGAACCCGCCCGTCGACCAGGTCCCCCCACACCCGCTCGAGATCCGCGCGACCCCGGCCGCGCACGATCCGCAGCCAACCATCGCTGAAAGCGAGGAAGGAGCGCCAACTCTCGCCGAGCCGGGCCTCGAACCCCTCCGGCCCCCACTCGGTGCGTCGCTTCTCGAGCTGGCTGGGCGCGAAGAAGAAGGTGGGCGACGGACCCGGGAGGTTGCGGGCGGGACGCTCGCCGTTCCAGTGGGTGGCGCCGACGACCGCGCTGTGGCGCAGGTTCTCGCCGAGCCGGCGGTGAAGCCCGTTCACCACGCGACCGTCTCCGGAGTGGTCGACGAAGACGCTCGGCGTCGTGGGATCGACTGCCTCGATCGCCTCGTAGGGAAGCACTTCGTCGTAGCAGCCGAGGCCGGACACGAAGGCGCGGTTACGCTCGGAGGTGAGACCGACCACGCGGCCGGCCTTGCGGCGCGACAGGCAGGCGGCGAGCGCGATCGCCGTCTTGCTCGACGCACTCGAGACGAAGAACCGCGAAGCTCCGAACTCTCGGTTGTCGACGAGGAAGTCGTCGACCAGAAACGACGTGAGGAAGAGCCCGCGCAGCAGCAGGATCGCGTCCTCGCGTTGCTCTTCGTACTGCGGATCGGCCGACGAGCGCAGATACTGCCGGTAGGCGAGCGCGGTGTCGCGCCGGTGCGCGGCCGCGTCGACGAACTGCGACCGGGTCGCGTCGGCCGCCTCGACGAGCAGGTGGGTGGACATCGGGTAGAAGCCGAAGAAGCGCTCGCCGGGTTTCACGTCGGGGTGGCGCGACTCGACGACGTCCGCGAAGCCCATCACCGGCACGCGCCCGAAACCCGCCTCCGCGAGGAAGAAGTTCCAGTAGCCGAGCATGTCGCCGGTGAGCGCATAAGACACGTTGTTCGACGTGAGGGCGAAACGATCCACGCGCAGCAGGACCTGTCCGGGCGACGTCGCCACCGGGCTCGCCGAGTCGCGGAAGCGCACCTTGTGCCAGTCGCGTCGGTCGATCTCGAAGTCGATGGCGGTTCCGTCATCTTGGCCAGGCATGCGGACTCCTCGGATGGCTCGGGACAAGCGGCAGTGCTCGTGCCGATTGCTTCCTTACCCGGCCGAGCCCGATGGCTCAACCCAGCAAGAGTGCGATTCGCTCGAAACACCAGAAGGCGGCGAGGACGCCCATCGACCAGACGACCGCCCGGCGGGCGCCGCCCGAAGCCAGACCCGCCCGGGCGAGCAAGCCGCCGAGGGCGAGCAGGGCCGTGACGAAGGCAACCTGGCCGATCTCGATCCCGACGTTGAAGGCGAGCAGGGCGGCGGGGATGCCGTCGGCCGGAAGCCCGGCCTCGGTGAGCGCACCCGCGAAGCCGAAGCCGTGCAAGAGTCCGAAGCCGGCGGCGACCAGCCACGGAACCCGGATCCACGCTCCGGAGGCGCCACGCACCGGGCGACGCGCGAGTTCGACGGCGAGGGCGAGGATGCTCGCGGCGATCAGCACCTCGATCGCACGCGAAGGCACGCGCACGAGGCCGAGAACGGCGGCCGAGAGCGTGACGCTGTGGCCGACCGTGAACCCGGTCACGGTGCGCAGCAACGGGCCGGCGCCGGTGGAGAGCAGGAGGAGGCCGGCCACGAAGAGCAGGTGGTCCGGCCCGGAGAGGATGTGTTCCACCCCGAGTCGCAGGTAGTCGCGAAAGGCGTCGAGCGGCTGCGGCCGCACGGGCACGCGGTAGACCGGCGTCGCCTCGTTCAGGACGGTCTGCCGGCTCGTGCCGTCGCGCAGCTCGATACGGAGCAGTGCCGTGATCTTTGCGACGTCGAGGTCGCGTACCCCGACGTCGCGCCCGGCGAGTCCCTCGGGACCGCAGTCGACCGTCCAGCGAAGCCGGACGCGATCACCGCCGTCCTCGGCCTCGATTGGCGACGTCGAGCGGCACTCCGCGGGCAGGTCCGGTCGGACCTCCGCCCCAGGAAGACGCTGTGCCGCCGACTTCCACGTGACCTGGAATGCACCGGGGCCGATCTCGCGGAGGACGAGCAGGGCGGGTTCTAGGCCATGTGCCCGGGCCGGGCGCGCGCAGGCGACGGCGGCGAGTCCGACCGCGAGTCCGACCGCGAGAGCGCCCGGGAGGATGCGTGAACGTCGCGTCCGTGCCTCACTCCCCGCCGTATCCCGCAAGACCCTCACGAGTGCGGCCTCGCGTTCCAGGCCGCGGACTCCACGATGATCGATTGGCGCGCGCGCAACTCGCGCCGCAGGGCTGTCACGCGCTCCTTTCTCTGCCGCTCGAGCCAGGCCTCCCGCAATCGGCCGCGCACCGTGCCGAAGGCGGGGGGCCCGCCCGCGTGGCGCTCCTCGATGAGGAACAGGTGCACGCCGCCAATCCCGGGGATCGGTTCCGTCCAGACGCCGGTTGCCACTTCCATCACCGTGGCGGTCACGTCGCCGCCGAACAGCTTCTCCATCTGCGCGGGCGACCAGGCGACCAGGCGCGCCGGCAGCGCGAAGGAGTCGCCTCGGCCGATCGCGGCGGAAACGTCGATGCGACCCGTGCGCACGTCGAGCAGGGTGCGCCGCGCGCGCTCACCGGCGGATGGCCCGTCCGGCTCGCCCGCCGCCGGACGCGCATCGGAGAAGAAGACGTGGCTGAGCGTGACCCGCGCGGGAACGCGATAGGTTTCGGCCTCCCGCTCGTAGAAGGCCCGCAGCTCGGCGTCGGTCGCCTCGGTTTCACCGACACGCGAGGCGAGCAGGCGCATCTTCTGGACGAGGATGCGACGCACGACGAGGTCCTTGCGGTCGAGGCCCAGTTCGAGAGCGCGTTGGTAGAGCTCCTCCTCGGCCGCGGTGGATCTGCCCTCCGATGCCGTCGCGACGCTCGGCCCGAGGGCATCGTCGGCCAGCACGCGCGCCTGCTCGACGAGCCAGCTGCGCACGCTGCGGTCGTTGCGGTCGAGGCCGCGCGCGCGCGCCTCGCGGTACAGGACCTCCTCGTCGATCGCCTGGTCGACCAGCGCCGCCTCACCGGCTTCTCCGGGATCGAGTCCCGTCTGCTTGGTGTAGTCCTCGCGCATGCGCGCGACCTCCGCGGCGGAGACGACGATCGGACGCGCGCCGTCGCCCCGGGCCGCCGCAGCGAACGGGTGCGGCCCGTGGACGGCACGGAACAGCAACGCGCCGCCGACGAGAAATTGCAGCAGGGGCGACCGCAACCAATGCGCTGCGAGAGCGCGGCCCATCAGTCCCCGGTCGCCAGTCGCCCGTCGGCGAACCGCCAGAGCGGGACGGTCGAAACCTGGTGCTCGCCGAAGCGCACCTGGACCTCGACGAAATGATCGGCGGGCGCCGCCGCGGAGAGGTCGCGCGGCGAGGTCGTCAACGCGAAGACCACCGAGCCGTCGCTGGCGCGCTGCAGGGAGGCGTCTTCGAGGCCCTCGGGTAGGCCGGCCGTGCCCTCGAGCGCGCCCGCGGGAAGCGTCGTGCGGAAGATCTCGTCGTCGTCGCGCAGCACGACGACCACTTCCTGCGTCGCCGGATCGAAGCCCGCGGGCAGGGCACCGAGCGTCATCGCGAGGCGCAGAACGTCGCTTCCCGCACCGTCGAGGGCGATCTCTCCCTTGAGCGTTGCAACCCCGTCCGGCCGGTACCAGATGGGCGAAGACCAGGCGCGCTCCTGGATCTTGCGCGGCAGGGCTGCGTTGCAGCACTCCGCGTACTCCTCGGGGACGGTATCGGGAGCCGTGCAGTCGATGCCGAGCCCGTTGCAGACGTAGGTGTGCCAGCGACAGGTCGGGTTTTCGAGCAGGCGGGCGTAATAGAACGCGCGCTGCGCCGGATCGAAGTCCGGATCGCTCCACACCGCGCACAGCGAGTCCTCGCCAGCCCCGGTCGGGGTGCAGGTTCTCGTGTCCACGTCCGCGCCGTTGGCGGGATTCCCCGCCACTTCGAAGACCTTTTCCTGCGCCTTGCCGTCGCGGTCGACCCAGCCCTTGACGATCTGGAGACGCTGAAGCGGTGCACCGGGGTTGCCTTCGCTGCCCGGATCGCGGAAGGCGAGCACGCCGAAGCGCGGGCTCGCGGTGCCGGCGACCGGTCCGATCTCCGCGCCCATCGGCAGGCCGCCGCGATAGGCGTTTTCGACGAAGCGCGGGTCGCCACAGCGCAGGTCCGGCTCGGCGCCGGCGAAGAAGCGCAGGATGGGCCGCGTGCCGCTCGTGGCGTAGACCTCGCGGCGCCGCATGCCGGCGAAGATCGCGTCGCGCGAATTCTCTTCCGCCCAGACCACGGCGAGACCACCCGGATTCCCCTCGACCCCGGCCGGGGAGATGCGGGCCAGGATGGTACGCGGATTGCGCTCGCGGTTGCCGACGTGACCCACCGCGCCGTAGTCGCGCTCCTCGACGTTGCCCGGGTCGGAATTGTGACCGTCGGTGGCGCCCACGAAGCCGAACCGGAAGGGATTCTCGCCGAGTTTCTCCTC
>Ga0114969_10004986_pt1 | contig 10461 bp, 6 predicted proteins | sample M_130807_MF_Meta_FD_87316 | JGI IMG/M metagenome (GOLD analysis project Ga0114969, IMG submission 87316) | Freshwater microbial communities from Lake Montjoie, Canada to study carbon cycling - M_130807_MF_MetaG | ecosystem: Environmental > Aquatic > Freshwater > Lake | place: Lake Montjoie...
CTTCCTCGGGGCCTTCCTGCCCCTCCAGCGCCCACCGAATTTCCAACTCGTCGCAGACCAACTCGCCGACCGCTTCTCCTTCCACCGCGATCGCAAATCCGTCGCCGCCTACGCGCGCACGCACGCACTTCCCCAACCTCGTTCTGCCGCCCCTTCCCGTCCCCAAACCCAAGCGGCGCTGGGAGCGCTCACGCATCGGCGAACTCTGGCAGCACGACTCCTCCATCCACCCCTGGTGGGCGGCCGAGGACAAGCAGACCCTCCTCCTCACCGTCGACGACCATTCCCGCAAATACCTCGGGGCCACTTTTGTCCCGACCGACACCACCTGGCATCATTTCGAACACTTCCGCCGCGCCTTCCTCCGGCACGGCCGTCCCGTGGCCCTCTACACCGACGGACTGGCCCTCTTCGGCTACCAGTCCTCGACCGATGGCGGGGATCCCCGCTCGGAATTCCAGCGGGCGCTCACCGCGTTGGGGGTCTCGCATCTTGTCGCTCCGAGTCCCCAGGCCAAAGGCAAGATCGAGCGCCGTTTCGGCACCTTCCAGAAACGCCTTCTGGCCCTGCTCGCTTTCGAGCGCATCGACGATTACGGCCGGGCCCAAAACCTCCTCGACCACGAATTGGAGCAGCAAAACCGGACCGTTTGCAGAACCACGGGTCTTTGCCCCGACGACGCTTGGGCCAAGGCCATCGCCGACCGACGCGACGCCATGCGTCCCAGTCCAAATCCCAGCCTCCTCGACCTTCACTTCGCCCTCCACTTCTCCCGCCGTCTCAACGCCGATCATCAGGTCGACTTCCTCGGCCGGAGTTGGCCCATCGGCGCCACCCAACGCCACACCGTCGCCATCATCCACCATCCCGGCCGACAGTTTTGGGTCGTCACCACGCCCCCGAAACCACCCGAAAACCGCTGGTCCGACGTGCTCGGGAAATTCTCGCTCTGAACCAGTCTCATTTTGTTCCCACACCAAGTCTCATTTTGAACTCCCGCCGACAGGCATGTGTAGTTTTGTTGCCTACATCCACGGCATTGCATTGCGATGGGTGAAACAACGGGCGCGAATGGGCATTCGCATCTTGGCGGATACAATCCGGGAATCGGCATCGGGCGTCATTGCTCCGAGTCCGTTGCTACTCACACGAGGTTCACCGGGTCGATGTCGATGGAGAGTTGGACGTCGTCGGGCAGACTCAGCTCGGCCTGCATCTGGGCCAACGCCCGGCCCATGCGTGCCATGCTTTTGGTGCGCAGCATGATTTGGTGGCGGAAGAAACTTTCCGCCCGCAGCAAAGGGGCCGGGGCCGGCCCGGCGATCACGAGGTCGCGCCAGGCGGCCAACCGCACCCCGAGTTCCTTGGCGACATGGACCGCGCTGAGCCGAACCTTGTCCTCGTTCCTGCCTTTCAAAGTGAGCAACGCGATGCGCGACCAAGGCGGGTAGAGGAGTTGTTCCCGGAACTCGATCTCCTGCTCGTAGAACCCCAGATAGTCGTGCCGACGCGCGAATTGGATCGCCGGATGGTACGGCGTGAAACTCTGGACGATGACCTCGCCCTCGACGTCGCCGCGACCCGCCCGACCACTCACCTGGGTCAACAACTGGAACGTGCGCTCGCCGGCCCTGAAATCGGGCACATGCAGGCTCAGGTCCGCGTAGAGCACCCCGACCAGCGTCACGTTGGGGAAATGCAGGCCTTTCGCGATCATCTGCGTGCCCACCAGAACGTCGATCCGGCCGAGTCGGAATTCCGTCAGCACCCGCCGGTAGTCTTCCTTTTTCTTGAGGGTATCCCGATCCATCCGCGCGATGCGTGCATGGGGGAACATCTTGGCCAGCGTCTCCTCGACGCGTTCCGTTCCAAGTCCCGAATAACGGATGGCCGGATTGCCGCACCCGGGTGCCGGGCATTGGGAAGGCACGGCTTCCTCGTGGCCGCAGATATGGCACAACAGGCGGTTGGAAGCGCGGTGATAGGTCAAGGCAACGCTGCAATTGGGGCAACCGGCCACATGCCCGCATTTCGTGCATTGCAGCGAGGTCGAGTAACCGCGGCGGTTGAGGAACAGGATCGTCTGCTCCTTTCGTTCCAGACGCTGGTGGATGGCCTCGCGCAGACGATCCGTGAAGATACCGGGCATGCCGCCCCGGGACTTTCTCGATTCCACCCGCAGATCCTCGACGCGGACCACCGGCATCCGTTGGTCCGTCACGCGCGAGGGCATCTCGAGCAACTGGTACTTGCCGCGCTTGGCGTTGAAGTAGCTTTCGAGACTCGGCGTCGCCGAACCCAGCAGCACGACCACGCCTTCCCGGCGCCCCCGCACCACGGCCACGTCGCGGGCGTGGTATCGCGGCGATTCCTCCTGCTTGTACGAATGCTCGTGTTCCTCGTCGACCACCACCAAACCCAACTTGTCGACGGGCGCGAAGATCGCCGAACGCGCCCCGATCACGATCCGCGCCCGGCCTTGCCGGATCTTGTGCCATTCGTCGTGGCGCTCGCCCGTCGACAAATGGGAGTGCAGCACCGCCACCAGGGTGGCGTTCGGACCGCTGCTGAAGCGCGCCTTGAATCTCTCCACGGTCTGGGGGGTCAGCGAGATCTCCGGCACCAGAACGATCGCCCCTCGTCCCATGGAGAGCGCGTGATCGATGGCTTGGAGATACACCTCGGTTTTTCCCGATCCTGTCACCCCATGGAGCAGGAATGGCCGCGGAGCCGTCTGCGAGTGGTCGCTTGCGTCGGCCTCGTCGTAGACCGGCAAAGCGTCCAAAGCGGTTTTGACCGCCTTGAGGGACACCTCCTGCTCGGTGTTCATCGCGATTGGCAGGGTCGGGAGGATTTTCTCCCGGGCATACGGATCGCGTTCGTCGACGCGTTGCGCGATGGACAAAAGGCCCTTGTCCTCGAGCTTGCGGACGGTTTCCACGGTGGTCTCACCCAGACGCAGCAATTCCTGCAGGGGCAAATCCCTCCACTCCTCGACGATGTTCCAGACTTCCTGCTGGCGCGGGGTCAATCGCGGCGTCTCCGGAGGCGGGGGCAACGCCGTCACGTGCAGCCGTTCCCTCCACTTGGCTTCCTCGCGCCGCACCGCCTCCGGCAAAACACTTTTGAGGGCCAATTCGACGGGGCAGCAGTAGTACTCCCCGATCCATCGCGCGAGCGCGAGAACCCGTGGGGTCACCGCGCCTTTGGAGCCCACCACACTCGCAACCTCCCGAAGATTCGTGTGTGGCGACGTCTCCACCAATGCCGTCACCACCCCGGTCACGTGGCGCGGACCAAAGGGAACCTTCACCCGTGTTCCCACATCGATCCCACCCGCGAGCTCGCCGGGAATCAGGTAATCGAACTCCTTGCGCAGCGCGATCTCGAGAGTGACGCGGGCAATCATTGGCGTGAACGCGATCCCTTCATCGGATCGCTTTCTTCAGGCTGGCGAGATACTCGAGCAAATCGGCGAGTTCAACCGAAGTCAGGGTCCCTGCCAGTCCGGTGGGCATGATCGATTGCCCCTGTTTTTGCCGTTTCACGATTTCCTTCTTCGGAATGCGGGTGGATTGCCCTCCCGGCAGTTTCATAAAGACGTCGTCGTCCGTCTCGCTGGCAATCACCCCCAGCATTTCGTCGCCATCCTTCGTCACGATCAACCACGACTCGAAGCCAAATGAAATGCCGGCACTGGGTTCGATGATGGCGTCGTATAGAGCGTCCTTGCCCAACTTCGCACCGATCTCCGACAGGCGGGGCCCGAAATCGATTCCCTCGCCGTTGATCTGGTGACAGGACGGGCAACCCAACTCGGGCTTGCGGAATACCTGGGCGCCCCGCTTGGCATCGCCATCCATTTTCAAGAGATCCACTTTGGAGGGAAGCCGATCGCCTGTGGGCGACACACTGCCAAGCTTTTCAGCGGCGTCGCGGATCGACGGCCAACGAACACCCTGCAGTTTGCGCAGCCCAATTGCGCCCAACTCCCCGTCCAATCGTTTCTCGGTCACAAGCCCGAGCAGCTGTCGCGCCCCGTCTTGGCTCGCAACCAAGACCAACACGGCCGCTTCCCGCACCTTGACCGATCTCTTGGAGTCACCCGCGATTCCCGTGATAACGGTAACCATGGAAGTTCCACCCACGCGACCCGCCAACCCCAAGAGTGGCAGTGCCTCGGCGTCGACGGTCAATGCCTGCACCACGCGCGGCGCGTCATGCCGAAGCACCCAGCGCATGCCATCGATGGCGACGGGGTCTTGCGGGTGTTTTCCGATGAATCCAAGGACTTGTGGGGCGCGCTCCTTCAGATCGAAATCCCGCACCACGTCAACGAAAGCGGATTGGTCCGTGATTTGGTCGAGCACCTTGTCGATCGCGCTCTTGAGGGCGGGATTTGCCCCCAGATCGGCACCCTTGAGCCTTCGAATGGCTTCGACGGCCACGGCGTTGGAATCCGCGAAACACGCTGTCCCCAACAGCGCACCCAGTGCCAATAGGATGGCGAAGCGTTGAGAGAAGCTCATGGCGTCGGGGCTTGAAACGCAAAAGCCGCTGGAAATCCAGCGGCTTCCGTTGGTAGCGCATATGGGAATCGAACCCATCTTTCAGCCTTGAGAGGGCCGTGTCCTAACCGATAGACGAATGCGCCATTCGACGTGGGGAAGGTAAATACCGACCAAACCCCATGCAGTCAATCTGTGTTGCGATGAATCTGTTCCCCTAACAACGAAAAAGGCCGCTCTCAAAAAGAGAGCGGCCTGTGATTAGCCAATCCAAATTACTTGCGGCGGAACAAGAGCAAACCACCGAGGCCGAGGGCGGCCAACGCGTAGGTGGAGGGCTCGGGAATCACCTGCAACTGGAGACCAGGGAAGACCAGCGACATGTCGGGGGGAAGAACGTTTCCACCAGAGCCGGCGCCGCTGCCGAGACCCACGATGTCAAACGCCACAGAGGTGCCTCTGGTGGTCGCCGCATTATAGCTCGCGCCCGTGGTAACGTCCCACGCGACGACCTTGACCGTGGCCGTGCCGCCCGAGTTAAGGAAGGGCACCGTGATCACGCCGCCGGTGAACAAACCGGCATTCGCGCCGGTGAGGGGAACGGCGGGCACGTACGCCGCACCGTTCTTCAGCAGACCCACGTCCGTGAAGTTACCCGTGGACGGATCCTTGACCAAAACGCCAATCAGATAGTTGGCGCCACCGATCCCAAGCCCGTCGACACCAAGAACCTTGGTCTTCGGAGCGGAGGTGTTCTTGAAGGCGAAGGCTCCGGTTTCAGCAAACGCAGAAACGCTGACCAGAACGCCCACCAAAGAGGCAAACAGTTGCTTTTTGTTCATGAGTAGTAATGAGTTGGTTACCGCCAAATCAGTTGATCTTGAACGTGCGCGTCCAGGTCTTGGCCGCACCGTCGTTCACCACGAAGAAACCATCACCAACCGCGACGGTCGGGACAGGGTCAATCCAAGTTCCACCGAGCGAAAGCGACGGGGTATAACCAGTCGCAGCGCTGTACTGGTAGACAGTCTCGTCGCCAACCGGATATTCAAGGGCGTCCAGCGTGCCAGCCTGGGGCAACGCAGAGCTCACCAACGACGTACCCTTGGGGATGGAGACCGACTTACCCACGGCGACTTCACCAACGAAGGTCACCTTCACGTCACCCGAACCGGACTGAGCGAAGAAACCACCGCCGGGAGCCACCACGATGGACTCACCCTCGATCCAAGAACCACCCAGCGCGGTAGAAGGAACGAAACCACTGGCACCGAAAGTATACAGGGACATGTCACCTGCAACTTGGACAACTTCGGCGACAGTATTGCCACCGTTGTTCAGGGGGTTGGAGATCAGGACAAACTTGCCGTTAGGCACAGTCCGATTCACATAACCCACAATGTTCTGGGAGTAGACCTGCGCGTAGGCAGAACCACCGGCGGCCAAAGCGACCGCGAGGAGAAGAGCGTTAGTTCTCATGGATTGGCTATTAAGTTCCGTGTGTGGGGCGAGGCTGCTCCTCAACCATCCATGAGTCAACAGATTTTTGAGCCAATTCCCGATGAAACGTACTTAAAGGACACCTTATCCCACCCACCCCAAGATACAAGCATTTCACCCCAGTTTTTTCAAACAAGGTCCTGTCGAAGAACCAAGGCCGCGTGCGTCACCTCATCCCACCTCCCGGCGCAACCAATACTTCGGGATGGCGTTTGATGGGGCATGTCGCATCCTGAGCGCATGTCGATTCGGCCGTTTTCAAAGGCTTTGCTAGCAATTTCCTGTCTGGCGTGGGGGAGCGTCGCCGCCGTGGTACCGACCTCCGGCAATCCCACGAACTCCGCGGACTCCCAGAACGCCGTCAAGGCGACCGTCCCGGGATCCACGGCAGTGTCCGCCAAGGAAACGACGCCCCCCGACCCCACGCCGGACGTCGCGCCACCCAAGACGACCACGACCCACCCTTTCACTGCGATCCCGGCCCGCAACGCTTTCCAGATAAAGCCACCCGCCCCGCCTGCCCCCGTCGAGCCAGAGACCCCAAAGGCGCCTCCCACCCCTCCACCCAACGTGTTCCTGACCGGGTTCTCCTCTTGGAAGGGCGTCAAGAAGGTCTATCTGCAGGTCACCCGACCCAACTCCAAGACTCCCGATTACCTTGAACTGAAGGTCGGCGAGCAGCAGTTCGACATCAAAGTTCTGGAGATCAATGATCGCCAAGAGTCCGTAAAGATCCTCAACGGGGACCAAGAGGTCGCCTTGAATTTTCGCGAGAACGGCCTCAAGTCGAACGCTGGTCCAACCCCGGGAACTCAAGGGATCCCGAACCCCATCAACAGCGGGATATCAACCCCCCGCCTCGCGGCACAGGCCAACCCAGCCGGGTCGGCCGCCAGCAGCGGCCCCGCGTACATTGGGCGCGGCGGCATGGCACAGCAACCTGGGGGAGGCAATGCGCCCGCCGGATTTCAGGGCGGGGCCGCGACGGGCATCCGCGGCAACGATCCCGCCTCCCAAGAACTCCGCTCCATTCCCGCCCGCCGCGGCGCCACCCTCAGCACTACCGATGACCAGATCGCAAACCAGAATCTGAATCTGCCGGTGGTTTCGCCGAACCAACCCCGGATCATCAACGGCAAGACCTTTCCCCCGCCCCCACCGCTGCCGTTTGACCCGAATGCGGTTCCCGGCAACGGGAACTAGACGGCCCGCACGGAGCAACGGCCACAAGCGCCGCGATTGACCGGCCTCCCCGACGTTCCTAACGTCGGCCCGCGATGATGCACGTGCTTGTCTGCGACCCCATTTCCCCCCGTGGCATTGCCTTCTTCAAGGCTCGCCCCGAATTCAAGGTCACCGTCCTCGGCAAACGTTTGCCCGAGGCCGAACTCATCCCCTTGGTCGCCGACGTGGACGCCATGGTGGTCCGTTCCGAAACCAAGGTAACCCCGGCCATCCTCGAGGCTGCCACCCGTCTGAAGGTCGTCGGACGCGCCGGTGTCGGCGTCGACAACGTGGATGTCGAGGCTGCCACTCAACGCGGCGTCGTGGTGATGAACACCCCCGGTGGGAACACCCTCACCACGGCGGAACTCACCTTCTTCATGCTCGGGGCGCTCGCCCGGAAGATTCCCGCCGCCCAAGCTTCCATGGCGGCGGGAAAATGGGATCGCAAGCTGTTCCAAGGCACCGAGGTTTACGGCAAGACCCTCGGGATCCTGGGTGCCGGCCGCATTGGTGCCGAGGTCGCCAAGCGCGCGCTCGCCTTCGGCATGCGCGTCGTGGCCTATGACCCCTTCCTTACCGACGTCCGGGCCCGCCAACTCGGCATCGAGGCGGTTTCCGATCCCGACGGTGTCTATCGCGAGGCGGACTTCATCACGGTCCACATGCCGGTCACGCCCGAGACCCGCGGCATGCTCAACGCCGAATCGTTCGCCAAGATGAAGCCCGGCGTGCGTATCGTGAACTGTGCCCGCGGCGAGATCATCGACGAGACCGACCTCGTCGCCGCCCTCGAATCCGGTCGCGTCGCCGCCGCCGCCCTCGACGTCTTCGTCGTCGAACCCCTGCCCGCCGACCACAAACTCCGCTCCCTCCCCAACGTCGTGCTCACGCCCCACCTCGGTGCGAGCACCGAGGAAGCCCAGGAAAAGTGCGGCCTCGAGGTCGCCGAGATCCTCTCCGCGTTCCTGCTCACCGGCGAGGTCCGCAACGCCGTCAACCTTCCCGGCGTCGATGCCAAGACCTACGAACTGGTCAAACCCTACCTCGTTCTCGGCGAGAAGATCGGCCGTCTCCTCGGCCAGTTGACCCCCACCGCCGCCGACCGCATCCACATCACCTTCGGGGGTCGCGCCCGCGAGTTGCCCCAGACGGATCCCATCACCCGTGCCATCCTTCGCGGTTACCTGAGCAACAGCGCCGTCAAGGACATCAACAACATCAACGTCCGCAGCGCCGCCGCCTCGCTCGGGCTCGCCGTCGAGGAAAAGCGGTCGGACGAGGTGGTCACCTTCAACGAGTGGCTCCATGTCCAGGTCTTCCACGGCAATGAAAAGCTCGTCTCGGCCGGCGGCACCTTCTTCGGCTCGCCCAACAACCCCCGCATCGTCCGGGTGATGAGCACGGCCGTCGAAATGCCCATCAGCGGCACCATGCTGCTTCTCAACAACCAGGACCGCCCGGGCATGGTCGGCAAGCTCGGCACCGTCCTCGCGAAACACGGCGTCAACATCGCCAGCATGAGCCTCGGCCGCGAAGCCCTCGGCGGCGAGGCCCTCACCCTCCTCGTCCTCGATACCGTGCCGCCTCCCGCCTGTCTGGCGGAACTCGCCGCCGATCCCGCCATCACCAACGTCAAGGTCATCACCCTCTGACGCCCCCGACGCCACGCGGCCACACGACGCGGCGCCACCCCATGCCCACAGCGCAATCCGGCGCCGCGTCGCCCCCCGTCCTCGGCATCGAGTGCGGCGGCACCCATACCGTCGCGATCGCCTCCAACGGCGTCCCCGGAAACGAAATCCGGATCGACGCCGGCCCCTGCAACCTCCGTCTCGTCTCCGACTCCGCATTGGAGGCCCACTTCGAATCGATCGCTCGCCGCCTCCCGCCCCCCGCCGCCGTCGGCGTCGGCATGGCAGGCGTCCGGGACCGGGCCGATTGCCGCCGCGTCGAAGCCGTCTTGGCCCGGGTCTGGCCCACCGTCCCCTGCCTCGTCGACCACGATCTCGAATCGGCCCTCGCCGCGGCGGAATCGGATGCCGACGACGCCCTGCGCGCCCGGGTGATCATCCTCAGCGGCACGGGCTCGTGCTGCTACGGACGCGGGTCCGGCGGACGCACCGCCAAGGTCGGCGGTTGGGGCCACCAACTGGGCGATCGTGGCAGCGGATACGACATCGTTCACCGGGCGCTCCGGGCCGCCGCCCACCACGTCGACCACACCGGCCGCTGGCCGCGGTTCGGCGCCTTGGTTCTGGGCCGCTTGCTGCTCAACGAGCCCAACGACCTCATCGGATGGCTCCAAAAGGCCGGGAAAGCCGAGGTCGCCGCGCTGGCCCCCTTGGTCTTTTCGGCGGCCGCGGAACGCGATCCCGTCGCGCGCCGTGTCGCCGCCGAATCGGCGGCGCTGTTGGCGGACGATGCCGCAGCCTGTGCCCGGCGTCTCGGCGCGCGGGGTCGGGGATTGGCGTTCGTGCTTGCCGGCAGCGTGTTGCTCAAACAACCGGGCTTCGCCGCCGCGATCGCGCGTCGCCTCCGGAAGACGTTTCCCGGATGCCGCGTGCAACCGCTCGGCAGGGAATCCGTCTGGGGCGCCGTGGTCATGGCCCGTCGCGCCCTCGCGGCCGCCGGCACCCCGGCACCTGGCATCGCCCGGACCGCGCCCTGGACGGTCCCGCCGCCGTCCGCCGTCCCGCTCCTTCCCGACGCCACCGGGATTTCCCCCACCGAGCAACGCCATCCGGGATCGACACGGCTCGACCGGATGCCGGTCGCCGATGCCATCGACCTGATGCTGTCGGAAGACGCCCGCATCCCGGGCCTGTTGCGTGGCCACTCGGGCGAAATGGCGCGTCTGGTGAAAACGGTGGCCTCGTGCTTCAAGGCCGGCGGCCGTTTGTTCTACGTCGGGGCGGGCACGAGCGGACGACTCGGCGTGCTCGACGCCAGCGAATGCCCGCCGACCTTCCGCACCCCTCCCGAATGGGTGCAGGGAATCATCGCCGGCGGATTCACCGCGCTGCATGCCGCCGTGGAGGGCGCGGAGGACGACATCGAGGCCGGGGCCCGCGCGGTGGCAGGCCGCGGCATCGGGGACAAGGACGTGGTCCTCGGCATCGCCGCGAGCGGGCGGACGCCGTTCGTGTGGGGCGCACTGCGGGCGGCCCGTGAACGTGGCGCGCGCACCGCCCTGCTCTGCTTCAATCCCCACCTCCGTTTCCGGCCC
>Ga0114969_10004987_pt1 | contig 10460 bp, 6 predicted proteins | sample M_130807_MF_Meta_FD_87316 | JGI IMG/M metagenome (GOLD analysis project Ga0114969, IMG submission 87316) | Freshwater microbial communities from Lake Montjoie, Canada to study carbon cycling - M_130807_MF_MetaG | ecosystem: Environmental > Aquatic > Freshwater > Lake | place: Lake Montjoie...
AATTCCTAACCAAACTTGATATTGATAAAAAAGAAGACAAATCCCTCTTAGAAAAAGTATTAAAGAACGAAAACCTTTCTAAGTCTATCATCAATGAAAAGGTTAAAATCCTCGAAAAAAAAATGACCGATCTCAAAATTCTTCAAGCAGATATCATCCACCGAAGCACTCTTGCAAAATTAAATAAATCTATCTCTTCAACAACTGATTTTCCCATCCTCGAAGCAGCATTTCTTATTGCAAAAATCGACAACCCAGAAATTGAGACCTCATTTTATCTGGACGAAATCAATAAAATGAAACTTAAGCTTGCTTCTAAAATTAAGCCAAACTTCAATCTCGATCAAAAACTTAAAACCCTTTCAGACTTCTTCTTCCTTGAAAAAGGCTTCCACGGTAGTAGGCAAGATTACTACCACCGTTCCAACAGTTATCTTTCCGAAGTTATGGATGACAGGGAAGGACTTCCCATTACCTTATCTATTCTTTTTGTTGAATTAGGTAAAAGTCTAGGGCTTGATATTTATGGCATCGGTTTGCCAGGACAATTCATGGTTGGTCTAAAAAAAGATAAAAATGAGTTAGTTTTGATTGATGTTTTTGAAGGTGGAAAAATTCTTTCGAAAGATCAAGCTTCGAAGAAAATATCTGATCTAAATGGTAGAACCCTTGTAGATAATGATTTTCTACCTATGACAAACAAGCAAATCTTGATTCGTATGCTAACAAATCTTTCTGGAATTGCTAAAAAAGAAAAAGATGATGTTGGACTGATTCGCTATCTTGACGCCATTATCACCATTGATGAAAATTCCCATGAAGAAAGAGGAAATCGCATCATTCTTCTCGCTCAAAACAATCTGATACAGAAGGCGATTCTTGACATCGATTACCTTCTGGAAAAAGGTCCCAAAGAATTGGACTCGGAAAAATTAAATGAGTTTAAAATTCTTCTCCTTAAAAAAATTCCCCCTGCAAAGGATAACTAATATGCCTCCTAAAAAACTTCTTAGTATTGGCCAATGCTGTGCTGATCATTCAAGCATAAGCCGGTTGCTTACTCAAAATTTCCAAATCGAAATTATTAATGCTGATAACTCAAAAGAAGCTGAATCTTTTATCAGCACAGGGAATTACTCTTTGATCTTAGTCAATCGGATTTTTGATTCCAATGGCGAATCAGGATTGGCATTCATCAAAAAATATTGCTCCCAGCAAACTTCTACATCCACGCCGATAATGCTAGTTAGTAATTTTGATGATGCACAAAAAGATGCTGTAAACCATGGCGCTATACTTGGTTTTGGAAAAAATGCCCTCACTTCTTCCGATACATTGTTAAAACTCAAAAAACTCCTAACCGACTGATTTTCTCCATTAAAGGCAAACCCTTCATTTCCCCTTTGCAACCTATCTAAACAAACAAACCCTTCACCATTTGCCCCACCTCTCGCAATCCCTTAGCGACCGCTATTTTTAAGTTGTTTTTCATTAAAATTTGACTGGTACAAATTAAGATTATCGTTATTATCCCGAACTTAATATGTCGATGTAATTGATGAGTCTATCGAATTTATTATTCTTGCTCATTCATTAATTCTTCGATTTTTTATTAGCCTTTGCCTTACAAGGAACTTTTTAATGACTGATGCTATTAACCCTAAAACAACTTCCCTCGCAGGAACATCAATTTCGTTGATCATCGGCATACCTTTCGCAGTTGGATTTTGGTCTTTGGTGATGTATGGGCCGATTGAATCACCGATCATGAAAAGATATCTGGGCCACCCTGTAGAATTCGTAGAAATCGTGATGTTTTCTTGTGCAATAACAGCTTTAGTATTTAAGTTATCTAAAATACTTAAGGAAAAAAATGCTCTTAATAAAACACTTATTCCCGTTTGGGATAATATCCAAATTCATCCGCTTGAAACGACAAACCTTCTTGAAAATTTAAACACCGCAACCGATCAAACAAAAAAAACCATTGTTTTCCGAAGATTTTTAAATGTTTTACACTTCGTAAAACAACGAGGCAGTGCAGAAGATCTTGATGATCAATTGCGTAATTTTGCTGACGCCGACAGCATTGAGTTTGAAGGTAGCTTTGGATTAACCAGATTTATAACTTGGGCTATTCCCATCCTAGGATTTTTAGGAACAGTTCTGGGTATCACAGGTGCAATTTCTGGTGTTACGCCTGAGATGCTCGAAAAATCCATGAGCACTGTTACCGATGGTTTAGCTTTATCATTTGATGCAACAGCTCTTGCTCTCGCATTAACCATGGTTTGTATGTTTTTCAGCTTTTTAGTTGAAAAATCGGGTGATCAATTCTTAGAAAGCCTCGAACGATCTATTGATAAAAATCTTGCACACCGGTTTTTAAGGGTTCAATCAGATCAAAATCCAATAGTTGAAATCTTGTCAAGACACACAAAGGATTTAATTAAATCCACAGAAAATCTGGTTACCAAACAAGTGGATCTGTGGGCAAACTCCTTTGAAAAAATTACCGCACAAGCTGAAGGTTCAGGAACAGAATCCCAAACACGCATGCGCAATGCATTAGAAGAAGCTTTAACGAAAACCTTGTTTTCTCATCAACAACAAATGGAAAGATACGAACTAAATTCTTCAGATCTCGGAAGAAAATTTGCCGAACAAGTTAACAAACTTGCATCCTCTTTACATGATTCAAGCATTCAACAACAGCAATCCTTACAAAAAGTTGTTGAAGGACTTACTAGGCAAACAAATTCTCTAGTCGAATTACAGCAGGGGGAAAAACATTTAATCCAAATTCAAAACCTCATGCAACAGAATCTTAATGCCATTCATTCCACAGGAGACTTCCAGGAAGCCGTTCATTGCCTTACTGCCGCGGTACACTTATTAACATCTAAACTTCAAGGCAGGAACAATGAACCATTTTTCCCTTCTACTAACTCTGCCTCACGCAGTAACCCTTCCGGAAAGGTTGCATGAGAAAGCGTAAGAAGCTTGAAGTTTCAACTTTCCCTTTCCTTGCTGTGTTACTTTGCACAATGGGTTCGCTGATTCTTTTGCTTTTAGTTATGGATAAAAAGGCCAAAAAAGCAGCTTTGGAAAAAGCCTATGAAAATGCATGGAATCAATCAAAAGCATTGCAAGCTAAAGCAGATGCTGACAAAAAAAATACAGAAGCAGACAAAAAAGCATGGATAAAATTAAAATCCGAGCAGCATAATGACCTTCTTAAAAAAGAATCCGCATTAGAACAAGAAATAACTTTATTGAAAAACGAACTTGCACTCATTGAAAAAGGCAACCAAAGATCAAATATAAATATTTCTTCTGAAGATCTTACAGAAAAAGAACTTGCGCTTTCTTCTGAAAAATCAAAACTTTACTCACTCGTTAAAAAACTCGAAAGTGAAAAAACTACTGCAGATAAAAACCTTAAAGAAACAAAAGATCTTACAGAAAAAATTGTGTCCATGGAATTGATTTTAAAAGAACTTAAAGCATCAATCGATAAATCCAAGTTTGCTTATTCTATTGTCCCTTATTTTGGTAAAAATGGCTTGAATCGAAAGCCTTTATATATCGAATGCAATGAGAATGGTATTTTACTATTCCCAGATAAAACTCTAATCCCATCAAATGATGAATCTGACAATCTTAAAATCGAACTCTTAAATCGTACTTCACAACTTAGGGAATTCCTTTTACAAACACTTGGCCCTAAAGACTCAACACCTTATTTAATGATTTTAGTAAGACCCGGTGGTATCACGAATTATTGGAAACTCCAATCCGTTATTAAACCAATGGATATTGATTTTGGTTACGAACTAGTTGATAAAATTTGGGTTTTAGATATCCCAGCAGACCAATCTGCACCTTCCCCTGCAAATCTTGCCGCTATGATCAAACCTATGCCTATTCCCAAACCTATTCCAGCTCCTGGAAATATTCGAGGCGGCATAAACAATGGAAATGGCAGTATTCCCCAAACTAATACTGCTGATATTAATAAAGGTATTTATCAAAATGGGAATGATAAAAAGAGTAGTTCTTCTGGGAATCCTAAATCAATTAGTTATGGCGCAACTGCACAAAATATAAGGCCAATAACTGCACTTCCAGGTTTTCCTGGTAAAGAAAATCTTAATAACAACTTAACTAAAAACAATCAAGGCTTCGGAAATAATTTGAATAATCAGGGCACTGGTAAAGATAACTCCAACGGCACTAACACTGGCACTGGAACTGGTAAAGATAACTCCAACGGCACTAACACTGGCACTGGAACTGGTAAAGATAACTCCAATGGCAATGGCAATGGCTCTGGCTCTGGAACTGGTAAAGATAACTCCAATGGCAATGGCAATGGCAATGGCAATGGCAATGGCAATGGCAATGGCAATGGTACTGGTAAATCAAACGGATCTGGCTCTGGTACTGGTAAAGAGAACTCCAACGGCACTAACACTGGTACTGGCATTGGTAAAGATAACTCCAACGGTACTAACACTGGCACTGGTAAAGAGAACTCCAACGACACTAGCTCTGGTACTAGTAAAGATAATTCCAACAGTTCTGGTAATGAAATAAAGAACAATCCGAACAATCCTCTAAGGGCAGGAACAGGAAATAATTCGAATAGCACCCAACCAATAAACAACGGAAATGTTTCTGGCGGTAATGGAACTTCTGTAAATTCTGGTGCCAACAGTACAGGGGGAATTCCCGGCTCGAAAAGCGCTTATTCTGTTACGACGCCTGTAAATTCTTTACCCAGTGAAAATGAAAGTGGTAAAAAAGGAACTGAAGCAGGATCATCGGGAGACGATAAAAATTCTTCTAAAACAAATGAAGCAGTTGGAGGAACACCACAAAAAGGTGAAAAATCAAATTCAACTTCTAATAACGAAAGCGTAAAGAGTGGAAACGGATCATCAGGGGAAGGTGCACAACCCTCTAGCCAAGATAACAACCCAAACATCTCAATTTCTATCAATAATAAAAATAAAAATGAAACAAATGTAAATGCAAATCAAAATTCCCCCCGAACAACTTATAACAGGGAAGATGAATCCCAAAGCAATAGTGAAGCGAAAGATCCAACCGCAAGAATTGCAGCGCCATTACCAGAATTAGGGCCAAGAAAAAATTCAACACCAACTCCTTTAAGAGCTGCAAGACTTTTTGCAGACAGGGATTGGGTTATCTATGTTGAATGTAAATTCGAAGAAATATTAGTTCATCCGAATCGTTTAATAATCCCAACAAGCTTATTAGCATCTGAAGAAGGGGTTAAAAGATTTGTACAAGAAATTGAAAAAATCATTCAAAGAAAACAATCAACCGTTCGCCCAGGAGAACCTCCTTACAGACCTGAAGTACGATTTTTAGTATGGCCCGATGGCTTAAAACCATACCATTTGTCTTATCCAGCATTGCAATTAGCAGGTATAAAACAAAAAAGACAGAACTTAGAGTCTGAAGATAGTATCAAAGAAATTATTCAAGGAAGATAGTTTTTACCCATGCGAAGAAGAAGAAGACCAGATAAAGAGATCCACTTCAGTTTCGACTCCTTTCTAGATGTCGTCGCAAATGTTGTTGGTATCATTATAAAATTAATTTTAGTTGCATGGGTTGGGGCACGAACTTACAAAGGTTTTGAAATACCAGAAACTTACACACCAAACACACCAAATATTACCGAATCAAAGCTCGAAGATAGTTCAGATCCTCTGGTGAAAAGTATTTTTGATAAGAGTAAAAACAAAAAAACTATTGAAGCAATGCTTACAAGCAAAAAAAACACCCTTAACGAAGAAGTTAAAGAAAAAGGTTTAATGGAACAAAAATTTTACGAACTAAATGGAAGTCTAAAGGCCCTGCTTGAGCAAGAAAAAAATATAAATAAGCTTATCAATGAGTCTTCCGAGATCAATAAAAATACTCCAGTAAATTTAGCTAAAATAAAATCAAGATCTGAACAACTAAATGATGAGATTGAAACACTTAAAAAAACCAAAGGTGCTAAAAATGAACTTAAATACAAAACGCCTGTAAGTCGAACTCTCCAATCAGAAGAAATGATTTTCGAGTGTAAAAATGGGCGCATCACTCCAGTTGATATTGGCGCTATGCTCGAAGAAGTTTCTGGACGAATGCAAGAATTAGGAGAGAAACTTAGAAAACAGTGGGAACTTGAAGAAGTTTCACAAAATTACGGGGCTTTTAAAATAAAATACACGCTTGAAAGAGAAAGAAGCGCATTGGAAATTGCATCGTTGAATGGCATACCGGACGAAAGATCCAATTTCAGATTTTCGCTTACTGGTTGGGTATTAGAATCACTGGATCCAGAACGGGGCGAAACCTTAGAGCAAGCCCTTAACCCGAATTCTGAATTCATGAAAATAATCGATAGCCTTGATCAAAATCAAACCGCTGTTACTTTTTGCGTTTATCCAGACAGTTTCACCATCTATCGAAGAATACGCGATCTGTTGCATGAAAAAAATATAGTTGTAGCGGGAAGGCCTCTTAATTTTGATGCGCCAATCTCAATGTCAGTAAAAAAGGGCACTGCATCTCGAGGCCAATAAATATTAAATCCCTACTAGATAACCAAACCTTTTTTTAAATTGTTCTGGAGTCCAGTTTAAACTTTTTGCAAGTGCGGCAAGTTTTGCTGGGTCTTCTATATCTGATTTATCTAGCCTAATCATATAGCGCCTTGCACATTCAAACCCTTCGCCTTTAACATCAACAACACGAGTTTGCATTCTTCGTGTTGTAGGATTGATGATATTTTCAAAAGGTATCGGTTGAAGCCTTCCACCAATAAACGATATTACTGCACCGAATTTAGAGCACTCGGAAGATTGCAGGAACTTTACTGCACCATAGCCTAAATCTCGAGTGTATTCAGCATCAAAAGGTATTGGGTCTGCACACCGAAGCTCGTAACCTAAATCCTTATCAATAACGGTGAGGCTTATTCCTAATTCTTCAAGTTTTAATGCTAGGTGATCTTTAACCATTCTTCCAAATTCGATTTCACCCAAGCGTAAATGACCATGCGGATCACGTTCAACTTTTCCATACCGGCCCAATTCATTGCTATCTAAATTTGATAACCCTTTTTCACCAATCTTTTCTAAAAGGCCCTCAGCAAGTACAGCAACACCATAGTTGGAACCGCTTTTCCGCCTTTTTAATATCGAGCCAAGCAGAATATCGACCACTTCATCCATTGAAACATCTCTGTCATGAAATTCTTCTGGAATGATAGTAAGAGTAGCAGCAGCAGCCTTGCCTATACCTAATGCCAAATGACCAGCAGCTCTACCCATACTAATAACTAAATACCAACGGGAAGTAGTTTTTGCATCTTCGCTAAGGCTGCGAACAATCTTAACACCATAATGCCTTGCAGTTTCAAAACCAAAAGTAGGGGTAGATGGGGGCAAAGGCAGATCGTTATCAATAGTTTTTGGAACATGGGCCACATGGATAGTGCCACCGGCTTTCAAATAAACTTGACTAGCAGAAAATGCGGTGTCATCTCCGCCAATAGTTACTAATTTAGTTATCCCAAGGGTTTTGAGAGATTCAAGAACTTGCTTCATATCCGCATCATTTTTTGCAGGATTAGTTCTAGAAGTCCCTAAAATCGAACCACCCTTTAGATGAATCCCTTTAACATCTTCAATTGAAAGTTTCTTAATATTATTAACGCTGCCCTTAACCAAATGCTTAAAACCATCTATAAAACCGTAAACTTCCATGCCATCAACGATGGCTTCAATAGTAACAGCACTGATAACGCCATTAATACCTGGGGCAGGGCCGCCACCAACTACAATACCAAGCTTTCCGTTAGATTTTGAAACTTCCATAAGAATATTCCCAGAGCAATTATAAAATGAGGCCAGTAAAACGAGTACCAGACCTTACATTAATTTAGTAGTACTTTCTAGTTTTGACTACGGGGCATCTTAGAAAAAAATGAAAGTGCCTAAATAGTTAGCAAACTTCTTAAGCAGCGATCTTTTTTCGAGGCGAACAGTTAAAAAGATTAAAAATTTCTTCTTCGTTTAAACCTAAAGACGAAGGCAAACCACTATTATCAATAATATCAGCAAATAATTTCCGCTTTGCATCTAATACTTCCGCAATTCTTTCTTCAATTGTTTTTTGAGAAATAAATCGCTTGACAAAAACAGTCGATTTTTGACCTAATCGATGTGCACGATTGATTGCCTGATCTTCAATTGCAGGATTCCACCATCTATCAAACAGAAAAACATAATTTGTAAACTGAAGATTGAGCCCAACGCTTCCCGTTCCATAGCTCATTAAAATAACATGTGCATCTGGATCTTTTTTAAACTTATCGAGTATCCCTTGCCTTTGTTGGGATGGAATCTTCCCATGATACATTAACGGATTATAAGCTTTTAATTGAGATGCAAGCTCTTCAAGAGGTTTTACCCATTGGGAAAAAACAATGGCTTTACTATTAGTTGCTTGAACTTCTTCCATATCTGCAAGCAATTGCTCAGCTTTCGAACTTGCACCTGTTCTGGGATCAAAATTACAAATTTGCTTTAATCTCATGACTAATTCAAAAACATGTTGAACAGTAGCAGTATCACCTAATTTATTTAAATGAACAACTCCTTCATTTTCAGCAAGATCATATGCCTGCCTTTGAGCTGGAGTCAGATCCAAAAAAACATCCTGAATAATTTTGGCAGGCATGTCAGGTGCAGCTTCTTCCTTCGTCCTTCGAATAATACTTTCAGAAGTCAAGCTTGCCAACATTTTCGGAGGCGTATCTTTGGGAACTCTACCTGGGTCTACGAATTCAAAAATATGAATGAGATCATCATGGCGGTTTTCTATTGGGGTACCAGTCATGGCCCAACTTCTATCCCGCTGAACTGAACAAACAGCCTGTGCAGTTTTAGATTCTTTGGTTTTGATTCTTTGAGCTTCATCAATAACCATCAAATCATAAAAGTTATTTCCTGCAACACCTTCAATTACATCTCTGGTTAACAGTTCATAGTTCACTAATTTCACAGGAGTGTTGGAAACATTCCATGAAACTTTGCGTTCTTCCGTATTACCGCAAATCACTTCTACTGGTAAATCTGGTGCCCAAAGCTTTAATTCCCTAGTCCAATTAATAACCAATGGTTTAGGGCAAACAATCAAAACATTTTTTAATAATCCGGACCGAAACAACAACCGAATCGAAATTATAACTTGTATGGTTTTTCCTAAACCCATTTCATCAGCAATCAAAGCAGATTTTCTAGGCATTAAAAAAGCTATCCCTTTAATCTGATAAGGGAATGGTTTAAAAGGAAGAGTAACTTCTTTCCCTGTAAAAACTTCTTCGATAGGAGGTTGCAACAAATACATTAATCTTTCTTTAAACTGAAACATATCTTTCAAAGGCTTTACCCTTGTAAGACTTTTTTCAAGAACAAGTTCAACTAGTTCTTGCGTATCAGGTTCAGAACTTTTATCAGTCGATATCTTAGAATTTACAAAATCGGTAGAGCCTTCCTGAGGGGTAGGAAACTTCCAGCATTCTGTGTTAATCTTGGGTTCGAGATCCGGTAAAACTTTAACCCATGGAATATTATTAAGAAGAGGAAAAGATCTAAGATTTAATACGCCATTTTTGGGTAAAACCTCGATAGTATTTATTGATACTGATAAGTCTAACTTCAATGAAATTAACGAAGGCTCAGAAAACTCTTTTTGATTATCTTCTCCGCACGCAATATTAGCTAAAAGGTGCGGATTCATAAAAACCTCCTGAGAAAATTAAACCACTATAGATGCAATCGGATCACACAAAAAAACACTTGAGGATGTAATTGTAAACAGGGTTATTTCTTATCAAAATGAGTTGCAATCATGAAGACTAGGCAAATAAAATGGATTCTAACTTCAAAAAACTACAAGTACCAAAATATAACATAAATTGATTAAGAAACAATTTTGTTGATTTCCAAGGAAAGAACTTTAATCAAATCTTCAACTTCTTTTTCATTGGAAGTAATTTTAAGTGCATATTCGATTTTTTCAGCAATCTGAGACAACTGAGGATACCCATAAAACCCACTTGCACCTTTTAATTGGTGCAACTCTTTCTCCATGGAATCAAAAGATTTGGACTGATTTAGATCAATGATATTATTAATTTTATAAACCAGGGAATTAAAGAAACCCTGCAATAAATTTCCTTCTATTTCAGTTTGGCTTTCCTCTGAAATAACTAGGCTATTTTGACTTTTATCAGATATAGACAAATAACAAGCCAAAGCTTCTAATAATTTCTCGCGATCAATCGGCTTGGTCAAAAACAAATCAAATCCAGCTTCCAAACATTCTAATTCATCCTGCTTTGTAGCATTGGCAGTCAAAGCAAAAAT
>Ga0114969_10004988_pt1 | contig 10456 bp, 13 predicted proteins | sample M_130807_MF_Meta_FD_87316 | JGI IMG/M metagenome (GOLD analysis project Ga0114969, IMG submission 87316) | Freshwater microbial communities from Lake Montjoie, Canada to study carbon cycling - M_130807_MF_MetaG | ecosystem: Environmental > Aquatic > Freshwater > Lake | place: Lake Montjoie...
AAATAAGTCACCATCACAAAAATCACATCTCCTGGATTTTTCAAATGTAAATATCGCGCCGCTTCGATAAACATCAAGCTTTCATAATCCCCAACCGTTCCTCCAATTTCAATAACTGAAACTGCTGACTTACTTTGCTTTGCTGATTCTTGAAATCGATTAACAATTTCATCACGAATATGTGGAACCATCTGCACACACTTTCCCTTGTAGCCCAGCGCCCTCTCCCTTTGTATAACCGAACTAAAAACCATTCCGCTTGTCATGTAATCTGCGTCATGTGCATTTCGATTTAGAAATCTTTCGTAGTTCCCCATGTCCTGATCAGTTTCAAGACCCGAGTCCATAACAAAAACCTCACCATGTTCGGTGGGGTTCATTGTTCCTGCGTCGACGTTCAAGTAGGGGTCAGCTTTTACGATGTTCGTTCTAAAGCCCTGAGACTCTAAAATAGTTCCGATTGAAGAGGTTGTGATACCCTTGCCGACTCCGGACATCACGCCACCTAAAACGAAAATATATTTGTGTCTTTTCACCTCCTAATACTATCAAAAAGATTTAGATGCGCAAATACCTCTTCACCGCCAAGTAGCTTGACGTAGCGCCTAAAATGAGGCCAGAAATAATCAACAAGAAAGCCAGCTGGAACCAATTATCCTGATAGTACTGATATAAATTAACAGTTACCCCTAATGTCTCCGATAACAATCCCAACCAATACGAGATCGGCCACAGAACAAGCATCGTGAGAAGCCCTGAACAAATTCCATACATAACGCCAGAAGTCACAAACGGACCTCTAATATACATTGCACTCGCCCCTACCAACTGCATCACTGAAATTTCTTCTCTGAAAATAAAGATCGCCAGACGAATTGTATTGAAAGTAATTAGAACTGAAACAAAGATAAAGAATGCGATTGCAGCAAAGCCTAATTTTTTAGAAGCAACAATTATTTCTGCCAATTTATCGATGGCCACTTTATTTTCGTCATAATTAATCCTATCTACAGTCCCATTGTCACCTCCGCTATTTTTAATAAACTTCACGATTGTTTCGTACTGAGAAGGATCCTTGGCACGAACACTCATCTTTGCCCCGAGAGGATTGTCTCCCAACTCATCAAGTGCCTGAAGGGTCAATTGATCGTTCTGATGTCTTAGTCTAAACTCCTTCAAAGAATCTTCTTTATTTGTATAAGTAATATCCGCAACCTCAGGGAGAGCCTTCACTGACTTTACAATTTGATCCACTCCATCCTGTAAGGCATCCTTTGTAAAGTAAACGTTAATATCAACCTTAGATTGGATATCCTTGAGGGTAGTATTCAAAACCACTCCGACAAACAAGACGCATGAAATTACAATGAGAGTAATCGTCATTACAAGAACCGATGCAAGTGAGACGGAGCCATTTCGCCAAAAACTGATGAATCCTGATCTTAGTGTTCTTTTGATTTTAGTAATTAACATGTTTGTCTAATTATAATAAATATTTACCTGATTTGTCATCACGAATAATCTTACCGGCTTCGACAGAGATCACGCGCTTCCCCAAGCTGTCGATCACACCCTTGTTATGAGTTGTCAAAATAATTGTAGTTCCAAGATCATTAATCTTTTTCAAAATTTGGATGACTTCAAAGGTGTTCACAGGATCCAAGTTTCCAGTCGGCTCGTCAGCAATAATAATATCAGGCTGGTTCACAATGGCACGAGCAATTGCAACGCGCTGTTTTTCCCCGCCGGATAATTGGCTTGGAAAGTTATGCATTTTCTTTTTCAAATCTACCAATTCCAAAACATGTGGCACGTCCGCTGCAATTTCCTCGTCAGTGCGCCCTGCTGCTTCCATTGCAAAAGCAATATTTTCATAAGCCGTCATATTAGGAATCAATCTAAAGTCCTGAAAAACCATACCGATTCGTCGACGATAGTCGTTCATTTCAGAACGATTCAGGGTGTGAATATCAATGTCCTCAAAAAACACCTTACCTTTAGTGGGCTTGTCCTCAGCTAGAATCATCTTTAGCAAAGTACTCTTACCCGCACCCGAGTGCCCCACTATAGAGACAAATTCCTTGGGCTTTATGGTTATATTGACCCCGTCGAGGGCTAGAGAGCCATCCTTGTATATCTTTGAAACATTGTCTAAAAGCAACATTCCTCTATTCTAGCACAAATTGGTGAAAAAATTACAAATTTTAATATTTAAATAAAAAGAAAACCGCGGCGCCCGTATTTCAGGTGCGCCGCGGAGATGTTCTTGTGCTTGTGTGCGTTACTTCTTCGGCGGTTCGCCGTCGAATGGCCACTGGAAGGTGAAGACCGCGATCTTCGGTTCGATGTATTGTGGTGTTGTTTCCTTCCCGTTTGGATTCTTCATCAGGATCCATGTTCCATCCGCCGATGCCGGCGAGAACAAACCGTTCGGATCAGCTTGTGGAAGTGTGATGTAGCCGTGGCCACTTGCATATTCCGTCTTCTGTGGATTGGTGTACTGGGTGGCATATGGGATGCCGAACCCCACAGTCACTCCGATGAAGGTGAGTTTTCCTCCGAGTGCCGTCTTTCCAGGCACCACCGTCGGAATCATGTTCTCCATGTAAGTGTAGGTCACGAGACCTTCCTGATCACGCATTTCGAGAATCATCTTCAAGAGCTTGCGCTCCTGGAAGTTGTGAATCCCTGGCATGCCGGTTTGCGCAGTGCCCTCTTGGAGCATTTTTTCCTGAGCCTGACGCTGGACTTCGTCACTGGACTGGCTGCGCTGATCGCACGAGACCAGCCCGATCATGACGAGCACCGCCGTAGTAAACTTGATGAGTGTTTTCATTCTCTATTTTTCTTGAGGTTTTTCGTTGATGTTTACTTGGCGAACGTTTCCCTCCTGAGTTTGGACACGAAGGCCTGCAGCTCCGACGGAAGCTTGTTGGTGTCGTAGGCAGCCACGTATTTGAGGATGATCGGAGCAAGGGCTCCTTTCGCCTCATCGTTCGACTGCTCATACTTGAACTGGAAGCTCTGGAGCTGAGTGGCCACGCCGTCGTTGTAGGCTTGCGACCCCTTGAAGGTGTCGTGGCGGACCTGTTCCATCTTCGGTGCAAAAATCTTCGCGAGGAAGAAGTCGTTACCGGTGAATGCCCACGAGAGGCCGAGGATGATGATGACTGCGAGCAGGCCGAGTCCGATGGCTCCACCGATGCCCATTTCACCTTTGAGGTTTGCTTTGATCTTTTTCATGAGTTGGATGTGGTTTGGTTTTGTCTGACAGTACGGGTTTTTTATATTGGTTGTTTGACCGTACCTTTCAGGGCTCAAATAAGCCCTAGAAGGTAGGGTCAAACCGCACACATTTCAAAGATCAGATTACTTTACAATAATAGCACGAATATTTGTATGCGTCAATAACTACAAACTTTTCTCCGCTTCTATAAACAAGTCAATTTCTCCATTCAAAACATCATCCACATTACTTGTCTCTGCATCGGTTCTATGATCCTTCACCATCTTGTAAGGATGCTGAACGTACGAACGAATTTGATTCCCCCATTCAATTTCGGTTGTTTTACTTATATACATTCCTTTCTCTGTTGCCATGCGCTCTTTCTCTCTTTGTGCATAAATTTTTCCTCGTAAAATATCGAGGGCTTTTTCTCTGTTCTGTCCTTGTGAACGTTCAGTGGTGATGTGTACAGAAAGCTTTGTCGGCAAGTGCACTATGCGAACTGCAGTCTCTCTTTTGTTAACATTTTGTCCACCAGGACCTCCTGCTCTTGCATAAGTTATCTCAAGTTCATCGTCCGGAATTTCAATATCCTGATTTTTTTCAAATTTTGGAATGACTTCAACCATTGAAAAAGAGGTGTGCCGCAATTGCTTGGCATTAAAAGGAGAAATTCGTACCAAGCGATGCACGCCCGATTCATTTTTTAAAGTTCCATAAACATTTTTTCCTTCAATTTCAAAAGTAATGTTTCTATACCCACCATGATCGTTTTGATTTTCATGTAGAATAAACGCTTTCCAATTTTTCTTTTGAATGTATTTTGAATACATATTAAAAAGCATAGATGAAAAGTCTTCGGAATCGTCGCCACCTGCTCCTGAGAAAATTGTCACGACTGCACCTAACCCGTCATACTTTCCCCCACCTTCCTTTTCAATTTTCAAATCCTGCATTTCCTTTATCATCTCTTGGGCCTTTTGGGGGTTCTGCCAAAAATCAACAGCGTTCATAGCAGTCTCGATTTCTAAAATCCTTTCTTCAGTTTTTGTTTTTTTATCTGGAGGATTCATATGAAAAACTTACTTGGCGGTGAAGCAGTAGTAGCCGGGTTGGAAACCAACCATGTTTCCTGCATATGGGTCCATATATAATTGGTCCAAAGTAAGAGGGACTGCTGAATAAAACATCACTAGATATTTGCCTCTTACAGGTTGTTCAGGGACACCGTCCGCGGGATTTCCACACCTCCAATCAAAATATCCGCTTCCATAAAATTGCGCACTGTTTGGTGGTATATAGTGAAAGTTACTTCCCCCCGTCACAATTCCAGGACCAGGATAGACCATACTTGTGAGTTTATCAACATCAACATACGGAGACATCCAAGATTTAAAATTTGCCCACATTGAAGCGTCTGCCAGTTTGGAATAGCTCCCATTTGGCCACGGTGCTTCAAGCGGATACACCCCCTTCTCTGCACGATATAGCTCCAACGCATTTTGAAGTGACCTTGATTCTTGCTGAGCCTGAGAATTTCTAGCTTTGTCTTTAGCATCACCCAAGCTAACCAATACAATCACTGAAAGAAGTGCAATAATTGCAATCACCACGATTAATTCCATAAGCGTAAATCCTCCCTTTTTTGTTTTGTTATAAAAATTTACCATTGTGGTTGCTGATTATTTCTTTCAAACTCTTCACCGAATTTAAGAATATCTTCGGTCGTCAGTTCCTTATTCCTCGGATGATCTGGTGCCTTAAAAAAAAGGTACGCTGCCAAACTAAAACAAGCTAAAACAACTAATCCGAGAAGCAACATTGCAGACCTGGGACCCTTAGCGAGCCCACTTTTAATAAGAAATGAAGCCATCTTAGAAGTTCTAACTTCGTCTGAAAATCTTCTTGAATGAAAGTTTGCTACTGTTTCCTCTTGAAATTCAACATTCGACATATGACACATATCATACCATAACCTATTGAGCCGTTGAACGGGATTGAACCGTCGACCTCCCCATTACCAATGGAGTGCTCTACCAACTGAGCTACAACGGCGAATCGTGTCACATGGTGTCGACTGAAATGCGACCTACTCAACAATAGTATCGCTATTTGATAACTTGTCCACAAAATGATGAATGATGTTACTACTCGCAGGGACGATGTTAAACAAAATTCCGAAGGCAAATAATGCTATAGAAAATGCAGTATTCAGGTTACTTAAAACAATAGCAAGAACGGCAGAAATTATAGGGACCATAATTCTGATATAAGCACTACTTAAATCTGATGGTAAGATATTTGCAATTTCAATTTTAGGACTTACTTCGATATGGCGACGCATAGCAAGTAAAGATAAGCCGATACAGATAACATTTAATCCATAGACAATAATTGCGATGTGGTTATAACTGTATTCCCCTAGTAGCCTTGCTGAAAAAGGAACAATTGCAATAAACAAAAAGAATAAGGCGTTATAGTTGGCAAGGCCGACTGTTAAGTTTTTTGCGTAAACAGAGACTAGAAAATGATGAGATCGCCAATATGTAAACAAAAGTGCGAATGTGAGGGCGTAACTTAGGAATACTGGAGTTAAGTTTCCCAAGATCTGAAGCAGATGAAGATCGGTCAAAGTTCCGTGAACTTCTGGAATGCGTAAATCAAATGCCAGTAGTGTCATAACGATAGCAAAAATTCCATCAGACAATTGGTCGATGCGTTGATTTTTTATACTGTAAGTAGAAATAACTTCTGGAAGTTTTTTCTTTATAGTGCGTTTTTTAAATATTGGCATTGTACTCCAATATTATAGTACGGATATTTTTAAAAATCCACACTAAGCTCGCTTTTTCTCTGCGTAAACTGAAACAGTTCTTCTCTTCCACGCCTTACCGTCTTTTACGTGCTTGTGTGACTTCATAAATTTATGAATTGTGAAATGCGGTTCTAAATATGCACGAAGTTCCTCTTCGCCCCACACATGTTCTGCCACTCCAATTTTTGGATGGATATAAGTCCCCGCCTCCTCGCCTGGATTTTCCTTTAACAATCTCTGGGCATGTTGATCTTCATCAATTATAAATGACTTAAAGAAAAACCAACCGAAGGGTTTAAGTACACGTACAACTTCGGCTAAATATTTTCCTCTTTCTTCTTGGTTTAGAAAGTGCGAAGTCATCATATCGAGAACTACATCTACCTTTTCATCTGCAACAGGTAAGGTATCTTTGGCAGATTGCACGAAGAAATCAATTCCTAATTTTTTACTACCTGCGGTTCTACTTGCTTGGTTAACTGCCACTTCTGAAATATCAAAACCGACTCCGCGCATTTTGTAAGTTTCTGACATATAAATCACATTTCGTCCGTTACCACATCCAACGTCAAGAACTAGTCCTTGTTTTGGGAATGGAAACCATTCTGAATTTCTTTCTGCCCAATTAGTAAATTTAACCATGTCAGATGAAGGCTCGTCCGATAAAATCAAATGCTCTGATGTTTTGTATTCCTTATCCCAAAAAGATTTTGAGATTTTTCCTTTTACTGGAGGATTTTTTTTATTTTTCTTATACATATATTTAGTTCAAATTAAAAATTAGAGACGGTTGATACCAACCCAAGAGGATAACTCCGATGACACAAACAATGATTGCTATAATAATTTCTTTTTTCATTTGATTTAGCGAAATCATGTCGCGTCTACGTCAATTGAGACGCGACATGCTCGAGGCGAGCCAAAACCCTCTCTTTTCCAAGTACCTTAAGTACATAAAACAAGTTAGGCGTTCTGTCCCTTCCTGTTACCCCTACTCTGATTGTTTTCATTAATAGTGCAAAGTCTCCCTTAAACTTGTCTGGTGCCTCTTTATAGGCCTTTCTGTCAGTAGCGAAGCCTATCATAGTTGCCAGCTTTTTGATATTTTCGACCCATATCTCGAGAGAGTTTTCTGTATAGTAAGAATTCTCGGATAATGTTTGAATTAAGTCTTTTATAACAGTATTTAAGCGATTTTCATCCAAATGATCCGCAACCAAAATCTCTTTAGCGACTTTCGCATCAAAATATTCATCGAAAAAGTAATCTACTGTTGATTTTCCTTGTGACCAATTTAAAATATCTTTTCGTGGGTTACTTGCATCACGCTCGATTGAGAGAACTTGTTTAAAATAATCAAGATTATTATTTACAACTTTCGTGAATTCAATATCATTTATTTCTGCCCAAGCGATCATTTTTTCTGCAACCATATCTGCTGACATTTTCGCGATAATATCACCACTGATGTCATCCAATTTCTTCATGTCAACAAGAGGACCTCTTCCGCCACGTTTTAATCCTTCAATTGAAAATGGAAAGTCTCGGACCGAGACATCTTTCTTCGCAACAATTTCAGGAGATTGCCACCATTCATCAAACGATGGATTAGCCAATCGATATAAGTAACCGATTATTGCATCTTCTGGGTAGCCTGCCTTGCTGTACATTTCAACGTTAGCTTCTGGGTCTTTTCGTTTGCTCAATTTTCTGACTGAACCACCGTCCTGCTTATTAATAGGCATTATGTGTCCATAGAGAGGAATCTCAAGATCAAAAGCTCTCCATAAAGCCAAATGTTTTGGAAGAGATGATAACCACTCCTCTCCTCTAATTACAAAAGTTGTTCCCATAAGCGAATCATCTACAACATGAGCCAAGTGATAAGTTGTTCCACCGCCTGTTTTCATAATAATAAAATCTTCGTCGTTTTCTGGAATTTGTAAGTCACCTAAGAATTCATCCTTAAATGGTTGTTTTTTATTCTGGTCACCACTTGCGCGAAAACGAACACAATAAGTCGCACCCTCTGCGAGACGCTCATTGATTTGTTCAATTGATGCGTCTTTCCACTTTGCGTATTTGCCATAATATCCAGGGCGAACTTTTGCTGTTTCTTGTTCTTTGCGCATCGCACTCAATTCATCAGGTGTCATAAAACATGGATACGCCAAACCACGCTTAATTAAATCTTTCACGTAGGAAGCATAGATGTCTTTTCTGGCAGACTGAATGTACGGACCGTAATTTCCTATGGAACCTCCTTCGTCCGGTGTTAATCCATACTGATCCAATCCCTTTACAATCAATTCCTTTGCACCAACCACCTCTCTTGCTTCATCTGTATCTTCAATTCTAAGATAGAAAAGGCCATTACTATCAGCTGCAATTCTTTTGCAAATCAAACCCATGTAGAGCGCTCCAATATGAAGAAACCCTGTTGGGGACGGGCACAGTCGTGTAACCTCAACCCCCTCCAGCAAATTACGCGAAGGGTACTTTTTCCGCCAGTCTTGTGGCACAGTTTTAACATCGGGCAAAAGTAGCTCAGCAAGCTTTGAATAATCCATAATATTTAAATAGTAGCGCAGTAGAGGCTTTTTATCAATTTAAGCTCCTCTTGTATAATCATCCCAAGCTAACACTTTCCAAACCTTTTTCTTCTTTGGAAAAAGCCACCCGAGCAGAACATTTCTGTCTGGAACCTCTTCACATTCACAAACAGTAATCGAAGCGTTATTTGAACTGTTTAAAAAACTCATCAAATTGTATTTCTTAGCAGTTAATTTTGGACCTGAATTAATTACCGCGGCAATCATCTTTAAAAAGATACTGTGAGTCACGACCAGAACCTTCTCTTCAGGACGGTGTGCCAAGTAATCTAAAAGCGCAGTTGCTCGATCACGTAAATCCGTAAAATTTTCCTCATCCGAATATCTGAAGTCATCTGAATGATATGCGTTGTCAATTGTATCTATAATTTGTTTTATTTCAGGTCGAAGCGCACTTTGATTTATTATTTCTGTGGGATTTCGTCTTTCACTTAAAAGTTCAACGTACTCTGGAGGTTTGGGTAATTTTAAATGCTTTGCAATTATTTCCGACGTCTCAACTGTTCGTTGAAACGGACTTACTAACATCACGTCAAAATTAATACTAGAAAGTCTCTCGCCTGTCATGTCTGCTTGTTGTCTACCAAGCTCACTTAAAGCACCCGCTCTTCCTTGGCGAATATGCTCAGCGTTTAAAACGCTTTCACCGTGTCGAATCATGTAAAAAATTTTCTTGTTACTCATCTTACCTACATCTTTATAATTAGACCTCTAACAGTTTTTGCGGAGAAATATACTGATACTACAAAGATAATGGCCAATGCTTGTCTTATTAAGAAAATAAAATCAGAGAAAGTGTTTACCTGTAACTGTCTTGCAATGGCTAAATATTCGAAAACTACAAACGAAACAGCAGCGAAAGCCAAGTCCCCGATAATTGCCCATTTGTTTGCAGGACTAGTAAACCCAGCAAGCATGATGATAACTAAGGCAGAAATCACACCAACAACCAAATTGAACTGAATTAGGTCCCTATCAATTAAGATAATTATTAGTTGCAAAATTACTGCTAAAACAAAAAGCTTTCTAACAAAACTACCGTAATAGTGGCTAGATGGCTCCTTTTTTAATTCGTAGTCTTGGTAGGTCATTATTTTTTTAGATAAGTTTTTAATACTGTGTCTTTAAATTGCAGTATCATCCTTCGTATACATCAACGATAATGCAAAAGCCGAAACCACAAGCCCAATATCCCTAATTCCAGTCGCTGTAAAGCCAAAATCAAAGGCGATTAAAATAAGGTGAAGTCCTAATACACAAGAAGTAACCCTCACAAAAAATCCCATAGCAAGAATGCCGGCAAGCACTACTTCAAACAATCCATTCGCCATAACAATCATTGCAGGAGGAAGGTGTAATAAATTTACTGCCCATTCCGGAACGATTGCTACCCAACGAAGACTATCTATCAATTGCGAGAAGCCAAACCACAAAAAAACGCCTGCTAACCCTAACCTTAACAAGTGTATTCCAAATTTTTGTCTTGATATGATCATATTATTTTGCAAGTGTTCCTATTTTAAACCCACCTAGTATTCTAGCTGTTTTTGAGCTACCACCATGTTGACCATTGTACCCATTAGATCCGTCAATACCACAAAGTGACATTATTGCCTGTTCCCCTCCTGGGTGATTCGGGATCCAACTTGTTAGGTCGTATACACCTCCATTTATTGCAGACCAACAACTTGAACGTGAACCATGTTGAGCAATTTGTGTAAGTGATATTCCACTTGGAGTAGGCGTTGGCGTAGGAGTTGGCGTTGTCACTGGCGCAGGAGTTGTCCCTCCATTGTCATCATC